>Ga0208206_1000226_pt1 | contig 14286 bp, 9 predicted proteins | sample DeeseametaMP1483_FD_184187 | JGI IMG/M metagenome (GOLD analysis project Ga0208206, IMG submission 184187) | Marine microbial communities from the Deep Pacific Ocean - MP1483 (SPAdes) | ecosystem: Environmental > Aquatic > Marine > Oceanic | place: South of Fiji, South Pacific Ocean | collected... | reverse complement strand
TTGTGTTTACTATGGTTATTCATATTATGCCAAGTATTAACCTACAAAAAGAAGAATATCAATGACTTCTTAATCTTTATTTTTGGATATTTTATCCTCCTACCATTTGTTGCATCTTTGTTTTTTATGGTTATGATTCCAGGAATTTTTTTATACGTGATCATTGTCGTATCAATTGCCGATTCAGCAGCTTTTTTTGTAGGAAGGACGATGGGGAAAACCCTTTTATTGCCTAACATTAGCCCAGGCAAAACCATTGAAGGTTTTATTGGAGGTGTTTTAATAGCCTCCCTATTCTCATGCTTAATCGCTTTATTTTATGGTTTGCAGGATAAGCTGTTGGAGTTTTTATATCTTGGATTCCTGGTAGCACTCATATCTGTTTTAGGAGATGTATTTTTCAGCTTGTTAAAACGCAATAAGGGCATTAAGGATTCCAGCAACTTAATCCCCGGCCATGGAGGTTTTATCGATCTGTTAGACGGAACAATAGCGGCCCTTCCTTTGCTTACATTTTTATCCTTCAGAATTAATGAACTGGGTTCGACTCTTGCTCTTATTGGGTTTTAGGGCTGAAATGTAAATTTTCACATCTTATTACTTCCTTTGCTGAACTGATTCTCTATAATTCCTTCATAATCTTTGCTGATAATTACTATATGGATTTTTTATTTTCAATTGTTGCCTTCGTAATCTTGGTTGGCGTACTCGTCGCCATCCATGAATATGGACATTTGCTGATAGCAAAACTTTGCAATGTCAAAGTTTTGAGATACTCCATCGGTTTTGGCAAGGTGCTTTGGAGTAAGAGAACTGGTTTAGACCAGACAGAGTATTGTTTGTCCGCCATCCCCCTAGGTGGCTATGTCCAATTGTTGGATGAGAGGAGTGAAGAGGTTGACGAAAATGAAAAACACCGAGCCTTCAATAATCAATCAGCCACCAAAAGAATTCTTATCTTACTAGCTGGCCCTTTTGCTAATTTTCTCTTTGCAGTTATTGCTTATATGACAATGTTTTCTGTTGGGGTTCCAGGTGTGGCTCCGATTATAGGGGAAATTGAATCGGGATCTATTGCTTGGCAGAACAACCTCAGATCTGGAGACCAAATTATTAATGTGGGTGGAAAAGAGGTTCAAACTTGGCAAGCTTCTTTGATTTCAATTCTTGGCGAGATTTTAGACGACGAACAAATCAAAATCACCGCAACAGACAAATTTGGCAATCTGAAGCATGCAACACTGGATGTTACTGGAAGAACCAAGGAGCTCACTGCACCAAATGCGTTAATGCCTGGTTTGGGATTTAAACCTTTTATTCCAACAATCAAGCCTATTATAGAAGCAGTAATTCCAGATGGACCCGCTGACAAGGCAGGCCTTTTACCAGAAGATGTGATTCTAAAAGTTGATGATGTTGACATAATAAACTGGAGCCAGTTTACTGAAATCATTATTGCCAAGCCTAACCAAAATGTTGAGGTGGAGATAAAGAGACTGGATCGAACATATCGGCAAACTGTATTTCTTGGTACCAAGGCCGATAACACAAACCAAGGTTTTATAGGAATTACAGCACGAATTGATGCAGATCAAGTAAAGAAGTACCGGGCAATTCAAAAATACCGTTTTCCCAAAAGCTTAACCATGGCAGTCAGTGAAACAAATCAAATGATTGTCCTAACCTTAAATATGTTTGGCAAGTTGGTCCGTGGTCAAATTTCAGCGAAAAATCTAAGTGGGCCAGTTGGCATAGCTAAAGATGCGGGAACGGTTGCAAAAAGAGGATTTATCGCAACTTTGTCTTTTATGGCGATTATCAGTATTAGTTTAGGCATACTCAACCTATTCCCTATACCAATTCTTGATGGGGGACAAATCGTATTTGTGCTAATAGAAAAATTGATTGGCAGACCCTTACCAGAAAAAATACAAATTGTTTTTCAACAATTCGGAATAGGCGCACTATTATTCTTAATGATATTTGCGTTATACAATGATTTGATCAGAATATTTGGTTGGTAACTTTTTAACCACATGATGAAATTCAGATTAACAATAGTTGCATTCGCTGTTCTTTGTATTTTTTCAGTTCAGGCTGAAGAACCCTTTGCCGTCAAAGACATAAGAATCGAAGGCTTGCAGAAAATTTCTGAAGGCGCTTTATTAAATTATCTCCCGATAAACATTGGAGATACTCTTGATGAGATTAAAATTAAGGAATCCATAAGAGCGGTGTATTCCAGTGGGTTTTTTAGGAATATCGAGTTTAGAAAAGACCCCTCTGATGACATTCTTATTATTTCGGTACTGGAAAGGCCGTCCATAGGAAATATAAGCATTGATGGAAATAAGGATATTAAAACCGAAGATCTAGAAGAATCATTAAACAATATAGGTTTTAAAATCGGTCGAACGTACGACCCTTCAGTTTTGGATGAAATTGAAAGATCACTGATAGATCAATATTTTAGTTTCGGTAAATACGGTGCTCAAATCGAAACCGATGTGGAAGATTTACCTGGGAATACTGTTAGGATAAAAATCGATGTTAAAGAAGGTGATCGTGCTCAAATTAGGCAGATAAATATTGTGGGAAACAATGTTTTCAATGATGAAGATCTTTTAGATCAGTTGAAGTTACAAATGCCCAATTGGTTGTCATTTATTCAACAAGATGATCGATATTCAAGGGAAGATTTGCAAGGTGATTTGGAAACCCTTGAGTCCTTTTATTTGGACAGAGGTTATGCTAATTTTACGATAGACTCTGCTCAGGTAGCTATCTCACCGGACAAGACTGGAATATTTGTCACCGTTAATGTTTCTGAGGGAGATGTTTATCGATTATCAGACGTTAAGCTGACTGGTGAATTTGTTATACCCAAAGAAGATATACAGAGACTGGTTTTGGCACAACGTGGACAAATATTTTCTCAGGGACTGCTGACGCAAGCTACAGAGTTAATCAAATACAGACTTGGAGAAGATGGTTATTCATTTGCAGAAGTACAGGCGATTCCAGAACTGGATGATGAAAACATGGAAGCAAAGATAGTTTTTTATATCCAACCTAAAAATAGGGTCTATGTTCGGCGGGTGAGCTTTTCTGATACAACTTCTATAAATGACGAAGTATTAAGACGTGAGTTAAGGCAAATGGAAGGGGGGTACATGTCAAAGAGCAGGTTGGAACGATCAAAAATTAGATTGCAAAGACTGCCTTTTGTTGAGGACGTAGAATTTGACACAATTCCAGTTGCAGGGACCACAGATCTGGTTGATGCGGTTTTTACGATCAAAGAGGGATTGCCGGGCCAATTTGGTGGAGGAATAGGCTATTCTGGGTACCAGAAACTTATTTTAAATGGTAATTTTGTTCATACTAATTTTTTTGGCACAGGCAATAGAATTGCACTGGATCTGAACTCAAGTAAGTACAGAGACCTTTACAGCTTTTCACACACGAATGCTTATACTGGTATTGATGAAATTGCGAGAACCGCAAGATTTTCCTATTCATCCTTTAATCAGTTCACTGCATCTTCTTCAGATTTCTCAACCAAAACTTTTTCTCTCGGGTTGGAATATTCGTATCCCTTGAGCGAGTATCAGCGAGTTATTTTTGGCTCTAACTTGATGAGTTCTGAATTGCTCGCAGGCGATTATAGCGCTACTCAAGCCCTTCAGTGGGTTAGAAGCAATGGAGACAGCAGTTGCTTTGAAGGAGCTTTCAATTTTTGTAAAACACAGTTCAAAGTTGCAGAAGCGATAGTCGGGTGGGTTTATGATTCGAGAAATCGCTTTATCTTTGCTGATCAAGGAATGACACAGAGATTCATGGCGAGTCTAGCCATTCCTGGAAGTGAGGTTGAATATTACGGTTTTAATTACAGTTACAAACAGTATTTTAATGTTCCGTTTCCATTTGTGAACTACTTAACACTTATGGCAAAAGCTGACATTGCCTACAACGGAGCTTATGGTGATTCGGTTGGGGTCCCTCCCTACAAAAACTTTTTCGCAGGAGGACCGGATACCGTCAGAGGCTATAAAGAACATCGTTTGGGGCCGAGAGATAACTTTGGTAACCCGTACGGAGGAAATCTTCTGATTTCAGCTCAAATGGAAGTCATTTTACCTTTACCGCAAGATTGGGCAAACAGGGCAAGGTTTAGTTTATTTTATGATGTTGGCAATGTATTTTCGACCAGCGAACTGGATTTTTATGACAAAATCGGCAATCCTCTTGACTACGGTTTTGATGCAGGTAATTTGAAACAATCAGTCGGATTGGCTGCACAATGGTTGGCCCCACTCGGACTCTTTCGATTCAGTTATGCCCTTCCTTTAAATAACGATCCTACAACTGGTGATTCTTGGGGTGACGAAACGGAACGATTCCAATTTACAATTGGGGGAGCTTTTTAGACAATGGTTTTAATAAAGATAAAGGGACAGTTATGAAAAAACTAAATTTTGCTTTGACAATAATCGGCACGCTTCTTGTTGCCCAATCCATTTTCGCTCAGGAAACAACGCAAGCAAGGATCGGGGTGGTAGACATGAATAAACTTGTTCAGGAATCCCCCCAATACCTAGATATGAACTCAGTGATAGAGGAAGAATTCGCAGGTAGAGTAAGAGAAATTACGTCCAAAGAGTCGGCTTTGAACGCAAGTAAAGATCAACTGAATCAAGACAATCTTGCCCTCAGCAATGACGAACGCCAGAATACTCTGTTAAGGATTAACTCTGATCAGAGAGAGTTGGAATATTTGGCCACAAGCTTCCAAGAAGATCGTAATAATAGAACTCAAATTGAGGCAAATAAAATTTTTGTTGAAATCATCAACCTGATTAAGAAGTTTGGCAGAGACAATAGCTATGATCTAATCATCAATGAAGGAAGAATCAGTCAGAATACCATTTTAAATGGCGGAACTTTATACAAAGGGGCTTCTGTGGATATCACGAATGACATAGCTAAAATGTTAGAAAAGAAGTTTCAAGAAAATAAAGCCGGAGGCTAAATAGAAGCTAGCCAATAAATATGTCGGGGAATGAGAATTTTGTCTGATACTGCTTTTACTCTTGAACATTTAGCTTCAAAATACGATTGCAAGATCCAAGGTGATCCGTCTACTGTTGTTTCCAATGTCGCAACGCTATCAAACGCATCCAACGATTCGCTAACATTTTTTGCCAATAGTAAGTATAAATCTGAGTTGAAAGAAACCAGTGCAGCAGCGGTTGTCCTCAGGGAACATGATGTGGAGTTTTGCCCTACTGCTTCATTGGTAACAACTGATCCATACTTGTTGTTTGCCAGAATCGCAAGTGACTTTGATATAAGCAAGCAATTTCAGCCAGGAATCCATTCCGCTGCTGTGATTGACTCCTCCTGCGACGTACCATCAACCTGTAAGATTGGAGCGGGGGTGGTTCTAGCTATGAATGTTGAGTTGGGAGAACATGTTTTTGTTGGGGCCAACTCAGTGGTTGAGAAAGACACCAAAATAGGTGCATCCAGTTGGATCAGTTCAGGGGTCATTATCCATGAGGGTACTGAAATAGGTTCAAGGGCCATTATTCATCCAGGTGTGGTAATTGGAGCTGACGGTTTTGGTTTTTCAGAAGCGAAAGACTCGGCATGGGTCAAGATCCCTCAAATGGGTCGGGTGATTATTGGTGATGATGTTGAGGTGGGAGCAAATACAACCATAGACCGAGGAACACTTTCTGACACGGTCATAGGCAATGGTGTAAAACTTGATAATCTAGTACAAATAGGTCACAACGTGATCGTTGGGGATCACACCGCAATCGTTGCACAAACAGGCGTAGCAGGCAGCACTGCAATTGGAAAACGTTGTAGAATAGGCGGTCAAGTCGGAATTGCTGGCCATCTAAAAATAATCGATGACACAACCATTGCTGCAAGGACAACTGTCATAAAGGACATCAAGGATCCAGGTGTCTATGCTGGCAATCTGTTTTCACATCAAAAAGCTTCAGAATGGCAAAAGAATGCTGCCAGTTTTAAAAAGTTAAATAAACTGCAGAAACTGGTGTCGCTAATCAATAAGAAAGTGGGCGAAGACAATGATTCATAAAACCGCGATTGTTTCTGAACAAGCTGATATTTCTGATGATGTAAGCATCGGACCCTACTCAATTATTGGCCCAGATGTCTCCATTGATAGTGCCACGATTATTGAATCGCATGTGGTGATTACTGGTCGAACGAAAATAGGTAAACAAAACCATATCTACCCATTCTCTTCAATAGGTGATAGTCCCCAGGACATGAAATACAACGGTGAAGATACTCAATTAGAGATAGGTGATGGCAATACCATTAGAGAATGCTGCACCATAAATAGAGGAACGATTCAAGATACAGGGATCACTCGGCTAGGCAACGACAACTGGATCATGGCCTATGTTCACATAGCGCATGACTGTCATATAGGCAACAACACTATATTTGCCAATAATGCAACCCTGGGTGGCCATGTAGAGGTTGGGGATTACGCAATATTTGGCGGTTTTTCGGGCGCTCATCAATTTTGCAAAATCGGTAGCCACAGTTTTTTGGGAATATACGCAGGTGTGGCCAAAGACCTGCCCCCTTATGTAATTGTTGTGGGACAACCTGCTATGCCTAGAGGAATTAACATTGAGGGTTTAAGAAGAAGAAATTTTACCGCTGAACAAATACGAAATATTAAGACCGCTTACAAGCTGTTGTATACTTCTGATCTTCGTTTGGAAGAAGCCCTGGAAAAAATCTCTGGTCTTGACGAAGTTTCAAATGAATTGCAAGTAATGCTTGATTTTTTACAAGCATCCACAAGAGGGATCATCCGCTGACTTCTAACCAATCAACCGATCGTGACTAAGTTCGTCATCGTTGCTGGGGAACCTTCAGGAGATTTGTTAGGCTCTAAAATTATTGCCTCAATACAAGATCTTTGTCCCGATGCAACCTTCGAGGGAATAGCCGGTCCAAAGATGATTCAAGCTGGATGCAAACAGTGGTTTCATTCTTCCGAATTATCCGTTATGGGTATTTTTGGTGTGCTGAAACATTTGCCTAGAATACTCAAAGTTAGAGCAAAACTGATAAAAAAAATCCTCAAAAATCCCCCGGACGCTTTTATTGGTATTGATTCCCCCGATTTCAATTTGAAGCTTGAAGAAAAATTAAAGCGCAGAGGTATTAAAACCATCCAAGTGGTTTCTCCAAGTTTTTGGGCATGGCGAAAAAACAGAGTTAAATTACTGAACAAATCTGCAGATCTATTGTTGTGTCTCTTTCCGTTTGAGGAAGATCTCTTAAAAGAACATAATGTGAACGCGGTCTTTATTGGCCACCCATTGGCTGATTCAACGCAACAAAAAATTGATGTTAAAACTGCAAGAAATAATTTAAAACTGAGTGCAAAAACTGTTATTGCATTGATGCCTGGTAGTCGTGGCTCTGAAATTAACCGTCATGCAAAATTATTCTTTGAAACTGCCGAATTGATAACCAATAGAATTGAAGACATAGAGTTTGTAGTACCGGTTGTGGATTCAAAAATAGGAGAGCAATTAAAGAAAATACTTGCTATGTATTTTACTGATCTCAAGATGACCATTACCGACAGTACACATTCAGCTTTATCTGCCTGTGATCTGGTCATTACTAAGTCAGGTACCTCAACACTCGAAGCGGCTTTACATAAAAAACCAATGGTTGTCGTTTATAAAATGTCACCACTAAGTTATTGGTTTTTAAAGATATCTAAGATGGTGCATACGGATTACATAGCATTGCCAAATATTCTTTTAGGTAAAAAATTAGTTCCTGAGTTGATTCAAGAGAATGCTTCTTCTGAAACAATTTTCGCAGAAAGTTTATCCTGGCTTTCCAATCAACATAAAGTTGTAGAATTGCAACAACAATTTGATTCTCTGCACTTGCAGCTACAAAAAAATGCTTCTTTTTTGGCAGCATCGACAATTTTAAAAATGCTTGAACAACAAAAGTAAAATAATTTTCTTGTCTATTTATGGAATTAATCGCAGGTGTTGACGAAGCAGGGAGAGGATGTCTTGCTGGGCCCGTAGTTGCAGCAGCTGTCGTGTTCCTTAAAAATCAGACCATACAGGGTTTGCGGGACTCAAAAAGGCTGTCAGCTAAAAAAAGAGAGCAATTATTCCAAATCATTAAATCCGAATCACAAGAGTATTCAATTGGTCTTGCCAATCACCTAGAAGTGGATCAATATAATATTCTTAAGGCAACGATGTTGGCAATGCAGAGAGCAATTGATCAGTTGCACCAAAATGACATACAGGTCTTGATAGATGGGCCGCACTGTCCAGTGGTACGCTCAAATTTGAGTCTTAGATTGGAACCCAAAATTGGTGGTGATGGTCTTTATGCCTCTGTCGCAGCAGCATCCATACTGGCAAAAGTGACCAGGGATCAATTGATGGAACAAATGCATATAAAATACCCTCAATATCGATTTGATAAAAACAAAGGTTACCCAACTAAGGAACATTTATCTGCCATTCAAGAATTTGGCCCAACTCCAATTCATAGAATGACGTTTAAACCTGAAATGTATAGCAATTGATATGGCTAAAGAGGAGCCAATATTTGTTCACCTGGATGTTAATTCAGAATATTCAATAGGTCAGAGTGTTATTCGAATTGAAGGTTTGCTGGAAAAATCTCTTGAATACCAGATGCCAGCCTTGGGAATTGCCGATGATAACAATCTATTTGCGGCATTCAAGTTCTACAAAAGAGCAATTGAAATTGGTATCAAACCAATTATTGGTGCAACCGTATCAATCCGCCCAGGGGCATCAGAAAGAATTTCAAAACTAATATTGCTTTGTAAAAACACCACTGGGTATAAGAATTTATCAAACTTGATTACTCGATCGTATCTGGAGGGTTACCATAAAGGCAAGGTCTTGGTCGATATTGATTGGCTGGATGGTAAAAGCACTTTAGGTCTTGTTGCAATATCAGGAGGTTACAACGGCTTTATTCAGAACCTACTTTTATCCGAAAAATCCAGAACTGCTTCTAAACAGGTAGAAAGATTACAACTTATTTTCCCCGAAGATTTGTTTCTCCAAATTCACAAATTAGGGGGAAATAGGGACGAAGAGTTACTGGAAAAAACAGTTGAAATTGCTTCCTTGGCCGAAGTCCCTCTGTTGGCAGGTAACAACCCAAGATTCCTAAATCAGGACGATTATTTGTCTTTGGACGCAAGAGTATGCATTGATCGTGGTGATGTAATCGATAACACAAATCGGGTTAGGGAATACACGACTGAACAATATTTCAAAACCAAAAAAGAAATGGCTGATTTGTTTTCAGATATACCCGAGGCGGTAACCAACACGGTAAATCTTGCCAAGAAATGTAATTTTCAATTTACTACCGGTCAGACTGCACTGCCTGCTTACTCTGTCCCAAAAGGACAAACAATAGAGAATTTTCTAATTAAAGCAGCGAATAAAGGTTTAGAACAAATTCCACTTGCAACCAAGGAGGTAAAAGAAGCCTATACTCAGAGACTGGAAAATGAACTCAAGATTATCCACTCCACAGGATTTTCAGGCTATTTTTTGATCGTTGCTGATTTCATTCAATGGTCTAGATCAGAAAACATACCTGTTGGTCCGGGAAGAGGCTCAGGGCCCAGTTCCTTAGTCGCCTTTTGTTTAGGCATTACTGACGTTGATCCCATGAAATACGATTTGCTTTTTGAGCGATTTCTGAATCCAGAGAGGGTTTCGATGGGGCAACTGCCAGACTTCGACATTGACTTTTGTGTGAATGGCAGAGACCGAGTTATCGATTATGTATCCAATCGATACGGATCAGAAATGGTCTCTCAAATCATAACCTACGGAACAATGTCTGCAAAAGCAGTTGTCAGGGATGTTGGCAGGATACTTGGTTACCCCTATGGGATGGTTGATCAAATTGCAAAATTAATTCCTTTCGATATTGGAATCACTATTAAGTCGGCGCTAAAGAAAGAACCCGCACTGAGTGAAAGGTATGAAAAAGAACAGGATGTTCAAGCACTTATTAACTTGGCTCTCAAGCTAGAGGGTTTGATAAGGAATGCCAGCAAGCATGCTGGTGGTGTTGTTATAGCACCTTCAAATCTGTCAGATTTTATGCCCCTTTATAAAGTTGAGGGCGAAGCAGGTACTGTCACCCAATTTGACAAAGATGATGTCGAATCGATTGGGCTCATTAAGTTTGATTTTTTAGGACTTAAAACACTCACTGTAATCCAAAATGCAGTCGAACTCATCAATGAAAAATTAATTGCAGCTGGAGAGAAAAGCATTGATATTCGAGCCATACCCACAAATGATTCTGAAACATACAAATTGTTATCCTCAACCAAAACTGTAGGAATCTTCCAGCTGGAATCGATAGGCATGAGAGAATTGATCAAGCGAATGCAGCCATCGGAATTTGATGACCTCGTAGCTTTGGTTGCGCTCTTCCGACCTGGTCCCCTTCAATCGGGAATGGCAGATCTTTTCATTGAAAGAAAAGCAGCTGGCCATTTGAACCTTGTCAACACTTTCCACCCAATGTTGGAACAAGTTCTAAGAACGACATATGGAGTGATTGTTTATCAAGAGCAGGTTATGCAAATAGCACAAAAGTTAGCTAATTATTCTCAAGGCAGTGCCGACATACTTCGGAAAGCAATGGGTAAAAAAATTCCTGAAGAGATGAGTAAGCAGAGAGGTGTTTTTATTCAGGGTGCAATTGACAACAACGTCAAGGAAAGCACTGCTAGAAGAATATATGACCTCATAGAAAAATTTGCAGGGTATGGTTTTAACAAGTCTCACTCTGTTTCATACGCCCTAATTGCCTATCAAACAGCGTGGTTGAAAACTCATTATCTTGCAGAATTTATGGCCGCTTCAATGACCGCAGATATTGACAACACCGATAAACTAATCCAATTAAAAGGGGACTGTTATGATTTTAAATTAGATATTTTGACCCCTAGTGTTAATCATTCCAGCTATGATTTTGTTGTCGAAGACGCCAGAACACTAAGATATGGTTTGGGGGCAATTAAAGGCATTGGCAAATACGCTGCTGAAGCAATCACCAACGAAAGATTAACCAAAGGCAGCTATCTAGACTTTTTTGACTTTTGTTCACGGCTCGCTGAGCAGAAATTGTCTAAACGTACGGTTGAAGCATTAATTAACAGCGGTGCTTTAGATTGCTTGGAAGAAAACAGATCAACATTGAACAATTCAATTGAAATCGGGTTAAATTATTCAAATAAGAAAGCCATGGATCGGGAATCCGGACAAAACAGTTTGTTTTTCTCAGACACAGATCAATTCCAAACACTTCCTAAACTCAGGAGAAAGAAGGAATGGAAATTGAATGTTTTACTGCACAATGAATATCAAAGTCTAGGTTTTTATTTTAGTGGCCATCCGTTTGACCCTTACCGGAAAGATTGCGTCCACATAACTAAGTCACCACTAGATAAACTAAAAGCTTCCATGGAAGCGAGCAACGGGTCATTTAGATCCAACCAGCAAAACACGATAGAACTTGCTGGTCTGGCCACTGGATTGAAACGGAGGGGGGAAAATCTCATATTTAAACTCGATGATGGTACCGCATCAATCGATGTAATTGTCTTTGGAGAGCGTAAAGACAATTTTAGGGATTTGCTTGTTGAAAATGCTGTACTTCATCTTAAAGGAAATCTTAGATTTGATGCCTATGCTGATAGATGGCAGTTTGTTGCAGAAGCAATCAATGGGCTAGACCAATTAATAGAAAAGAAGGCAAACACTTTGTTGATTAAGTGCGGCACAAAATTTGATCCTGATAAACTAAAATCAATACTCCAAGCCCATATTCCTGGATCCTGTAAAGTTAATATTCACTACAAGACAGATATAGACGTTTATAGGTTGCAGTTGAGTGAGGAATGGACTGTAAATGCAACCAAGGAACTTCGAGACCAATTGACAGTTGAGTTTGGTTCAGGGAATTTTCAGTTTCTAACCGACAACTAAATCCCACTTTTGCTTTAAATCTTTTTTTACTGATTCTATTGTAGAATAGGATTAACGTTGCAATTAAACAGTGTGCACCATGGATTTTTTAGATTTTGAGCAGCCGATTATAGAATTAGAAAAGCGAATTGAAAAGCTTAAATTGACTGCTGCTGATTCAGAATCTTCTGTTGATCTGGATCATGAAATAGATAATTTAATTAGAAAATATGAAACCTTAACCAAGGAAATATTTTCCAACTTGTCCGAATGGCAAATAGCTCAACTGGCAAGACATCCAGAAAGGCCAAAAGCTCTAGATGTGATCCAGGCCATAGTTCCCGATTTTAAGGAATTGCATGGTGATAGGATGTATGCAGATGATGCAGCTATTGTTTCTGGATTAGGGACAATAGAGAATCTATCGCTTATGTTCATCGCTCAGGAAAAGGGTCAAGATACGAAATCAAGAATTTTTAGGAACTATGGAATGCCGAAACCTGAGGGTTACCGAAAAGCGCAGAGGTTGATGAAACTTGCTGAAAAATTTTCAATGCCTATTGTCACCATCATAGACACTCCAGGCGCTTATCCAGGTATCGGAGCAGAGGAACGGGGGCAGAGTGGGGCAATTGCCAGCAGTCTCTTCACCCTGGCTTCACTCAGAACTCCCATTATCAATCTGGTAATAGGTGAAGGTGGATCTGGAGGTGCCTTGGCAATTGGGATGGGCGATTCGCTTTTGATGTTGCAATACAGTATCTATTCAGTGATATCGCCTGAAGCATGCTCTTCAATTCTTTGGAGGAACCCAAAAGAGGTTGAAGCTGCGGCGGATGCGATGGGTATTTCAGCCAAAAGGCTATCAAAGTTTGACATTATCGACCGAGTAATTCCAGAGCCCTTGGGAGGGTTTCACCGGGATCCAGAATTGATGTATAAGGACATTGCTAGTGCCGTGGTCGATGAAGTCCAGTTGTTGAAAAATCTGGCATTGGATGATCTTATGGATCGTCGTCGGAAGAAGTTTAGAGCGATTGGTGAATTTCAGGAGATCTAGCTGATGGTTGAAACCGAAAGCCAGAATATTGAAGAGACCTTAAAGCACCACATTCAAGCACACAACATCAAAAAAATTTGTGTTTCATTAAGCGGGGGAGTCGATTCCATCGTGCTGCTTAATGCTTTGAGTCAAGTTGTAGGCAAGGATATTTTCATCAGAGCAATTCATATTAATCACAATTTAGTTAAGGACTCTCAAAGTTGGGCAGACTTCTGTAAAAAAACATGTGATCAAAGCCAAGTCCAAATAGATATCCATTCTGTCAAGGTAAGTACCACAGAGGGTTTTGGCATAGAAGCCGCAGCGCGAAAAGCCAGATATCACAAATTACAAAAGTCAATCCAAGAAGGAGAGTGGTTAATGACCGCACATCACCAAGATGATCAATTGGAAACAATACTATTACGGATGGCTAGAGGTACTGGAATTGAGGGTCTTCAAGGGATTCAAAAACAATTTAAGTTTGGAAGAGGAAACATTTTGCGGCCCCTTTTGGATGTTACCAAAAATGAGATACTCACGTATGCCAGGAAAAAACAATTGGATTGGGTGGTGGATACCAGCAATCAGGAAACCTATTTCGACCGAAATTTTTTGCGGATGAAGGTAATTCCAACACTTAAGGAGAGATGGCCAACTTTTTCAAGTTCCGTTTCAAGGCTATCAGATATTTCCACCCAAACATCGACTTTGTTGAAGGAGCTGGCCGTACAAGATTTGGGTTTCAACTACCCGGTTAAAAATTTAGACATTGAAGTGTTCAACAATAAATCAATTGGACGAGTTATTAATATCATCCGTTTTATGATCTTGAAAAATGAAATTCCAGTTCCCTCCATGAAAGTCTTAAATTCTGGAACCAATACACTTTTGAATCCAAAATCTGTCAACCCATCCATGGTTTGGGGCGATTATTGCATTAAACGGTATCTTGATAAGCTCTATTTTCTGAAACTGTCAGAATTACAGCCAAATCAAAGCAATAAATCGATGAATTGGTCAATTGATAAACCTTTAGTATTGGATGAAAACGGCAGCACCTTGACGGCGATTATGGTCAAAGGTCAAGGTCTATCGCTCAAAAAGTGCAATAAAAATCTTGATGTACAGTTTCGCAAGGGAGGCGAATCAATAAAACCT
>Ga0208206_1000221_pt1 | contig 14391 bp, 10 predicted proteins | sample DeeseametaMP1483_FD_184187 | JGI IMG/M metagenome (GOLD analysis project Ga0208206, IMG submission 184187) | Marine microbial communities from the Deep Pacific Ocean - MP1483 (SPAdes) | ecosystem: Environmental > Aquatic > Marine > Oceanic | place: South of Fiji, South Pacific Ocean | collected... | reverse complement strand
TCCTTTTATTTATTGAGTAAGTCCAGGATTTCATTGTTAAAAGGCATAGACGGAGCAGTTCCAAGGCGTGTCACGGAAATGGCAGCAGTTGCAGAACCAAAGCGTACTGCTTCTAACAGTGGCATTCCTTCTGCCAGGGCATGGGCAAAGCCGCCGTTAAAGGCATCTCCTGCTCCAGTCGTTTCAATTACATTTTCTCCCATGTCAAAAGCAGGTACGTGCTGACTGATTTCAGAATTACGTACATAAACTCCAAGTTCACCCAGTGTGATTACTGCGGTTTTAACTCCTCGTTCCATAAATATTTTTGCAGCTTTTTGAGCATCATCTACTGATTCAACAGGTATTCCGGCCAGCATGGCTGCTTCAGTTTCGTTTGGAGTAAAATAATCAGTGAGTCCATAGACGTCATCCGGGAGTATTGCTGCTGGTGCAGGATTTAAGATTGTGGGAACTCCGTTTCTTATTGCTACTTCCAAACCGCGCTGCATGACAGGAATCGGTACTTCAAGCGAGGCCAGGAAAAAAGCACACTTTGCAATTCCAGCCTCAGCGGCATCCAAATCATCCGGAACCATGGCATCAGCGGCTCCGGGAACGACTATAATCACATTATCACTGGTTTCTTCATTGACCACAATTGAAGCGGCGCCTGTCGCCATGTCTGGAATTTCCCAGACATATTCTGCATTGATACCTTCATCGGCATAGAGTTTCATTGCCATTTCACCAAATGTATCTTTTCCAATCTTGGTGATGAAGATTGTATCAGCACCGGCTCTACGAGTTGCTACAGCCTGATTTGAACCCTTTCCGCCCGGACCTAGTTTGAATGAATTTCCGATAAAGGTTTCCCCTTTTAGAGGCATACGGTCAGTACGAAACGTCAGGTCTGCCACAAAAATTCCCAGAATTGAAATTGGTTTACTCATTTGTTTTTCCCTCCAGCTGATTAAATATTATTGTTTGTGAAATTCAAAAGTCGGTAAGACACGATAAACTCAACTGGCGTAAATATAAAGACAGAAAAATAAATCAGATCTTTTCAGTTGAAATATGGCATAAAACAAAAATAATTTAGTAATTTAATAATTTTTTATAACACATTGATAATACTAAATATAATCCAATAATAATTTTTAGACTGCGGGGTTAAATAATTGCGGATATGTTTGACACGAATTATGCATAGTTATTTAAAAATAATCTTTAATTTTAGTAATTTGTTTAAGATACACAGTTTAAATGAGTTCTTTTAATATTTATAATTTTTCTGTTTTCAACCTTTAAACGTTGGGGGATAAATTTTTGCTAACTGCAATTATTACTCGTTAGTCATGAGTTATCGTAAGATACTGATATTGTGTACTGCTGTTTGTCATTTCGACCGAAGTGAAAGATTTGCTAAAGTGCTGATATCGTACAATATCAGTCTCATATGTTTTGGATGACACGACAAAACTCGTGACTGTGAGGATATTTATAATCGGAGACTATTATGCCAAGACAAATAAGGGTCAGTACAGAGTATAGTGGAGTGTATTTTGTTAAGCTTGCAAATCAGGATCAATCATTTTTTATCCGTTACAAACGTAATGGAAAAAGTGTTGAAGAAAAGGCCGGACGCAGCAATCAGGGATGGAATGCGGAAAAAGCCTACCAATTGAGGACTGAAAGGATGTCAGGAACTAGTGCTGCAGGAAACGAACTGCAGTCAAATTCAGATTTGCTTTCGCAGCAGGACTGGACGTTTTCTAAAATATTTTCTGAGTATTTGCGTTTACGAAACAAGCTCAAAGGCCGTGCAAATGACATTTACCGCTTCAAGAACTACCTTGAAAAGGAATTTGCGAATATTACCCCTTCATGTGTCACTCAGGACGATATAGAGAGATTTAAGCACAATCTCCAAAACAGAGAACTAAAACCGGCCACTATCCGTCACGTCCTTGAACTGCTCAGGCGTCTTGCAAACTTTGCGGCCAAAAATAATTTGTGCTCCGGACTGAGTTTTAAGATTCAAATGCCCAAGGTTGAAAATTATAAAACCGAGGAATTGACTAATGCTCAATTGCAGAAATTGATGCAGGTATTGGAAGAAGAATCGGATATTCAAGTCAGTAATCTGGTGCGTCTTGCGCTCTATACCGGAATGAGGCGTGGTGAACTGTTTAATCTAAACTGGGGTGATATTGACTTTTACAACAAAACCATCACCGTCAAATCCGACAACAAAGGAGACCAACCGACAATTCCTTTGAATGAGATGGCTGAAAAGGTACTGGTTGAACACGCTCACACTGAAAACGGCAGCAAGTTTGTCTTTCCCGGACGTGGTGGTAAAAAACGCACTGAGTGCAAACGACCATTGCTGAGGATCAGGAAAAAAGCTGGACTGCCGGATGATTTTCGTATTTTACAGGGTCTGAGACATGTATATGCCTCCATGCTGGTATCCAGTGGAAAGGTGGATCTTGAAACCCTGCAGTCTCTGTTAACGCAGAAATCGCCTCTAATGACACAGCGTTATGCTCATCTGCTTGATGAATCACGGACAAATTCGGAAAATATAATTGCTGATGGAGAGCATAACTTATCAAATGCAACTGAAGAAGAAAATTATGTTAGTGAAACAGTAAATGCAGAACTTCTCGCAGAAGAAGTTCAGGAAACTGATTGTCCTGTAGAAGACGTGGATACAGAACATTCAGAAGAGGAACCGTTAAAAGATTTTATCCGTGAGACAACCTATGCAGAACCTCTTGAAAAAGAAAATCCTGAAACTGATATTCCTGAAGAACAAGAGCTAACTGAGTTTGTGCAAGTAGCAGAGCAAGAGGTTGGTTTACACGAGAATGTGTTTTCAAAGTCACATGAAGCAAAGCAAGAAGAAGATTATTCTCCAGAATACATTTCTCCAGAATACATTGAAAAAGTAACTGAGTTTGATGCAGAAGAAGAGTCTATTGATGCAGAAGAAGAGTCTATTATTGCAGAAGAACGGTCTATTATTGTAGAAGAAGAGTCTATTATTGCAGAAGAAGAGTCAAAAGAGACTGTTGAAGAAGAAGTGGAAATTTATTTTCAAGGTTCGAATGAGTCAACTGAAAATATTGTAAAAGTTCGTGAAAAAGAAAGTCAGGAGTACAGTCAGGTTTCAGCACCTGTCAAGGAAAAATCATCTCAGTCATATAACGCTTTTACTGAGTTTTTCAAACAGACTGAAGCATTAAAAACTCAACCGGAAGATGTTCCGGGAAATCCTTCAACACCTGCAGAGGTATCAGGTTTTACAGGAGATGTGGCCTCAGAGCCAAAAGTTGAAGAGTTAAATGAGGATTTAATTGATGTTTCGGCAGCCAACCGGGATGGAGAGGCAAAAGAAGCAAATGATGAGTCTGAAATAATGTCAAATGAGCCAAATCAAGATGAAATAAATGTGATATCTGCTCTTGAAGATGTTCCAACATTAAATGTTGATGAACAAATGTTAGAAGAAGAATCTGTTGATAATAAGGCCGAAGAGCCTTCAGAAGAGGCGGCAGAAAGCACAAATCTGCCTGGATTTTTGTCAACTGAACCGGCTGAAGAGCAGGAAGAAATTTTCAGTAACCAATCGATGCCTGTACCTGAAAAGGCTAAAAATCAAGTTGTTGTTATTCAGAGTTTTAAAAAGTACCTTTCCGGGGTTTCTTCAACAGATGATGGGGTATATGCTTCAGATATAACAACTAATAATAAAGATGCTGAAAATAAAACTCAACCGAAAGTACGACCATCAATTAAAGAATTGAAAAACGATTTGATATTATTGTCCAAGCTGATTAAGGCAGCCCCGAGGCGAGAAAAGAAGAATTCTGACCAAAAACAAAGTCAGTTTTGAAAATCAGACTTGTGGAAATTAATTACAGACTTTGAAGAGTGTTAAGGTCTTTCAGGATACTTTGTTCAAAAACATTCAAGGAACTGTGAATTTAAATGTGACTGTATGTTTACCGACCATATAAATAGAATTTAGTATGATCGAACGAATTGTTATGGTGTTCAGCTTGAGCAAATAAAAATATGGTTAAGGCAATGGACGATAGTAGCTGACAGCCCGTACAGTTCCAAGCAGCAACAGCAAATTTAAGGCTACTGAAATCCAGGCGGCTGAAGAATAGTCACCATTTAAGCTTTCCGACAAACCAAATACAGGCGGCCCAATCGCACTGGCGAAAACTTGAGCCCCCATAAATGCTCCACTGATTGCCCCAAGGTGCTTGCGTCCATAGAATCGCGGCCAGGCAATGATGGTCAGGCAGCCCCAAATTCCTCCCTGCACTCCAAAACCAATAATTAACATGAGTCTGAACCAGAACGATTCCAAATTTAGTATTCCAAGACTGCCTACAGCAAGCCCGGCAAGCAGAATCATAAGAAGATACTTAAGAGGCATTCTGTCACTGGCCCAGCCTGCAATAAAGTGGCTTATCACACTGATTACAGACATAGGAAGAAATAATCCATAGGCTTCCATTCTTGACAGTCCGGCAAGTGCTCCTATTGAACTTATATGAAAGGTGAAACCGGTGACTATCACAGCCGCAGAGCATAAACCAAGGCAGAATATCCAGAAATTGTAGGTTCTTAACGCCTCTTTAAGTGTTGTTTCTGGTTCGGGAAACAAGTTTGTTGTGTCCAGAGATGTTATTTTATCCCCATCCATGAGCAGTCCACAATCTTCCGGTTTGTCACGAAAAAACAACCAGCCTATAAAGGCCATGCCGAATCCGAAAATAATGGCCATGAGTATCATACTGCCAGAATAACCGTAATCTTCAATAATAATATTCATGAAAAGCGGTGCACCAGAAAAGCTGAAGGCTACAAAGATGCCACTGATACCACTGACCATGCCTCGTCTGCGGTCAAACCATTTAGCCAAGGTATTACGGCTAACCATGGCCATGATTCCCTGTCCAAATTGTCTCAGTAAAAGAAAAATCACAGTGATCACTAGAAGTTCGCTTGTTAATATTGAAATGTTAGGAAGCAATGAATGTACAAGGTGAATGATGGTTAATGACTCGGCAAACAAAAGCAGCGAAATTCCCATTCCAATTCCTGCAAAAACAATCATTATCCGTCCACCAACAAGGTCATAATAGCGTCCTGCAAGGGGAAGAAGCAGACTGCTTAATATAGTTCCAGTCATATAGGCCATGCTGATTTGCATACGAGTTAGGTGACTGTTTTGTATGAGAAAATCTGTGTAAACTCCAACACCCATTGTCTGTCCGGGTATGCTAGCAATCATACCCAGGGTTGTGAAGATAACAATGCACCACCCATAAAAAAAAGGAAAACGTAAAGGACTAAAAGGGAAGTTTGCCTGGAAGATAGATGAAAATTTCATTTGAAAGTATAAAGGTTTCTCTTAGTATATCTGAGTAAATTGTTTGTAAAATTTAAAAATATCAACTTATTAAGAAAAGTCAGCGGAGATTATATTGTTTTCAGGAAATCAGGAAGTGGTCTTGGATATTGAGTTGCTGGATAAGGAAGAATAATGAAAATCTAGAAGCATAACCAGAACACGGAACCATGGATATCTATGAGGATCTACTATTTATCCCCCAATTGCTGGGTCGATAAAACTATCTTAACACTGGTAGCAGGAGGCAGATTTGAACTGCCGACCTCTGGGTTATGAATCCAGCGCTCTCACCAACTGAGCTACCCTGCCATCAAGTGGTGCTAGATTATGTCATGTAACGCAAAAATAAGACAAGTTTATTGTGGATTATATTAGCCGTAGATTGATTTGAAATTATACAAAACTAAACTTTGATTCAATTTGACATTATAGTATTTTATTTGCAGAATTGGGTGGTCTGTGAAAGTAAAGCTTAGTTTAGATTTGTCATGATTTTAGTACAAAATGTTGTTAAGCACTTTGGCGGTGTAGCTGCTGTTGACGGTGTTGATATGAAGATTGAGCGGGGATCCATTACCGGCTTGATCGGCCCAAACGGTGCTGGAAAAACTACCCTTTTTAATTTGATTGCCGGAAATATTGCTCCTAGCAAAGGCAGTATTTTTTTAGATGGTGAGGATGTGACCGGTCTTAAGCCTCATGAATTGTTTTCCAAGGGACTTCTTCGTACCTTTCAGATTGCCCATGAATTCCACACTCTCAGCGTTTTAGATAATCTGATGCTTGTTCCACCAATGCAGACAGGTGAATCTTTGCTTGGGGCCTGGTTTCGCAGGAAAGAGGTAGTACGTCAGGAAACTGAAATCAGGAAAAAAGCTGAGGATGTAATTTCCTTCCTGAATATGAAGCATATGACTGCTGAACTGGCTGGAAACCTTTCCGGTGGTCAGAAAAAACTGCTTGAACTTGGGCGGACCATGATGGTTGAGCCAAAAGTTGTTGTGCTGGATGAAGTCGGTGCAGGTGTTAACCGGACACTGCTCAGAGAAATTGGAGATGCAATTCTGAGTATGAACCGTGACCGTGGATATACTTTTTGTATGATTGAACATGATATGGATTTCATCAGCAGGCTCTGTGATCCTGTCGTGGTGATGGCGGAAGGTAAAATACTGGCTCAGGGTAGTGCAGATGAAATTAAGTCCAATGAGGACGTCATAGAAGCTTATTTGGGAACCGGGCTCAAAAACAAGGGTGAGGTACTGGCCGGATGAGTTATTTGACTGGAGAAAAATTAACCGGTGGATATGGCGGACCGGATATCATCAGGGAATGTACTGTTTCAGTTGACCAGGGAGAGATTGTGGTAGTAGTCGGCCCTAACGGTGCCGGAAAATCAACTGCTATGAAAGCTTTGCTGGGTATGCTTGATCTGCGTGAAGGACGTGTATTGCTCGATGGTCAGGACATTTCTGCCCTGTCTCCACAGCAAAGAGTAGCTAAAGGCATGGCATTTGTGCCGCAAAACCAAAATGTATTTGTTACGATGACTGTTGAGGAAAACCTGGAAATGGGCGCTTATCTGCGACGGGATGACATCACAGAAACTATGGAACAGGTTTTTGAATTATTTCCCGTATTGAAAACCAAACGCAGGCAAATTGCCGGAGAACTTTCTGGAGGACAGCGACAGCAGGTTGCTGTCGGACGCGCTCTGATGACAAAGCCTACCGTTTTGATGCTGGATGAGCCTACTGCCGGAGTTTCGCCAATTGTGATGGATGAACTCTTTGACCGCATTATTGAAATCAAGCTTACCGGAATCGCGATTCTGATGGTAGAGCAAAATGCCCGTCAAGCTTTGAATATTGCCGATCGTGGGTTTGTTCTGGTTACAGGTGAAAATCGATTTACTGACACCGGAGAGGCTTTGCTGGCCAATGAAGAGGTCCGGAAATCATTTTTGGGAGGATAATAGTTGGAATATTCGACTGACTTGTTAAATGCACTTGTGTTGATTTCAAATTATGTTTTGATACCTGCAATATCCTATGGTTCTCAATTGGCGCTTGGAGCAGTTGGGGTCACACTTGTTTTCGGTATTTTGCGTTTTGCAAATTTTGCTCACGGTGAGATGATGGCCTTTGGCTGCATGGCCACCATTTTCATTACCTGGTGGTTCCAATCAATGGGTATTTCAAGCGGAGTTTTCCCAACTGCACTGCTTGCCCTGCCTTTTGCCATTCTCATCACGGCACTGCTTGCAGTTGCAATTGACCGTTCAATTTTCAGTTTTTACCGTATTCATAAAAGCCGACCGGTGACTTTTGTGGTGGCATCCGTCGGTGTGATGTTTATGCTGAACGGCTTGGTCCGGATCCTGATTGGTACAGACGAAATTATCTTCCGGGACGGTCAAAAATTTTTAATCAAAGCCGGTGTCTTCAAAAAAATGACTGGATTGAGTGAAGGTCTGGCTCTAAAGCAAACTCAAGTTTTGACCTTTGTATTGGCGGTAATCGCAGTATTGGCACTATTCTGGTTTTTGCAGCGGACACGTACGGGTAAAGCCATGCGGGCTTTTTCTGATAACGAAGACCTCGCATTGCTTTCCGGAATCAATCCGGAACGGGTTGTACTGGTGACCTGGATTATTGCCGCAAGTCTGGCAACGTTAGCCGGAGTTCTTTATGGGCTCGATAAAAGTTTTAAACCAATGGTCTATTTTCATTTGCTACTGCCCATTTTTGCGGCAGCTATAGTCGGGGGAATAGGGCAGCCACTGGGAGCAATTCTTGGCGGATACATTGTGGCTTTTTCTGAAATTACTGCAACCTATGCCTTTAAAAAGTTTATTAAATACCTTGCGCCAGGGGATTTTGTGCCTGATGGACTGGCACAATTATTAACTACCGAATACAAATTTGCGGTATCTTTTTTCATTCTGGTGCTTGTGCTTCTGGTACGACCGACTGGAATATTACGCGGGAGGGTGCTGTGAGTAATAACAGACGTGCCGTAATCAGTTTTTCCATTATGGCCCTGATGATTGCAATTGTGGGTTTTGGACAATCATGGAACGTTGCACTGGCCATAGTTAATCTATGCCTGATTTCAGCAGTAATGTCAATGGGTCTCAACATGCAGTGGGGTTTTGCAGGCTTGTTTAATGCCGGAGTTATGGCTTCTACTGCAATCGGAGGTCTGACGGCATTGCTTATTTCGTATGCACCGGTCTCAAAAGCCTGGTCTGTCGGTGGTACTTCACTTTTTGCGGCACTGATTTCATTGCTGCTGACAATAGTTGCAGGGGTACTTGTATGGAAAAAAACAGCTAAAGGCAAAATAAGGTCATGGAGAATGACTGCAGTGGTGCTGACAGGTTATCTCTTCATGCGGTTTTTCTATGAACAGGGTACTGCAGCAATTGAAGCTGTTGATCCTGCAAAAACAGGTTTTTTGGGAGGAATGGGGCTACCGATTATTCTTTCATGGTTTGCAGGTGGACTGGCTGCAGCGGGTTTAGCCTGGCTCATTGGAAGAATTGCACTTGGACTGCGCTCTGATTATTTTGCAATTGCGACACTCGGCATTTCAGAAATAATGATTTCAATCCTCAAAAACGAGGATTGGCTGTCCCGTGGTGTAAAGAACGTGACCGGACTGAAACGTCCTGTGCCTTATGAGGTGGATCTTCAGCAGGCAGAATGGTTTATTAAGCTCGTGCATTGGTTTTACGGAACTGCTGAAGACGGCAAATCTCTCAGTGCAAACGTAATGCACGAGGCAATGCAGTTAAGCGCAGGCGTGTTTGTGAAACTTTGCTATTCAGCATTGTTTCTTGCGGTAGTACTGATTATTTTGGGTCTGGCCACGCGTGCCCTGAATTCGCCCTGGGGTCGAATGATGCGTGCCATTCGTGACAATGAAACCGCTGCTGCTGCAATGGGGAAAGACGTAACCAGCAGGCATCGACAGGTTTTTATCATCGGTTCTGCAGTAATCGGAATATCCGGTGCAATGCTGACCACACTTGATGGACAGTTCACTCCGGGCAGCTATATACCCCTGCGTTTCACCTTTCTAATTTGGGTTATGGTGATTATCGGCGGCAGCGGGAATAATTTAGGCGCAATCATTGGTGCATTCATTACCTGGTTTGTCTGGATAGAAGCAGAGCCTTCAGCGCTTTGGCTGGTGAGTCATATAAATGTTTTTCTTGATGAATCCAATCCTTTGAGACAGCATCTGCGGGAAGTTGCACCACAAATGAGAATGGTGCTGATGGGCCTTATTCTGGTGCTGGTGCTGAGATTCAGGCCAAAAGGAATATTACCCGAAGAAGCTCCGGATCGTTATTGATGCAGCCTTAATAAGTCCTTAAGTCCTATTTTTATAACAATTGTCATTCCAGCCGAAGAGATGTGTAGACCTGGAATCAAGAATTCATGAAACTCACGAAAATATTAAATTTATCCAGCAAAAATCATGGCAATAAACATAAACACAATTAGAGAACAGTTTCCGGCACTGGCCATAACAGATGAGGGTAAAGCGAGGGTTTACCTCGATAATCCGGGAGGAACACAAGTTCCGCGACAAGTTCTGGAGCGCATGGAACGATATCTGATTTACACCAATGCGAACCATGGAGGTCCGTTCCGGACTTCGATTGAGTCAGATTTGGTACTGGAAGAAGCACATCAGGCAATGGCGGATTTGCTGAATGCAAAATTTGCAGATGAAATTGTGTTTGGTGCGAATATGACAAGCTTGACCTTTGCAGTTTCAAGGTCTTTAGGGCGTCTTTTCAAACGCGGAGACACTATATTGCTGACCAGAATGGATCATGACGGCAATGTTGGTCCATGGCTGCATCTGGCTGAGGATCTGGGTTTAAAAGTCAGGTGGCTGAATTTTGATTTGAAATCATATGAATATAATCTTGACGAAGCCGCAGCTTTACTCAAGGACGGTGCAGTAAAACTGGCGGCAATCAACTATGCCAGCAATTGTCTGGGCACAATTAATGACGTGAAAACAATCACAAAACTGGCCCATCAGTCCGACACTCTGGTTTTTGTAGATGCAGTACAGTACGTACCTCACGGACCTACTGACGTTCAGTATATCGGTTGTGATTTTCTAGTCTGTTCACCCTATAAATTTTTCGGTCCGCACCAGGGGGTTTTGTGGGGGAAAGCAGAACTGCTCTCTTCACTGGAGGCCTATAAAGTAAGGCCTGCAGACAATACTGCACCAGGAAAATTTGAAACTGGAACCCAGTTGCATGAAGGCCAGGCAGGCACATTGGGCGTACTGGAATATCTGGAGTGGATCGGCAAAACGATGGCGACAGAATTTCAGGCGAATTTCCCTGACTTCAGTGGTCGCCGAAAATATTTACACGCCGCAATGCTGGCTATCCAGGACTATGAAGAGACTCTAAGCAAAAGACTGATTTCCGGTCTGCAAAACTTGCCTGGAGTAGATGTAAAGGGAATCAGCAATCAAAATGAATTCTCCCGCCGTGTTCCAACTGTTTCATTTACGGTCAAAAATCAAAATCCGGAAGAGATTGCGCAGAAATTGGCTGAAGAAAATATTTTCACCTGGCACGGACACAACTATGCTCTGGAAGCAATTCGTCAAATGGATCTGGAAAAATCAGGAGGTGTTGTTAGAATAGGTCCGGTGCATTACAATACCATTGCTGAAATTGACCACACACTTGGGGTCTTGAAAACCTGCTGGTAAAGAATTATAGCCGTAGTAGTTCATTTCAACTGTATTAACCTTGTCTACAATTTGTCTTAATTTATTAATTGCAAAGTTCTTACTCAAATGCTTTCATTCCTTTGGAAACACATATGATCCGATGTGATTGCTGAGCTAAATATGAGACTCCTCGAGAATTAGTTCTATTCTTTTGTAGTATATTTTTCATCCAGGAGAGTCCACTCCTTAAAACCAATGATTTCTGCAGATTACAGCATGACATTTCTTGAAGATCCTCATCGTAGGAAGAACATCCTCAGCGGCGAATGGGTACTGGTTTCTCCGCAGCGTACCAAGAGGCCCTGGAATGGGAGCGTACATTCTCCGGAAGGTAAACAACGCACCAGTTATGATCCGCAGTGTTACCTCTGTCCAGGAAACTCACGGGCAGAGGGAAAACAAAATCCTGACTACAAAGGGATTTTTGTTTTCGCCAATGATTTTCCGGCTTTGCTGCCTGATATAGAATTCAGTGAATCCGAATCACCACTTTTACAAGTTCAATCAGTTTCTGGCATTTGCCGCGTGCTTTGTTTTTCGGAAAGGCATGACCTGACGCTTCCGGAATTGGAGTTGGATGCAGTGGAAAGAGTGGTGGGGGTATGGGTGGAACAGGTTAAAGAATTGGGAGGAATCTTCAAATGGGTACAGATTTTTGAAAACAAGGGAGAAATGATGGGGTGCTCCAATCCCCATCCACACGGTCAAATATGGGCTGGTAATTTTCTGCCCAACGAGATCTGTAGAGAAGATAGACAACAACGTGATTACTTCCAAACTCATGGAACTCAACTTTTAGCTGATTACCTTGAACATGAAATAAGAAGCCGGGAGAGATTGGTTGAAATAAATGAACACTGGCTGGCAGTAGTTCCCTGGTGGGCAGTTTGGCCTTTCGAAACACTTATTTTACCAAAACGACAGGTGGCTTGTTTTTCAGGTATTACCGGAGTTGAGCAGTCTGCGCTGGCAGAATTGCTGAAGAATCTACTGACGCGATACGACAATCTTTTTAAAACCAGTTTCCCTTATTCGATGGGATGGCACGGTACTCCTTTTTCATCGCTCTCAAAGGAGTCATGGACGCTACACGCGCACATCTTTCCTCCGTTATTGCGTTCAGCCAGTATCCGAAAATTCATGGTAGGTTACGAAATGCTTGCTGAAGCACAACGTGATTTGACTCCAGAACAAGCGGCCGGACGTCTCCGTGAATGTTCGACTCAGCATTATCTTAAGCGTACTCCTCTATGAGTAAAATGGCCATTCAAGTCCAACTAGCTTTTGAAGAACGTTTTGGTTCTGCTCCAGAGCATGTGATTCGGGCACCAGGAAGAGTCAATTTGATTGGTGAACATACTGATTACAGTGGAGGGTTTGTTTTGCCTGTTGCACTTGAACATGCTGTTTGGATCGCCCTTCGTCCTCGCCCGGACCAACGTGTTGTACTGCATTCTCTGGATTTTGCTGAAACCGCGGAACTTGATCTTTCGGAACCGCAAAAACAAGAAAAAGGCTGGCAGGAGTACCTTAAGGGGATCACCAAGGTCCTGCAGGAGGCAGGATGGAAACTAACTGGTTGGGAAGGAGTGATGATGGGAGATATTCCACAGGGAGCTGGACTTTCCTCTTCCGCAGCACTTGAGATGGCCTGTCTCAGAGCTTTTGCAGAAGCTTCCGGAAAATCGTGGCAGCCCCAAATTGCGGCAAAAATGGCACAACAGGCAGAAACTGAGTGGGTTGGAATTAGCTGCGGTATTATGGATCAACTGATTTCCGCATGTGGTGTTGCTGGACATGCGCTTTTTATCGATTGCCGTAATTTGGAAATGAAACCGGTAAAGCTGCCGGAAGGAATACGAGTCATGATTCTCGATACTATGACACGACGTGGCCTGGTTGACTCACTTTATAACGAACGACACAGTCAATGCCTTCAAGCTGCCGAAATCTTGGGAAAATCTATCCTGAGAGAAGTGTCTCTTACAGAACTTCAAGCTCAATCGTCAAAGCTAAGTCCTTTACTCTATCGCCGGGCTGGACATGTCATCAGCGAAAATCAGCGTGTCAAACATGCTGTAGGAGCAATGCGCAGCAATGATCTCAAATTACTTGGTCAACTGATGCAGCAGTCACATGCTAGTTTGCGTGATAACTTTGAAGTGTCCAATTTCGCTTTGAATACAATGGTGGAATGCGCTCTCTCTGCTCCAGGATGTCTGGGGGCAAGAATGACAGGTGCGGGCTTTGGAGGCTGTGCTGTCGCAATTGTTAAAACAGAACTTGAAATAAAATTTTATAACTCGGTTAAGGACTGCTACCGAAAAAAATCAAGTTTGAATCCGAAAATTATTTCCTGTAATCCTGCCAATGGTGTGACTAGATTAGCACCTCTCGCCTAATAATTATCAATGTTCAAAATTCTGCCAATACCAAGGTAAATTATTGCTGAAGTTTTGGGGGAAGATAATAATTTAATCTTATAAATTAAAGTGTATTTGCTTGATTTACTGGAATAGTTTAGCTATAACTCACGTATGTATTTTTAGGTATTTCATCAGATTTGTTTTTGGCTCTCTCCGCAAAGTGTCACATAGAGTGCTTAATTCGCGCTCTCAATATAATTAAAAATATATAATTTTGCTTAAATGACAGAATCATTGCCTGTTTCGGTTAAAACTGCCGTTCCTATGTGGAATCTTTTCCGTTATCTGCGTCCGCATTGGCGGTTTTTTTCGTGGTCCTGTTTTTCCAGTATATTGAATAAGGTTCTTGACCTGATGCCGCCAGTACTGGTGGGCTGGGTGATTGACTCCGTCAGGCGTGAGCCTCCGGAGTGGATTGCGAATTTACTCGGAACTATAGACCCCTGGAGGTTGGCGGTATTCCTGGCAGTGTTGGGTGTAGTAATTTTTTTCTTCGAAAGTCTTTTCCAGTGGGCTTATCAGTACGGATTCATGAATCTTGCCCAGCGTGTACAGCATCAGTTGCGCACAGACGCCTATAATCACTTGCAGACGCGTGAGATAGAGTTTTTCGAGAACCACCGAATGGGGGAGACGATGGCGATGCTGAACGATGATGTGAACCAGATTGAGCGTTTCCTTAACATCGGCTTTAACGAAATCCTGCAATTGCTTGTACTTTTCATTTTTGCCGGAAGTGTAATGTTAGGAGTTTCATGGGAATTGGCC
>Ga0208206_1000201_pt1 | contig 15429 bp, 15 predicted proteins | sample DeeseametaMP1483_FD_184187 | JGI IMG/M metagenome (GOLD analysis project Ga0208206, IMG submission 184187) | Marine microbial communities from the Deep Pacific Ocean - MP1483 (SPAdes) | ecosystem: Environmental > Aquatic > Marine > Oceanic | place: South of Fiji, South Pacific Ocean | collected... | reverse complement strand
GGGCGAGAGGACTGTTCGGACCGCCTCGTCGTCATCTATCGTGGACATCATCTGAGCCGTGGCTCTCACCCGCCAGCCCTCGAACCGCTCGCGCTGCTCGAAGGGGGTTATCACGACCTGCCATCCAGCGCTCTCGTAGAGTCCTGCCGAAGGCAGGTCGCTAGTGAAGAAGACTCCAGCAGGACCGTGATACTGCTCTGCGTGAGCAACCCAGTTGGGTGGGTCCTCGATGTCAGGGATCGCCACGATGAGAGCATGCTCGTAGCCGCCCTTTTCCTCCAACCAGGCCCGCAGCATCTCCTCGCGCTCCTCTGTGCTCCACGGGTTCTCCATCGACTCGGGGCGGTTGGAAGAGCCGATGGCGATGATCAGAGGAAGCTCGGGCGCGATCGACAGGCGCCACCTCTCGGCGGCGGCTATCATCAGAGTGTGTCCGTGGTGGACGGGCTGGAAGCGGCCTAGGACGACGACTCCCGGGGCAGGGGGCGAGGCTGGCGGCTCTGGATGCATTGGAAGCTCGGTCAGGCCCCCACCCCCAACGCCGAGTCGAGTGATTCCGAGTCGAGCTTCCACAGGCCTGGGTCGAGGTACTCTCGGCCAATCAGCAGAGACAGTCCCTCGCGTCGAGCTCTCTCTAGGAAGATGTGCAGTGAGTCACTGGCAGTGCGGTGAGCCTCCATCGTAGGCAGGATGCGCGGGTCCTCCGACGGCTCCATCGTCTCTCCGAGGTCCTGCCTGCGCGACATCCAGTCAAGCACGACCGACTCAGAGTAAGACAACCGGTCGGTCTTGGCGAGGGCGTCGGAGAACTCCGCCCACATCTCCGGCCGGAGGAACTCCTCAGCGGAGACGCCCCTGCCCAGTAGTGGCTCGATGTAGAGGTACAGTCGGGCGTCCCAGCAGCGCCATTCGCCGACCGAGCACCAGCGGGTGAGGGCGAGGGCCAGTCCGCAGGCCGACGCAGGAGAAATCCGCTGTTCGCGCAGCGACCTTGACGGGTCGGCTCCCTCGGCCCCATCAGACCACTCCAGGACATCGCCCTCGAGGTCGACGTCGAAGGCTCGGTGGAAGCGCTGGTCTGATTCTGGACGCCGGTCTCTGAGAGCCCGTCGCTGCATGCCATCGAGCAGCTCTCCGAGGGGCATAGAGCACAACCCATCGAAGGCCTCCCGCTCGACCAGAAGAAGCATCACATCAACCATGGCACTCGTCCCGAACAGACCACTCGGCGGTACGCAAAGAACCCTCGCTCGCCTGTGGCGAGCGTTAGAACGCCACCGGATTCAAGAACCCGGGGCGGGGCGTGGATGACGCCCGAGAAGGCACTGGAGGGAGCGTCCTGGCAACTATAGAGGAGCAGATCAAGTCCCTCGAGGAGGAGATTTCCAAGACCAAGTACAACAAGGCCACTCAGGGCCACATTGGCAAGCTCAAGGGCAAGATCGCTGCACTCAAGGCCCGCAGGGAGAAGGCTCGGGCCCATGCCAAGGCCAGCGGCGGTGGCCCCGGTTTCGAGGTTAAGAAGTCGGGTGATGCCTCAGTCTCACTGGTCGGCTTCCCGAGCGTGGGGAAATCCAGCCTCATCGCCCAACTGACAGAGGCCGACTCCAACATCGGTGACTACGCTTTCACCACACTGACCTGCATACCCGGGGTGATGGAGCACCGCGGGGGCAAGATCCAGATTCTCGACCTGCCCGGCCTCATCAAGGGGGCTGCGGACGGCAAGGGCCGGGGCCACGAGATCCTCAACGTCATTCGCAGCACGGACATGGTGCTGTATGTCATCGAACCGTTCCAGAAGTCCCACTTCGATATCCTCGACCGTGAGCTCTGGAAGTCCGGAATGAGACTCAATCAGAATCCCCCACAGGTGTTCATCACGAGGACCAAGAGGGGAGGCATCGTAGTCCGCTCGACCCTCGAGCAGAGCAACCTGACAGAGGAGGAGATACGGGGCATCGTGCGCAGTTTCGGCATAGTATCGGCTACCGTGACCCTGCGTACCGACGTCACAGACGACCACATCGTCGACACGTTGGCGGGCAGCAGGGTCTACAGCCGCGCAGTCATCATCCTGAACAAGATCGACCTCGCCACCGAGAAGGACCTCGAGAGGGCGAGGGCGGTGCTGCCTGAGGGCTGGCCGGTCCTCGAGGTCTCAGCCAAGACGGGAGAGGGCATCGAGCACATGAAGGACTTCATCTTCGACAATCTGCACTTCATGTCGATCTACCTCAAGCCGCAAGGTCAGGAAGCCGACCTCGTCGAGCCTCTGATAGTCAAGGACACCTCCACCGTGCGCGACGTCTGCGCCAAGCTGCATCGCGACTTCGTTCGCAAGTTTCGCTACGCCAGGGTCAAGGGACCTAGTGCCAAGTTCGACTGGCAGCGCGTCGGGCTGGACCACCTGCTCAAGGACGAGGATCTGCTCACCGTCATCATCAGGAAATGATGCGCCCAGGCGAGTTGCCGTTGCGATGTATTCACGAACAGGACGTCCACGCCACAACATGGCCGAAGGCTCTGTCGATATCCTCCCTCGAGCTGCGCTGCGCGGCCTAGTAGGGCACCTGTATCGCAGGCTCTACCTGCTCGTCGCGGTGTTCTTCGCGGCTTTCATCGGTGGGTATCCAGCCGCCGGAGACGCCATCGGGTGGCTGCTGCAAGCCGATGGCTACCTGCCCGACGGCGTCCAAATCATCATACTCCAGCCGATGGAGGTCGTCCTCCTCAGACTGAGGATCGCGGCCAATCTGGGGATGGCTCTGGTCGTGCTCACCCTGATGTGCGACCTCGGATGGAACGGGCGCGCGATCATCTCCGAGGCGCACCGGAGGAAGTTCGTGCCGACCGGGGGTGGCCTCGGTGGGCTGCTGTTCGTCATTCTCGGCTCCTTTGCTCTCGCAACTCTGGGGGCGATGTACGCGCACGAGATACTGATCCCGATGCTGCTGCAGTACCTCGCCGAAGACGCGGCTGCCGCCGGGCTCGAGTCGACTTGGCAATTGCAATCATGGATCGGCTTCATCATCGGGCTGTACTTCGCCTCCGTTCTGGGATTCCAAGTCCCGCTTGCGACCCTACTGCTGCTGCGTTACGATGTCATCGAGCGCTCTGCTATCACTGAAAACCGCCGTGTCCTCTGGTTCTCCGCCCTGCTCCTGGGCGCGCTGCTCTCACCGCCCGACCCGCTCTCGCTCTTTCTGGTCGGCGGGCCTATGCTGGTCCTGCTCGAATTCGCACTGGTCATCGACCGGCTCACTCGGACTCAAGGCTGATGCCGCGGTTGCGGGCATCCTCTTCCCTAGCCGCACGGCGACCGTCGTCGACATCGACCCACCTCATCATCACCGAGCCGATTATGATCAGGACGCAGATGCTGGCTATCCCGACTCTGCTGTCGTATATCACTGTGAGAGTGCCGTACAGAAGTGGCCCGAGGATCGCCGCCACTCTGCCGAAGAAGCCGAAGAAGCCGAAGAACTCGGCGCTGCGGGTCTCGGGCACCATCTGCCCGAAGATGCTGCGTGCGAGTCCCTGCGAGCCACCCAGCAGAGCCCCTGCCATGCAGCCCAGCATCAGGAACTGCCCAAAAACGCCTATGCCAAGGGGCTCCCAGGCAGCGTCACGAACGGCATCTGATACGAAATCCAGAGGCCCATCGCCCAGGCTCGTGGGGTGATCATCGCCCAGAGCAATGGTGCCGTCCAAATCCCCTCCTCGCACGCTCATGCTGAAGCGGCTGTCCTCGTCGAAGGTAGCGGTGAAACCGGAGATTCCGCTGGCATCCAAGACCGCTGCCGCTGGACCACTGGGGTCGTCGAATTCGTAAATCGTATCCCCGGCTTCGTTCTCGACGAGGTGCAAGGGGAGGAGGTTCGACCACTCGGACGCCCAAGCCTGTTCCTCATTGCTCTGAGACAGGCCGTGATCGTAGGTGCTGTCACCGACGGATACCACATACTCCCCCGCTACGGCCAGACGTTCCTGCAGCCATCGCGATGGATTGGGGTTGGGAGTGCTGGCAGGATCCAGCGGGTCAGTGCCTGCCTCTGTCTCTGCCGCGTTGCTGTACCAGTCACCGTCGGTATCGTCGTCGTCCGCATCTGGAATCCCATCGCCGTCCATATCCCAGTCGAACTGGATGTCGTACTCGTCATGCGAATCGAGAGCCAGTGGGGCGAAGGCCAACGCGCCGACAATGACGACAACCCACATGACCAGTGAGAATGAGAGCGCGTAGTGCGTGGAGGTCCTCTTTGAGAGCATTGTGAAGCCGATTGCACAGGGCGCGGCCACGAACTGGATGATCAGGATGATGACGATTAAATTCCCGATGGTCAGGCCGAGTACGGTGATCCCGTAGATTCCAGCTAGGGCGGAGACGCTGTTGATGCCATCGATGAAGAAGAAGTAGGCGAGCATGTAGATGAATAGCGTGCGGAAGCGCGTGACTTGGCCGAAGGTCTTCTTCAACTCGCTGATAGCCAGTTTCGCGGAGTCAGCGACCCCGAGGCTCTCCATCTCGTTCTCAATCGGCGGCTCAGGCACCCAAGCGAAGGTCAGGCAAGCGAATCCCAGCCACCACACCCCGGACGAGGCCATGATGAACGGGATGACCCAGTCGCCGGTGATTGTGCTAAACAAGACAAGGTGGACCGCGAGCAGGAGTCCGCCCCCGAGGTAGCCATAGGCGTACGCCCTGTTCGAGATGGCGTCCATCTCGTCGTCGGTGCCCAAATGGGGCAGGATTGCGTTATAGAACACCCCCGCGCCGTTCAGGCCGACGTTCGCCATGAGGAACATCACCATCAGCCAGACCCACTGTTGGGATACTCCGAACATCGGGGCGAAGGCGAGCAGGAAGGTTGACCCGGCCCCCAGATAGGTCAGGATCCTCAGCCACCACATCTTGATGGCGCGACGGTCGGCGATGACGCCGAAGGAGGGAGCGAGTATGGCGACGAAGATAGCGGCAAACGCCACCCCGTAGGACCAGATTGCGTCACTGGTCATTCCTACCCCGAGGACAGTGGCCTCCAGCCCATTCGCCTTCAGGAAGATGTAAGCGAACCATCCAGGCAGCACAGCGGTGGTGACGCTGGTCTCGAAGGACGACTTCGCCCAATCGTAGAATGCGTATCCGCGTACTGCTCGGGGGTCTGAGGCGCGGTCTAGTTCAACTGTATCCGACATGGTAATACCCAGACGGCGCTGGAGGTTCGAGGGTTTGAGCATTGGGGAAAGCCCGAACATGTCCTGTCATTGCATTCTTGGACTAGTCACTGCACGCGTGGGGTGTTGGCATGACTGTCTGGAACCAACCCAAGGAGAATTCCATCGATGCCCTGCTGCATGGCATGCAGTTCGCAGACGGAGTCGAGTTCGACCTTCGTCTCAGCAGCGACGGCGATTTCGTGGTCTACCACAACGAGCTGGTTCCCGGGGAGGGTCCCAAATCTGAGAGGAGCATAGAGAGGATGGGGACGGACGAACTACGCTCGCATGGCATCGTGACATTCGATGGGTTACTCTCACAGAGGCCGTTCACAGATGCCTGGCAGGCCGGTGGCAAGACTGCGAACATCGAGTTCAAAGTGCCGCACCCAGCCGCTCAGATAGACGATGTCGATGGTTATCTGAGAGCCATGATGAGGCTCCTTGAGGAGAAGTTGGGGCCATTCGATCTCCCCGACAGGTCCGCGCTGGTTTACAGCTTCAGCCCGAGGATCGGACCTGTCGCCAAGTCAGTCGGATTCGAGTTTCCGGTGACTCGACTGTCCCCCTATCTCAGACCTTGGGGCAGCAAACCGATCAGGCGACTCGTCGGGACTCCGAACTTCATACTCAGCACGGTCACTGGCCTGATTAAACAGCACCGCAAGGAGGGGATGCCGGCTCTAGCGATGGCCCTCCAGTACCTGCAAGGGTGGGAGCGCTTCGTACACCTTGGAACGCCGATGGCAATCCGTGGGGGCGGCCTCGAGCGCCTCAACAGGGCTCGAGCCGGGATGGGGCTGCATGTCTGGCCCGCACCGCTGGAACTCGAGGCTTCGATGCTGGAAGCGGGATTCTCGCTCATCTCCGACAACATGGACCCGCGCGTCGTCTCGTTGCCGGACGGCGGGGCGCGCTGGTCGAGGCCTGCCAGCCAGCCGCTCGACGAGGAGTGGCGAGAGCGCCTCGATACTGCTGCGGACTCGGAACGTGCCGACCTCATCAAGGAAGCCGGCGAATCCCTGCCCACTTGGTCCGAATTGGGAGTCTCGCGGAGGAGGGGCATAGTCGTCGAGCAGGGGCGGCGCATGTTCTGGACAGGCTCGGAGGACAAATGGGCTGCAGAGGCCGAGGGGGGCCTTCCATGGGGTAGTCCGAGGCTGACCGGGCACCGCGGAGCGGGTGACACCGACTGATCACTCTAGGCGTCGGTGCGGCTGCTCCCTGGGGATGTACTTCGGCCTGTAGATCGGGGTGCCGCGGCCGTCGCGCGCGCTGCGCTCGTCGAGTATCTGCGCGCAGATCCCAGCGACTCGGGCCCAGCCGAAGAAGGTCGTATAGTAGTCAGGCTTGTGGAATCCCACGGAGTGCAGCAGGCTGCCGCTGGCTAGGTCGACATTCGGGTAGGGGTTGCTGATCTTGGGTATCTCCTTGAGGATAGGGGGGACGACCTCCCGGAGCGCGGTGACGATCCGGAAGTTCTCGTCATCAGGGCATATCTCCTCTCCGAGCTCGATCAGGAGTCTGGCGCGGGGATCCTCGGCGCGCAGCACGCCGTGCCCGAAGCCATAGATCGGTCGGCGGGCTGCCAGTTCAGAGCGCACGAAGGCCTCGATCTCATCGGGATCCGAGGTCCCTATCCTCTGTACGAACTCGAGGCAAGCCTGGTTGGCGCGACCGTGCAGAGGCCCCGACAGTGCGTTCATCGCGCTGGCGATAGAAACGTAGATCGAGGCACGGCCGCTGGCCACGGCCTTCCCGGAGAAGGTCGAGAGGTTGCCGCCACCGTGGTCCATGTGCAGAATGAAGAAGAATCGCAGCATGCGCTCCATCCGCTTGGCCTCGGCGCCCTCGACGCCCAGCATATGGACGAAGTTCTCGACCAGGCCGAGCTCGGGCTTGCGTGGCCTGAGGTCCCCTGGCCTGCCTCCTCGGAGCAGGAAGATCCGGGCCATCAGCTCGGGCATCCTAGAGATGAGGTTCATCGAGTCGGCCCGTGCGTTTCCGGGCCTTCGGGCATGAGTGTCAGCGGCGCCTAGTGCCATGATCCCGATTGCGAGCCAGTCCATCGGGTGGCCGCTGCCCGGGGTCAGCGACTCTAGCACGCGCAGCGCACCGGTAGGAATCCCCTCGGCCCTTTGTGCGAGTTCAGCGTGGAACGCCTTGGACTCCTCTGGTGTGGGCAGATGCTTGTGCATCAGGAGGTAGATCACGTCCTCCTCCTCGAGGTTGGCTAGGTCTCCCACAGGATAGCCGACGTAGTGGACGCCCTCAATCGGGTCGACGTAGGAAGTCCTGCAGGTTCCTACCGGAACTCCTCTCAGGCCGGAGTCCAGATCGGCCTCTGTTATTGTGTAGAGCGTTTCCTCGTCACCCATGTTAATGCTCCAACCATTGCACCTAGAGGGGAACACGTGATAACTTCTCCGACAATAGAATCAGTGAGAGGCGAGGCGGAATGAGTGCACCCGTGCCACACGACTCGACACTGCTTGACTGGAGCGAGTTGTCCGAGGAGGAGCAAGGGCTGTTCATCGAGGGCTGCGAGCTCTTCGACCAGGCTGAGTTCTGGCACGCGCACGAATCTTGGGAGGATCTCTGGAAGGGACTCAAGCCTCGCGAGTGCAGAGCGGAGATCGACGCCGTCCAAGGCATGATACAGTGCGCGGCGTTATTGTACAACTACGAGCGCAGCAAGGTCCGAGGCGTCGTGAACATGGCTTCGAAGCTGATTAGGAGGCTCGGTGGAGTCGAGCACGGAATCTGGGGGGTCGACATCGCTAGGCTGCGAGTCGAATTGGCGCCTTTCATCAGAGACGCAGCCGCCGACGAACCAAAGTGGGGTCTGCCGACCGACTCCGTCAAACTGATTGGTGGTTGGAAATCAGTCTGAGGGTCGAAAAACGACGATTTGCACCCGCAATGATGATAATTGAAGCGTCTGCGCGCATGGTCGTGTCTGGCTGGCGTGACAGGCTCGACGAACTCGACCCTGCCCATAGGCACATGCTGGAGGGCGGCTCGCTGAGCCGGATGTTCCTGCGTTACCCCCTGACCACCTCCCACCCGGTGTTCGTCGGTGGTTTCTACGGTCTGCTGATCGGGCTGACCCTTCTGCTTCCATACGGATACCAAGGGAATGCGGAAGGGCATGGGCTGGGAGAGATAATCCGAGAATGGGGGCTGCAGACGCTCATCCTGGTGACGATGACCGCTTTCCTCGGAGGTTTCTCGTCCCTCGTTGCCTCGGCCGTCAAGCGCCCTCCGATTCGCCTTGAGAACCGCCGCAGGTACCTGTTCCCGTTCCCCTTCGTCGGACTGGTCATACTCTCGGTCTCGATGATGAACGAGATGCCCGAGTACGCCACTTGGCTCGGGTGGTTCTTCTTAGTCTTCCCCGGGCCGCTCTACATCCATCTGTCGTACGCTCCCAGATGGAGGATACTGGACAGGCTGGACCGCGGCCTGATACCCTTCGAAGGCATGCGCAAGACGATAGACGAGGCTCCCGCTGACGATGCCGCCGAGGCTGACGACGAGGAGCTCGACGAAGTGGTCGAAGCCTCGAGTTAGCCGCTGCCGCTCGCCTCGAGTTTCAATATCTTGGCTCGCAGGCTGTCGGGCATAGGCGTGCTGCGGTTGGCATTGTAGTCGAAGACGACGCCCGAGACGGTGGCCGTGGCTACCGTCTCGCCGCCCATAGCGGCGCTCGTTATCCTGTAGTCCATCTCAAACGAGGAAGAGCCGATTCTGGTGATCGTTGTGTGCACTGTGACTGTGTCGGGGAATCTGACAGGGGCGAGGTAGTCCACCTTCAGTCGGGCGAGGATGGGGCCGACGCCTTCCTTCTCAAACAGGTCGACGAAGCCGCAGGCGATGAAATAGTACATCCTAGTCGTCTCCATCCACCGTGCGAAGACGGTGTGATTGACGTGTTTCAGGGCGTCCATCTCGCCCCACTGGACCGGCAGTTCGCAGCTGATCGGCCAGCGACCGAGTCCGTCTTGCCCCTCTGCCATGCCCGTACCTCAGATTAGTCCCAACACGCGCCCGCAAGACTCGAACTTGCCCAAGACGTCGTCGATGTCCTCGCGGGTCAGTCCCGCGGACATCTGCGTCCTGACTCGAGCCTTGTCGCGCGCCACCATCGGGAACACGATGGCGCCGACCATGACACCTACCTTTCGCAGTTCTGCCGAGAGGTCCTGCGCCAGCCGGCTCTCGCCGCACATCACGGGGATGATGGGCGTCTCGCTCACTCCGGTGTCGAAGCCCAGAGAGTCGAGTTCGCCGCGGAAGTAATCAGTGTTCTCCCACAGCCTCTGAACGTGCTCGGGCTCTGACATCAGCACTTCGACAGCCGCCTTCTGGGCGGCGGCGACGCCAGGCGGCTGGCTTCCCGAGAGCAGCCAGGAGCGGCTGTGGTTGAGCGCGTGCGTGCGGACATCCTCGCTGCCTGCGACGATGCCGCCCTGCACGCCTAGGGCCTTGGAGTAGGAACCGATCTCGAAGGTCACGCGGCCCTGCAGGCCGAAATGCGCGACGATGCCGCGGCCGTCGCCGAGGACACCCTCGCCGTGGCAGTCGTCGACAAATATCATCGCGTCGTGTTCCTCGGCGAGCTCGGTGATCTCGACGAGCGGTGCGATGTCGCCGTCCATGCTGAACACGCCGTCGCTGATGATCAGTTTCCTCTCGCTGCCATCGTGCTCCTTGAGCACATGCTCGAGCGCAGCCATGTCGTTGTGCTGGTAGACGGCTCGCGAGGCCTTGGTCAGGCGGACGCCGTCGATGATGGAGCCGTGGTTGAGTTCGTCGGAGATGATGACGTCCTCGGCGCCACGCACCAGCGTGGGAATGAGTCCGACGTTCGCCGTGTATCCAGACGAGTAGATCAACGCCGCCTCGACCTCCTTGAACAGGGCGCAGACGCGCTCCGCCTCCAAGTGGAGCTCGAGGGTTCCCGCGATGGCCCTGACCGAGCCCGAGCCCGCCCCGTACTTCCTAGTGGCCTCGATCGAGGCCTCGACCACCTTGGGGTGAGTCGCGAGATTAAGGTAGTTGTTAGCCGAGAGCATGATCATCTCCTGACCGTCTATGATGCAACGCGGTTCGCTGGCCGATTGCAGCGTCGGAGGGTTCCAGTCGAGTCCCTGCGAGCGCAGTTGCTCGTAGCGCTCCCGCATCCACGACAGGTCGGCCGCCATGACCCGCAAATACCGGTCCGGTTCATGGCTCCATCGGAACAACACGCTCGATTTCGGCATCCGACTGCTTCATTTCCGATGTTGTTCACCGCCAAGCGATGCCAGACGCCGGAGTGTCGCTGGTCCTGCTAGGTACAGCGCAGGACGGGGGCGTGCCCCATGCTGGGTGCTCGTGCCCCAGATGCATGGCCGCGCACGCAGACCATTCGCTCCGCAGGCACCCGGTCGCCTGTGGGGTGCGGGGCAGCGACGGCAGCCTGCACCTGATCGAAGCGAGCCGAGCGCTGTCTGACCAGATGAGACTGTGGGCCGAGGCCCTCGGAGTAGATGGCGTGGCTCGGCCCGACACGGTCAGCCTGACGCACGTCCACTGCGGTCACGTCGACGGACTCGGGCAATTCGGCGACGAGGTTATGGGCTGCTCCGGCTTGCCTCTTTTCGCGAGCCGTTCTGTGATCGAGGAACTGGGTAGCAGGGGCTCGCTATCGCCCTTCAGTCCATCTGAGGTCGCCTCGATGGAGGGCTTCCAGCCGTGCACCGGCTGCGGCTTCGAACTGGAGTTCGTGCCCGTCCCCCACAGGGATGAGCTCGCCGACACCCACGCCATCGTCATCAGGGGGCCGGCGCGCTCCCTGCTGTTCTTGCCGGATCACGACGACTGGGGGCAGACACTGGCCAGACACGGCGCGAACTCGATACGCCAGTGGCTGTCCGATCTCGGCATCGACGTCGCGCTCGTCGACGGCTCGTTCTGGGACTCCGACGAGCTGCCCGGGCGCGACATGTCGCAGATACCCCATCCAACGGTCACCGAGAGCATCGCTAGACTGGGTGAGAGGGTCGGGGAGGACCCCGAGATCCACTTCATCCACCTGAACCACTCCAACCCGCTACTCGAGTCGGGCTCGAACCAGGCCGATGAGGTCTCTGACCTAGGGTGGCAGGTGGGCAAACAGGGGCAACACTTTGCGCTCTGATTCACAATGCCGAACATTATGAGCGTTCGTCGCAGGGCAGTCCCGTGCACTTGCGCGGAGTGGTATCGAGCGGTCTTGGACGTGCTCATGTGTTCATGGCCCAGCCTCACTACCAGAACCAGTTCAAGGCCGTGCTAGGAGCAGGTGCCTGGCCTGGCACGCTCAACATCGAGTTGTACGGAGACAACCTCGCTGACTATAGAAGCCTGAGAGTCTTGTCTGGTCTCGACGAGGGGGAGAGGATAGAGGGCGCGGAGCCGCTCCGCATCCGCGGCTTCGAGCGGGACGGGCGCTCGTTCGGCGGCGCGACCGCGTTCAAGGCCGGGATAACCAGAGGCGGAGACGAGTGGATTGAGTGCGCCGTCCTCATACCGGACCTGACGCGCCACACCGAGACCGCCGAGGTGATTTCTCCAGCGTTCCTGCGCGAGGCGCTGCCCTGCGAGGACGGCGACGAGGCCGTGATTCGCCTCAGTTGAGTCGCTTCAGCCACTCGCGCTCTAGCAGCGTCGCCATTTCGAGTCGCGCGAGAGCGAGCCATCGCGTGTGCTCGCGCGAGTCTCTCGGTGGTAATGAGAACCAACTGGTATCCGGCATCGCGCCATCGGTCATGCCCTCGGACTCCTCGTTCTCTATCGACCACAGCATGAGCCCGTCCGAGGGCGCGCGCCCGAGGTCGAGCGGGACCTCGGGCTTCTCGAGGGCCGAGCGGATGTCATCCAGCGTGTTCCTCCCTGAGGCCACCCCGGAGACGGCACTGGCTATCCTGCGGACTTGGTTCCAGAGGAATGCCTGCGACTTGACCGAGATGCCGATCACCCTACCGTCAGAAGACAGCCAGGGCTCGCACTCGTCGATGGTCCTAACCGGGTCCTTCCCCTCCTCCAATCTGCACAGGTTGGTGAAGTCGTGATGGCCCTCCAGTAGAGAGCAGGCTTCGCTTAACAGATTCACATCCACTTCCTGCGGCCAATCCGAAATGACCTCCGTGCGGTACAGGTAGTGCCTAGAGTAAGAGTGTCGGATGCGTGTACCCCGCGGGACCATCCTCGCCTTCCAAACCACTATCCCGATAGGCAGGTTGTTGTTCACCGCCCTGAGCAGATTTCCACCCTCGATCGACTCGGAAACCGAGCTGGGTAGGTCGATGCGGGCGAGGTTCATCCTGACGCTTACACCGGCATCGGTGCGACTGGACATCTCCAGGCAGCCCTCGCTCCACCATCCGAGCCTCTCCAAGGCCCGTCTCAGGGAGCCTTCGACGGTCCTGATTCCGGGCTGGACCTGTGAGCCGTGGAAAGCATCGCCATGGTAACCGAAAGCGACCACCACGCGGACGCTGTCCAAGGACGGCCCCCCGTTCACTCCTCTTTGGCGAGGTATTCAACGGCCTCGTCAGCCGATGGGAATCCAAGGCCGAGCAAGGCGAATTCGATGGCCACCGGGACATACTGCTTGGCGAAGGGGTGACTTCTGTCGAGGTCGGTCTTGAAGTCGACGGCGTCTATCAGCACGCGAGCCGCCTCGTACAGGTGGAAGGAGACGTCGACCTCCTCGGTAGAGGCGCTAAGGTCGCGCAGCTTCTGGAACTCGCGCACAGCCATCGGAATGCGGTCGAACTCGAGCAGTGCGTTGGCGTGCGCGGCCAGGTACTCGGCGTTGTCGGGCGCCAGGCCCGAGGCCTTACGGAAGTAGGCGGCCACCTGTCCCTCGTTGATCCGGTCGTTCCCGCTGTCGTCGATGTTGCCGTTCTGCTGAATCTCGAACAGCGCCGACTCAGCCCAACCGTGATATCCCGCGGGATCGTCGGGGTTGGCCTCGACATGGGTCTCGAAAAGCGCCATCGCCCCCATGAAATCCCCCTGTGTGATATTCTGGGCTGCTCTGGTGACTAAGTCCTCCTCGCTCATTCCATTCCCTCGATGACGCGTTCGGTGGCCCCACCATTAAGAACGGTGCGGAGGGCGGGCTCTCGGGGCTCGCTTCGGACTCAGTGAAGGATGCCCCACGTGTGCTCGGCATTGCCGTGTATCCACCCGTAGTCGTCAGCGGTGCGTAGGCCCTGCTCGTCTAGTATCGCGATGCGCTCGATCTCCAGTGGGTACTCGTTGTACGTCAGATGGCTGACCATGCCCGCGCGCGTGGGCTGATCGAAGGTCCAGCGGGCCCGGCTGCAAGCCCGGGCCTCGAGCGATATCTGCGTGCGGCCGTTCCATACCCTGATTCTGAAGATCGGCAGGGCGTTACCCTGATTGTCCCTCAGCGGCTCCTCGCCGTCAGGCTCGGCCACCTCGACCTCGCAGCGCGCGAATTTCTCCGTCCTGCCGCGCATCGCGTCGTGGAAGATGCCGGTCCCTATCGAAGGGGTGCGGAAGAAGTGGCGACGACGCCAAGGGCTGTCGTCCATCGAGGTCATTCCAGGCGTGCTGTGTGGCATGAACCAGTCGAGGTAGGAGCCGTCGTCGAAGTGCAGCATGCCCCAGTACCACGGGAAGGAGGGGGCCTGCACCTGGACCTTCTGGAAGTATGCGGTGCCCTCGAACTCCTCGTCGTCAACCTTGAGCTTGAGTTTGGTGCCCTGCAGCCTGAGGATGTCGTATCCCATCCCGAAGCCGTAGACGTTGTTCTTGTAGGTCAGGGTGCTGGGTGGACCCCACCAAGGGGTGAGCTCAGCCTCGAAGGACATGGGAGCGCCCTCGGCGCGAGCTTCGGCATCGCTCGTCAGGCACAGCCAGATGCTCTCGTTGCCCGGGCGCATCCCCAACGAGAAGTCCTCGTCGAGTAACGGGACCAGCGCGCCCGCGCCCGTGCCGGTGCCCTCGCCGGGCCAGAGGGGGTGGTTGTCGTCCACAACGGCCATCCTGCACTCCTTGAGCACAAGGGGCTCGAACATGCGCTTGCCGTCGTACCACCACGCGCAGACCATCCCGGGGACGACGAGCCCACCGTGCTCGTCGGAGGACATGCGCGAGCCGGGCCTCCACCAGTGCCCGCTGACGCGAATCGCTGACGTCTCCTTGGTCGACCACAGGATCATCAGCTGGCGCGAGCGCGCCGGGTTGTCCGGGTCAGGCACGTACATGATAGCCCAGTACCACCACCAAGACAGGCGGGGGATGGCCGGCATTGTGTCGAGTCGCCAGAGCGAAGACAGGTCACCTACGAAGTTCTTCACGGAGCGGCCCTCACATTATCTCCCGATTCTTGAAACTAGACTGACCGATGACCATCATGCCTAAGGTGACTACCACCAGGACTACCACGCTGACGAGGAGGGCCACCACCGGGCTCTGGGTCTCGAGCGTGTGGACCGGAGGCTGCCAGAAGAACGGGAGAGGGGAGTCGAAGCCGAAGGCCTCGGCCATCTGCGAGTACTGCAGGGTGTCGGGCCACGCGATGAGAACGATGGCGTCGATCATCTGCAAGGCCCAGTGGGATATCGAGAGCATCGGCACCGTCGCCGAAGGCAGAGTCATCGTGAACATCCCCATGATGAACTCCCAGACGCCGATCACTATGCACATGTAGACGCCGTACTTGGGGAATACCATGCCCAATGTGTTGTACAGCGCCCCGTAAGCGGCTAAGACGAGCACGGTAGCCAGGCCAATGCCCAGCCAGACGGGGAAGTCGGACAGCCGGATCAGGCTCTCGCCCGGTCCTATGAGCGAGGTTATCAGCGCCATCAGTAGCACCAGTACGAGGATGTAGGTGCCTGCCAGCAGCAAGTAGCCGAGTAACCGGTAGAGGATGAACTCGGCACGGTGGATCGGCTTCGAGAGCAGGTAGTGCAGCGTGCCGTTCTCGGTCTCGTCCCTTACGAGGCCAAGAGCGAGGAACAGTGGGAGGAAGATTCCGAGTAGCATCACGAAAGCCATCTTGCCGGTCCCGATGATGAAGGTCCTGTGCGACGACTCGCCGACGTACTCGCTCTCCGCGGGGTCCTCATTCACATTGTAGTCGGCTCTGATGTCGATAATCTCATCGCCATCCGCGTCTAGCACCCATATGACGTCGCAAGGGAT
>Ga0208206_1000187_pt1 | contig 15901 bp, 12 predicted proteins | sample DeeseametaMP1483_FD_184187 | JGI IMG/M metagenome (GOLD analysis project Ga0208206, IMG submission 184187) | Marine microbial communities from the Deep Pacific Ocean - MP1483 (SPAdes) | ecosystem: Environmental > Aquatic > Marine > Oceanic | place: South of Fiji, South Pacific Ocean | collected... | reverse complement strand
CGCCCGCCATGCCTACATCGGTCGTGAACTACCTCATCGGGGCGCAGGGGCTACGCCGTCTCGCCTTCCTAGGCGAGGGCGGCGAGCCAGTCGGCTGATCACCAGATGCCTTCGAAGGTGCACGACCCGTCGCATGTGTCACTAATCACTCCGGTGTCGAGGAAGTCGAATGCCATGGTATAGGCCGCTGGTTGGGGTATGACTTGCCCATGTGCGTTGGAGTGATAGTCTAGGGATCCAGCGAGATTGCCAGTGGGAACCTCGGGGAAATTGCCGTCGAAGTATGCGACTCCCGAGCCCGTGATAGGCCCACTTACTACCTCCACGCCCCATGGATGCCAGGCGGAAGCTTCCAGATTTGCAAGGCCGGCTGTCCTGACGGCCCTGTCACAACTCAAAGTCGCTACTTGGAAGTCGTTCATCGAGGTGATGTAGACCATCTGGAAGGGTTGAATCAGCCCATCCAGACCATTCTCGTGGTATGGCAGGAAGGTTTCCGCATCAGTTGAGTCCCAGAGGGATTGCATCGCAGCTATCATGATCCCCCTGTCGTTCCTGGAGGGGTATGCTATGCTCTCGGCGAAAAGCAAATCGAAGGTAGTGTAGTGGGTAGACCTCTCGATTTGGTGAGTGAAAGAGGATCCTCCTACCCACAGCACTCCGCGGTCCACCTCGGGAACCATGCTCATCAATGCAGGTCCACGGAGACCTCCGAAGGATACTCCCCAGTAGTTCACATCCGAGACATCAACCAGATTGGTGCCTTCGTGTTGGAACTCCGGGAGATCCGCGCACACGCCGGTGAATGTCCGCATCATAGCGAGGTTGTTGACAATTGACTGCATGTGTCGCTCTTGCTGGTGCTGGAAGTACTCGACGTTGATCAGGGAGTAGGTCAGAGCATCAAAATCGCCATCAGAGCTCCATCCCTTCCAATCGGTCCCAATCATCACTCTGCCAGTCATGTTTGCGAACACCCGGTTGCCCCGTACCATGCCATCCCCGTCGCCCATGAAGCCATGGCCGAGAATTGTCATCGATCCAGAGCGACCTTCCTCGGCCAGAATCTGTGGGATGAGGATGGCGAAGACCACTTCTCGGAATTCGATGAATTCAGGAGATCCGCTCGCATCCCTGCGCATCGCTGCAGGCGGGAAGTCAGATTCCATGTACTGAGGGGTGCTGAACGTGCCCCGAATCAGGCGAAAAGTCGTATTGTCCTCGCCGTAGTCTTCCACGACCTCGGTGACGTCGCAGCCTACCCCGTCGTCTCCCAGCCTTTGCGATGCATCGTCGCGCATGGCCACCATGTCCTGCAGGATGGAAGCTGTCGAGGCGGTGTGGAAGAACCAGGCTGCCTGCAGCGTGGACCTGTCGACCCCAGCCTCCCCGAGGGAAGTGAACAGTCCCTCGTAATCGGCGCGCTGCGCCTCGATCTGAGGCGAGTCGGTGGATTGGCCGTCGCGCAGCGCGGCAAAGGCGGCCGAAGGCTCGACTGCGTTGCCCCCGGTGTCGACCAGATTGCGGTAAGCGACTCCGTAGGATGCATCGTGCTCGAGGCCGCGAACTGTGCGGATGTAGACGAAGGTCGGCTCGTCCTCCTGGCTGCGCACGTCGATCTCCACCCAGTGTGGAAGTCGCTCGCCGGTATCGAGGTTGATCAGTACGGTTGCGTGCCCGGGGTCGAGTGAGTCGCCGATGCTGTACTGGTCGGCCAGGCCTGATACGTCGGGGGTCGACTCGAAGGTGGTGAATATCTGGGTGGAGGGGCTGTACCCGTCCAGTCTGTTGATCATGTGGAACGCTTCGGAAGGGCCTGAACCGGAATCCGGTATCGCCTCAGCCGTGATGTGCAACCTGTAACCCGTGGCCGTGGTTTCATCATCTACGAGGAAAGCAGGAGCCGGGAAGGGCAGCATGCAGTGGTGCGGGTTCACGTCGTCGCAGAACTCGGACTGCGAGGTTAGCCTTACATCTGGCTCCGGCTCCGGTTCGGGCTCCGGTTCGGGATAGGTGCAGGACCTGTCGGATACGGTGGCATCGGGATTGTAGTTGCTTGCGGTCTCATCCATGCAACCAGGCACCTCGTCCAACGGCTCTTCCACGACCTCGCCGGTGCAACCCGACAGCAGCATGGAAATAACAAGCAGAATGGCTATCCTAGTCTTGGTATCGTGACTCATGGAGTCCCTGATGGCCCGAGCGGTTATCAAATGCCCGTCAGGATGCAAGCATCCTGTGGAAGTGGTGAACCCCTGCTTCCTTGGTTGGAGAGTAGCGACCTCTGTCGTAAGCACCGGCAGCAACACCCCTCTGCACGGCTTCGACGATCCCTTGGTCCTCAGCCTCGACCTTATCGAGGTCCCTACCTGCTCCTTTGCCTAACATCGAGGAGTCCCAGACATAGCCGTGGTACACGATTCTAGTACGGTCCACCGACAGGGGCACGACGAGGTTAACTGACAGGCCCCAGGGGTAGAAGTTGAACATCATTCCGGGGTACAGCCAGTAGTAGTAAGCGGCCACCCTTTGACCGTAATCGGGAGAAGTCCCTGGCAAGTTGAAGCAGATCTCATTCCCACGGGCTATCCCGATCTGCAGGACCCCTCCCTCGAACAACTCGGTCCTGTACGAGTCGTAGTCCAACTCCTCATGCAGACCACCGTGTACGTAGGGTATGTGGAAGCCCTCGAGGTAGTTGTCGACGTAGAGAGCCCAGTTCGCTTCGATGTCATAGGAGCGGTGGCGCGATGGGTCGTGCTCGAAGGACTCGATCGGCATCCAACCCAAGCGCGACTCCAACTCGTCGAGGCAACCCCCGAACCCGTTCGGCTCAGTGCCTGCGAACAGCAGCCCCTTCCAGCGCCTGAGCGCGAAGGGAGCTAGATCGTCGGCAGGGCTGGGAAAACCCTCCACCCCCTCGAACTCGGGCATGTTCCGGAAGCACCCGTCGAGCCCGAAGGTCCGCCCGTGGTAGCCACAGCGCAGCGTGGAGGCGCTGCACGGCTCGGTCGCGACCAGCATCCCGCGGTGGGTGCAGACGTTGGAAACGCAGCGGACGACATCATCGCGAGTCAGCAGCATCGGCTCGCCGACGAGGCTCTCCATGTGCTCCAGCGGCAGCACGTTGTGCTCGGCCAACTGGCTCTCGTGTGCTGCGAAGTGCCAGCATCCGCAGAATTCCGAGACGATCCCGGCGAAGACGCCCTCGTCGGTGTAGTAGCGGGAAGGCAGTGTGTGCGCCTTCCTGATATCCGGGTCGATGAGCTGCTGTTCCGACATCACTCACCCTCGGCCACTATTACTCTAGCGGCGCGAAGGACGCGGTCATGGTACATGTAACCGACCTCGACGACCTCGATGATGCTCCCGGGCTCGCAGCCCTCGGGGGCGGGGACCGTGGCGATAGCCTCCATGTTCGTCGGGTCGAATGTGGAATCCACCTCTATCTGGGTGACTCCCTCAGCCTTCAAGGCGGCCTTGGCGCCCTCCAGAGTCAGTCTGACTCCCTCTCGCAGAGCGTCGGACTCGTCACCGTTGGAAGACTCCAGCGCCTTCTCGAGGCTATCTACCAGAGGGAGCATCCTGAGGGCCATCGACATACCGCCGTAGCGCATCCCCTCCGAGCGCTCCCGCCTCGCCCGCTGGCGCACGTTGACCATCTCGGCGGCGGAGTACTGGAGTTCCTTCTCAAGCTCTGCGACCCTTGCCTCGAGCGCCTCTACAGGATCGGCCTCGGCCTCCTCCTCGACGGCTTCTGCGACCTCGTCCTCGACCTCATCGGGCACGTTGCGCCGTCCGAGACCTCATTCAAGAATCCAATGGTTCGCGTCACTCCGCGTAGAAGTATTCGCCACTCGCCTTCTGCTCGCGGTCCTTGACGCTCCCGGGCTTGTTTATCCGAGGCCTGTGCGAGTCGTGGTCGCGCCTGAACGTCACGCCCACATCCGAGAGGAAGCGGTTCATGCCCTTGCGCAGGCTCAGCGGCCCTACGGCGTTGCCATTGCTGCCTCCCTCGCCGTCGAAGACCAGCAGGGAGTCGCTTACGATATCGATGAAATAGATGTCGTGGTCGATCACCATCGCCGCCTTCTCGTTGCTCTCCATCGTCCTGCGGATGGCCTTGGCCGCCTCCATCCTCGCGTTGGCGTCCAGGTAGGCGCTCGGCTCGTCGAGCAGGTAGAGGTCGGCCTCCTTGCCCAGGCAGATGGTGATGCTGACAGCCTGCAGCTCGCCACCGGACAGATTCTTGGCCTGTAACTCGAGCATCTTGTCCACTTGCAGCGTGCGCACCACCTGAGTGTGGAACTCCCCCGCTCGCCACTTGTTGCCCAATTCGGTGTCCAGCCAGTCCTGGACAGTGCCCTCGAAGTCGGCGCTGACGTGCTGCGGCTTGTAGGAGACCTTGGCGTCCATCGTGCACCAGCCTTCGTCGGGGTCCATCTGGCCGGCGATGATCCTAGCCATCGTCGTCTTACCAGTGGCGTTGGGCCCGACCACTCCCACGACCTCGGCCGACTTGACCTCGCCCTGTCCGGTCTTGAGGTGGAAGTCTCCAAGCGTCTTCTCGATGTCACCCCACTTCAGGATGGGCATTCCGACCCCCTCCCCGCGGGTGCGCCCCCGCAGGAACTGGATCGGCTTCTCGCGAATCCGGATGTTCTCCTCCGCTAGGAAGCCGTCGAGGTAGGCGTTGATCGCCTTGCGAGTCGAGCGCGGCGGGGTGAAGACGCCGTACGCCGCCCTCTCGCCGTAGACGACGTGCAACAGGTCGCACATCACGTCGAGTATCGCGAGGTCGTGCTCGACCACCAAGACGCGCTTGCCGCGCTTGGCCAGGTCCTGTATGATGCGCACCACGCGCATCCTCTCATAGATGTCGAGGTATGATGAGGGCTCGTCGAAGAAGTAGACCTCGGCTTCCTTGAGCAGCGTCGCGCAGATGGCGACGCGCTGCAACTCCCCGCCCGAGAGCGCGTCCAACTTCCGCTCGAGGACGTGCTCGATGGAGAGCAGTTCGGCGTACTTGCGGAGCTCTGCACGGTCGTCGACCCTCTCGAGCAGCTCACGGACCTCGCCATCGAAGATCTTCGGCAGTTTGTCGATGTACTGCGGCTTCACAGCGACTGCAACGTCCTCGTTTGCGACCATTCCCAGATAGTCGCGCAGTTCGCCCCGTGGGAACGACTCGAGAATCTCGCCCCAATCGCGCGAGTTGACAGTCCAGTCGCCGAGGTTAGGCTGAATGGTCCCGGCCAGGAGATTCACCGCGGTGGACTTGCCCATCCCGTTGGGACCCAAGATGCCGACGACCTGCTGTTCGCGAGGAGTTGGCAGCCGGAACAGGCGGAAGCCGTTCTCGCCGTAGCGATGCGTCATCTCGCCTTTCAGCTCCTCGGGCAGGTTGGTGATGATGAGGGCGTCGAACGGGCACACGTTGACGCAGATCCCGCAGCCGATGCACAGCGCCTCGGAGACCAGGGGCTTACCGCTCGAGTCATCGAGCACTATGCACTCGATGCCGTTTCGCACGGGAGGGCAGAAGGCCCAGCACTCGGCGTTGCACTTCTTGGGTTGGCAGCGGTCCTCCAGCAGTACTGCCACCCGCATGCTCCTTCCCCCGTTGCGATTCGTTCTATACTTCTTCTGTGTGGCTTGCCAGAGGCAGCCGCTTCTGCTCAGAGCGCAAGGAAGCGGTAGCGCACGTACACGTACGCGGCGAGAAACATCTTCTCGGTCTTGCTGAGTTGTATCCTCTCGGTGAAGACGTCACCGTCCTTCCTCTGTATCTTATTGAGTATCGACTGGTAGAAGGTCGCCATCGCGGCGGGTGAGTACCGAGACGACCTGTCGAGCAGACCGAACAGCTTGAACGCCTTTTCGCGGTACCTGTCGCACCTCTCGATGTACTCATCCACGAAGGGCTTCCAGCCGGGGTGATTGAGCAACTCCTTGCCGCTCTTGACGTCGTCCTCGGTGATGCCGAAGCGAGCGAGGTCGTCCAGAGGCAGGTAGATCCTGTCGCGCTCGGCGTCCTCGGCGACGTCGCGCAGGATGTTCGTGAGTTGCATGAAGACGCCCCATGACTCGGCGTACTCGCGCGCCCTCGGGTCGTCGTAGCCGTAGATCTCGATGCAGACGAGCCCGACGGTGGAGGCCACCCTGTAGCAGTAGGAGTATAGGTCCTCGAAGGTCTGGTATCGGTTGCGGTGGAAGTCGTCCTCCATCCCGCTGACCATGTCGTCGAGCATCTGGCGCGGGATTCCGAAAGTCTCGACCGTGTCCTTCATCGCCATGAAGATCGGGTCGGTCGAGGTGACGTCGCTGTAGGCGGTGGAGAGCTTCTTCCTGTAATAGAACAACTGCGACATCTTGTCATTGTAGGCAGAGCGGTCGACGACTGGCCTGCCGGCGCTGAGAAGCTCGATCTTAGACCTGTAGTCGACCGCTTCGGGTTCGTCCGACGAGCCACCGGGAAAGATGTCGACATAGTCACCGTCGGCGATGTCGTCGGCGCGCCGGCAGAACGCGTAGTAGGCCATGATGGCGCGGCGCTCGAGGTCAGGCAGATACTTGAACGAGTGGTAGAAGTTGCCAGCCTCCCTTCTGGTGAGCTCCTCGCAGTAGTCGTATGCGGTCTCAGTCATGCGCTCAGGGACATCCGGCTCTGACCAGATTGCAGCATCGATGTGGCTGAACGGGTTGACCAACTCGCCCCTGCTTCCAATCACACCCATGAAGACCGCACCTTCGCGAACCGCCTCTAGTGCGGTGATGCTGATTACGCGAGCCGCTTCCTTGGTCAGATTGACCGCAGAGCGGACCCTCTCGATGCCTCGGGGCTCCTCATCGGCATCGTACAGGGATATGCTCTGCTCGAGGCCTAATTTGGCACCGGTGGCCAAATCTGAATCCTGACGCTGAGCCATGCTACTCCCGAATCGGGCAACACAACCTGCCTTTGAACCTCTCCCTCGTGCGCGCGGGTCCCGCGTCACGCGGTCCTGAGGACCGCGGAGCACTATTCTTAGAGCGTTGCGTCAGGCACTGCGATTGACGTCGAGTAGCCTCTGACTTCGACGGCCCGAGGGCAGGGCAAGCATGGTTTTTCTCTTCAGTTGCTTAATCTCAGGCCGCAGGACTTTGATGCGGTTCTCGCCGTCCAGAACGTTCTGAGTGCGCAGCAGCGTCAGCGTCCGTTGGCCGATGAGCACTGGCAACATGCACGCGCCGCGCAGCCGAAACTGGCTGTGAGGCAACAGGCCGATGTAATCGACCGCGGCGTCCAGGTGCGCGGTGGCCTTGTCGATGTAGCCGTCGAACACCGGACGGAAACGGCCGATGTTTTCCGGTTCAAGCAGGTCGCGTGGCTCCAAGTCGTGTTCGGTCAACACTGCGCTCGGAATGTAGCAGCGGCCCATGCGCAGGTCCTCTGGCAGGTCGCGCAGGATGTTGATCAGTTGGAGCGCCTTGCCGAACCGCACGCCAGTTTCGAACAGCCGTGCCTCGACCGCGGCATCGGCCTCGAACAAGTGCTCGAGCGACATGTACGTCCAGAACTCGCCGACGCTACCGGCCACGCGGTAGGTGTAATCGTCGAGTTCCTCCTCCTTGGCGAGAGGAATGATCGTGTCGTCGGTGGCGTCTGCAAACCGTTGCAAATCCAGGCTCTGTCCGCTGATGATGATGTCAAGGCACTGCCGGATTCGCTGCTGATCGATGGTGGAAAATTGCTCGAGGCAGGCAACAGACGAAGCGGCGTTCTCCAGCAATTTCGCCTCGGCGGGGTTGCTTTGGAGGCGGGTCAGGCTGGCGAGGTCTGGCAGCGTGCTGGAGCGACTCTGGATCCGTTCGTTGTAATGCTCGAGTGCCTGTAGTCGCTGGTCAGTCGAGCCGCCTTTCGAATCGGCGATGGTGTCGGACGAGCGTGCTAGGAGATACAGCAAGCCGACCTGAGGCCGGATGCCGGACGGCAACGCCCGGAGGGTGAGATAGAATGAGCGTGAGGTTTCCTTGAGCAGCGAGTCGATTTCTTGGTTGATCAGTTTGGACATGAACCGCCTTCCTCCACCCTGCTCGATACCTCACTCTCCTAAGACCCTCGCTCAGTTCGTGAGGGAGCAAACTCACCTCAGTCCGGCTTCCCTCAGGGCCTCTAGTAGCGCCTCGCCTATCTTGGATGGGTCCCTGGCTATGTGGATGCCAGCCGCCTCGAAAGCGGCGAACTTCTCCTCAGCCGTGCCCTTGCCGCCCGAGATGATGGCACCGGCGTGACCCATCCTCTTGCCTGGCGGTGCGGTGGCCCCAGCCACGAAGCCGACGAGGGGCTTGGTGAAGTTCTCAGTGACCCATTCGGCCGCATCCTCCTCTGCTGTCCCGCCGATCTCACCGATCAACACCACGGCCTCGGTCTCAGGGTCCTCCTCGAAAGCGGCGAGGCAGTCGATGAAACCGGTCCCGCTGACTGGATCACCGCCGATGCCGATGCAGGTGCTCTGACCCTCGCCCACGCCCATCGTCTGGGCTACCGCCTCGTAGGTGAGAGTGCCCGACCTCGAGATGACGCCGATGCGTCCCTTGGCGTGGATGTACCCGGGCATGATGCCGACCTTGCAGCCACCGCTCTCTCCGGGGGTGATTATTCCCGGGCAGTTCGGCCCGATGAGCCTCACTCTCGGCCTCTGGCCGATGTGAGCGACCACGCGCACCATGTCCAGAGTGGGGATGCCCTCACTGATGCAGACGATTAGCCCGCCGCCGTTGAGCTCGTGGAAGGCGTCGGCAGCCTCCATTATCGCGGAGGCTGCGAACCTCGCGGGCACGTAGATGACACTGGCTTCCGCACCGGTCTCCAAGACCGCCTCGGCCATGGTGTCGTAGACAGGGACCGAGCGACCCGGTAGGCCGACTGTCTGGCCACCCTTCCCGGGTGTGACGCCGCCGACGATGTCAGTGCCGTACGCCACCATCCTGGTCGCGTGAAACGTCCCTTGGCTGCCTGTGATTCCCTGTACCAGTATCTTGCTGCCTTCGTGGATCCAGATGCTCATGAGGAGTCACCTCCGATGAGCTTGACGATAGCCTCTCCGGCCTCCGCGAGAGTACTGGTTGTGAGCACATCCAAGTCGCTAGCGTCGAGTAACTCCTTGCCCTCCTCGTGGTTGGTGCCCGAGAAACGGACGACCAGCGGGACCTCGAGCCCGACCTCCTCGGAAGCCTCGATGATGCTGCGAGCGACCATGTCGCATCGGATGATGCCGCCGAAGACATTGACGAGGACCCCCCTCAGGTGGGGGTCCTCGAGGATGATTCCGAAAGCGGCGGTGATCGACTCGCGGTCCGCCGCCCCGCCGATGTCGAGGAAGTTCGCCGGCTCGCCGCCGCAGAGCTTGATGACGTCCATCGTGGCCATTGCGAGGCCGGCGCCGTTGACCAGACAGCCTATGTCGCCGTCCAGATCGACGTACGAGAGTCCGTGCCCGCGCGCTCGGACCTCGATATCAGACTCCTCGGAGAGATCGCGCAACTCAGCCCGCCACTGGTGCCGGAACGCGGCGTTGTCGTCGAAGCTGATCTTCGCGTCGAGCGCCACCATCGTGGCGCCTTCGGTCCTGACCAGCGGGTTGACCTCGATCATCGAGCAGTCCCTGTCGACGAACATCGATGCCAGCGCGCCGATCATGTCGAGGAAGGAGTCGTGCGCCGAGCCCGAGAGGCCCAGCGAGTCGGCCAGCGAGCTCTTCTGCGAGTCCTGCAGACCCTCGATAGGGTCAACCCAGACCTTGTGGATGGCCTCGGGAGTGTTCTCCGCGACCTCCTCGATGTCCACGCCTCCTTCGGTGGAGGCCATGATAAGCACGGAGTTCGCCTCGCGGTCGACGAGCAGTGCGAGGTAGTACTCGTGCGCGATGGCGCAGCCGGCCTCGACGTAGAGGTTTTTGACGAGCTTGCCCGAGGGGCCGGTCTGCTTGGTGACCAGTGTGTGTCCGAGGATATTCGAGGCGTACTCCCCCACATCCTCGCGGGAGAATGCGATCTTCACCCCGCCCTGCATGACGAGGTCGCCCGAGTCGGGGCGGTACAGCTTGCCCTTGCCACGCCCGCCGGCGTGGATCTGGCTCTTGACAGCGACCACTTCCGAGCCCAGCGTCTCGTAGGCTGCCAGCGCCTGCTCGACGCTCGTGCAGTGAACTCCGTCCTGGACTGCGACCCCGGCTTCCCTGAGCAGGGCCTTGGCCTGGTACTCGTGAATGTTCATAGTGCCCGGGCCGCGATTCGCGCACCGTCTTTCAACGATGCGCATACGCACCGCGCGTGGCGCGGACGCGAAGCGCTCAAACGGGGTCGCACGCCCGACCCGCCATGGATGTCATAGTTTTGGCCGGTGGCTTCGGCACCCGCTTGCGTCCGTGGACCGACAGCCGCGCCAAGCCGCTGCTGCCGCTGCTCGACAAGACCCTACTCGAGAGGGTCCTAGAGGCGGTGCCCGCCGACATGATCGACAGGGTCGTGGTCGCAGCCGGCTACGGCATCGAGGAGATGGAGGCCTACTTCACGGGCGCGAGTCTGCCTTACGAGGCAGTCCTCTCAGTCGAGGAGGAAGCGCTCGGTACCGGTGGCGCGGTGGCACTCGCGCGCCCTCACCTGACCGGCGACGGGCCGGTTCTGGTGCTCAATGGCGACCTCGTCTCCAGCGTCGACGTCGCCGCTCTGGCCGCGCACCACGATGCTACCGGCGCCACCGCGACACTGTCGCTCTGGGAGGTCGAGGACCCGAGCCGCTTCGGCGTCTGCGAGCTCGACGATGCTGGCTTCATTCGCCGCTTTCAGGAGAAGCCCGAGCCCGGGACCGAGTTCTCCAACCTGATCAATGCAGGCTGCTACCTGATCGAGCGCGACGTGCTGGCCGGCCTTGCCAGCGAGCCTCACAGCATGGAGCGCGAGGTCTTCCCGGGAATAGCCGAGGCCGGCGAGATGGCCGGACTCGTGTTCACTGGGTACTTCGTCGACGCGGGAACCCCCGACTCGTTCATCGAGGCAGCACAGGTCTGCATCGCCAACGGCCGCTATGGCAGCGGGCAGGTAACCGACGACTCGTGGCTCGGCGACGGCTCGCACTGCGAGGGAGGCGTCTCGGGGAGCGCCATCGGAGCGGCCTCAAACGTGGGAGCCGACGCCTCGCTGACCGACTGCGTGGTTCTGGACGGCGCTAACATCGGAGCCGGAGCGACCCTCCACCGCTGTCTGGTGGGCGAGGGCGCTGACGTGGCTGCGGGAGCGGAGCTCTCGGATACCATCGTAGGACACCACGCTCACGTCGAGTGAGTCCGTCAGCGTCAAAGCAGGCCGGCTTCTCGCCCGGAGCGTGAGCGACTGCCTGGTCGTTGTCAATTTCAAGACCTACCAGACCGCCCATGGCGGGTCTGCAGAGGAGTTGGCTCGCGCCATGGCGAGCATCGAGACCGAGGCACGACTCGTCGCCGCGGTCTCGGCCCTCGACCTCTCTGCGGTCGTCTCAGCAGCCCCGGACCTCGAGGTCTGGTGCCAACACCTCGACCCGATCAACTCCGGCTCCAACACCGGCTGGCTCCATCCCGACACCGCGGTCGAACGCGGTGCGACTGGCTCACTCATCAACCACGCCGAGCACAAGGTCAGCATCGAGCACGTCGCCATGCTGCTCGACCAGGTTCCTGAGGACTTCCGCGTGTGCGCGTGCGCGGCCGACGTCGACGAGGCGCAGGCGCTCGCCGCACTCAGGCCGACCTACGTGGCAGTCGAGCCGCCCGAGCTCATCGGTGGTAACGTCTCGGTGACTTCGGCCGACCCGGGCATCGTCAGTGCCACAGTCGCTGCGGTACGCGAGGTGACCGACGAGGTAGGCATCCTCTGTGGTGCTGGCGTGAAGACCGGGGCGGACGTGGCCACGGCGATTGAGCTAGGCACGGTCGGAGTCCTCCTAGCCAGTGGCGTGACCAAGGCTGACAATCCGCGAGCCGCGCTCGAAGACCTAGTCTCAAAACTCTGAACCGTCATTGCTTGGCGCGCTTGCGCGAGGCCTTTCTGCGTCGTAGTTTCTTCTTGCGCCACTTCCAGCGCTGCTTCCCGTGCTTCTTCCACGCACGGGAGCCTCTCTTCATGCGCGTTGCCGACCTGCTCTCCCTATTTGAGCGATTCGCGGGGGCCCGCGAGGGATGGTGGGCGATACAGGATTCGAACCCGTGTCACCGGCTTAGAAGGCCGGCATGATATCCAGACTACACCAATCGCCCTGATGTCCCCGCAGGACTCTCGCTCAAGAACCCTGCACATCGTCTGAGATGTCATCGAGCAGCTCTCCGATCGCTTCCTCGACCGCTTCCTGATTCTCCTCGGCGTCAGCGTCGGCGCTGTAGTTCAGCGAGCCGTCGTCCTTGATGTCCGAACGCACATCATCGGCGCTCCTGCCCACCGCCTGCGCTACCTCGCCCTGCATCTTCCTGCGCCGCTTGCGCTTGCGGCGGACCCTCCTGATGGTGCTGGTGATTCTCAGCAGGATCTCGAGTATGGCCAGCAGCACGAGGCTACTGAAGAACGACCTGGCCAGCTCGGGCAGGTTGTCCATCAGGGCCCCGAACTCGTTCCACTGGACCGAGGTCGAGCCGACTAGGAAGACACCGAGGACGGCGAACGGCAGCATCTTGGCGACATCCCTCGAGAGGTCCTCGGTCCAGTAAGCCAGTATGCGCACGGCGCCGACCACCGAGGTCGCGATGAGCGCGTTCCTCGCATGGTCCGAACTGTCCGAGAGCAAAGTGAGGATGACCGCGAGGACGAGTGTCCAGAAGGCGATGAGGATGGGTATGACCAGGATGTACTGAACGACGAAGAGGACGCTCCTGAGGTACTTCTTCACCTTGCCACCGAAGTCGTCGGCGTACTTGCTCAGGTCGAGCGTGAGCAGGTCCTTCTTGGCCAGCACCCGGTAGAACATGAACACGAATCCCGAGTACACGGCGATGGCGATTATCGCCATCAGCGTCGGGTAGGTCTCCCTGCCGAAGTCCTGTATCAGGGCGAGGAGCTCATCGCTCGTCCGAGGTATCTCCACGGAGCCCACACGCCGGTGCGACTCAAGGTAGTTGCGCCCTACTGTGGGCTGAATGGCCGGGCGCATTTGGGGCACCTGGTAGGCGCGCTGACCCTGACTCTCTGCCAGGTGTGCCCGCAGTTGCCGCAGATCCACTGCCTCTCCGGCAGGCTGTCGAGGACCTCACGCCGCATCCTCCTCAGCACCGGCGACCGAGCCAGGCTGGGCGCCGGCGCGATCTGCTTGACCAGCTCGGCGTGGTTACCGCCGTGCGCGATCAACCCGGCAGCGTGCAGCAGTTCGTGCACGAGGGTGTGCCGGAACAGCACCTCGTCCTCCGCCAGGATCCGGTTGAGGCCGATTGTGACCGAGCCTGGTGCGACCCTCAGCCGGCGCCGCCGGAACAGTTCGTGGTGGTCGTACTCGAAGCGGGTCATCCCCAGACGGCTTTCGTCTGCGGGCAGCCACTCGAGGCTCAGGTGCTTGCCGAGGTGACGCAGGAACGGAGCCTCGTCCTTGCTCAGCACGGCCTTGAGATCATCGAGCAGGCCGTCGGGCATCTCGGGGCCTCCCAGCACCTCGCCTCCATCGCTCCCCGCGGTCATGGCCCAGCGTGCCCCCATTCTCCTTAAATGGCCGTCGTCGGTGGCCCGCTCACTGGGCGTGTGGCGCAGCATGGAAGCGCGCTTCCTTGGCATGGAAGAGGCCCCGAGTTCAAATCTCGGCACGTCCACCTTTTTCCTTTTCTTTCGCCTCTTGCTAGCAGTAGCTCGATTTTGGTGTAGCGAGAAAATTTTCTGGGAAAAACCCCTAAAAGGGGTATTGACGAACGCATTGCATTGATACTAAATAGTCTATACATACACGCACGACGTATGAAGTCTAAGCTAACAGCAACACTTCTTTGCACGCTAATGATTGCGTCAGCCCTTGCCGGGTGCCTCGGCGGGGATGACGATCCCGGAGAAGACGCTGTGTTAGGATGTACTTACGCGGATGCCACCAACTACAACGCCGATGCCACCGAAGACGACGGGTCATGTGAGTATGCGCCCGGTGATGAGCCAGTTCTTGGCTGCACCAACGCGGGCGCTACGAACTACGATTCCGCCGCCACTCGTGACGACGGCTCGTGTACCTACGCTGAAACCGTGATGGGCTGCATGGACCCGGCTGCTAACAACGAGAACACAGATGCCGAAGTCGATGACGGTTCTTGCGAGTATGGTATGGCTCAGGGAGACATTATGGCAGCCTACTCGGCTGGCGACATGTCCTTCGAGGAGGCTCTGTACGAGCTCGAGAAGTCGAGAAAGTGCCGTGAGCAAGGTTCCAACAACCCCTGTGAGATAGTCGAGATGTCGATTGGCGACGCCTCGACGATCGACCCCCACGATGCGTACGACTCGGCATCCGGAGACGTCATTGAGCAGGTCTACGACACGCTCTACCGCTATGCGGGTGACGGAAGCGGAAACGCCATCATCGAACCACGCCTCGCCACTGGCTACTCAGTCAGCGCCGACAGTCTGACCTACACGTTCGATCTACGAGATGACGTGTACTTCAGCAACGGTGACTTGATGGATGCCTCTGACGTTGTGTACTCATGGTGCCGCGTACTTGGCTACGGCTCGCCCGACAGCCACGTAGGCTGGATCCTAGAGCAGAGCTTCGACTGCAACGACGCTGATGGTAACCACAGCGACACTGGCGGCGATAGTCTCACTGTCAACAGCGCGACCTCTTTCTCGGTCACACTGTTCGCTGAATCCTCGGCGTTCATCTCGACGATCGCCTACACGGTCGGCGCTGTGATCAACGCCGAGCTGTGCGAGGCCAACCGCGTCGATGCGGGCGGTGATGGCGACGACTACTGCCACGAGTGGATGGACGAGGCTCCGTTCGGAGCTGGGACCAACGCTTACCTGGTACAGTCTTGGGTCCGTGAGGACCGACTCGTCCTCGTGCCGAACTGGATGTACTGGGAGAGCGGTGATTACAACATCAACCGCCACACGGTTTCCATCGTGACTGAGGCCTCGACGAGGCTGCTCGCCTTCACCGACGGTGAGGTCGACTTCGGCGGCATCAACATCGAGCATCTGGTGAACTTCTGCTACATCGACGAGAACGGCAACGGCGCATTCGACGACGGAGAGGACAACGCACTCGACGACAAGCCGAACGTAGCCAGCAAGGATGGGTTCATCTGCACCTACAGGGAGACTTTCACAACGACCCTGTCGGCCTTCAACCTACACCCGAAGGCCCTGGATCCAGGGGAGGACTCCTCTAACACTGGCGCTAACTCGTCCCTCATCCTCAACCACGACTGCAGCGGTGACGGCACCAACGACTGCAGCGTCATGGAGGTAGGAGCGGTCCGAGCGGCCATTTCCTACGCGTTCGACTACGAGACCCACCGAAGGGACACGTACGACAACTCGCTGGCACCTCAGTACGGGCCGATCCCGACAGGCTTCCTGTATGCGGACACCCAGTACGAGGCCTTCACCTACGATCTGACCCACGCTGAGCAACTCTTGGAGGACGCTGGTTTCATCCGCCAGTACGACTGCTCATCGCTGACACGCAGCGATGCGCCAGACGTGGTCGCTGAGGCAGACAGGACCGGCGACGAGTGCCGCCTGCCGAACATCCTGGGCGTAATGGCCAACGAGGGCAACGACTACCGAATCGCTATGGCCGCCCAGATCGCTGAGGCGTTGGGGACTATCGGAGTCGCAACCTCCGGAGATGCCAAGCCTTGGGCAGAGTACCTGACCATGTACTACACCAGGACATGGGACATCAGGTTCAGTGGATGGG
>Ga0208206_1000186_pt1 | contig 15912 bp, 12 predicted proteins | sample DeeseametaMP1483_FD_184187 | JGI IMG/M metagenome (GOLD analysis project Ga0208206, IMG submission 184187) | Marine microbial communities from the Deep Pacific Ocean - MP1483 (SPAdes) | ecosystem: Environmental > Aquatic > Marine > Oceanic | place: South of Fiji, South Pacific Ocean | collected... | reverse complement strand
TTTTTTCAGGCAAATGTACCAATTCCATAAGCCCCATTTAGAGTTTTGCCGGTTTCAAAACGTGTCATATCATACATATCAATTGGAACACGCGGATTTGTTCCAAGAATTTGTTGCGCCAAAGATTCGCCAATTGTGGGCGCCAATTTGAAACCATGTCCGCTGAAACCAACCGCCACATGCACACCTTCAAGTTTCGGAACAGGACCTATGATGGGATTCCAATCCGGAGGAATGTCATACGGACCAGTCCAACTCCGTACCAGTTTTGCGTCGGCAAAGGCAGGCATACGGTTGGCCATTAGTTTGCCAATCCGTTCAATGTGTTCCATTTCCACTTCATCAGTCATTCCTTCCATATCTTCAATAGGCTCACCGTGATCTCCGGTTCCAACCAAAACCACTCCACCTGAATCAGGGCGAAAATAGATTTTTTCCGGAGTAAGTAAATCCTTCACAATCGGCCAGTCTTTTTCATAAGGTATGCCGATTTTCAAAGTTAGCACCTTGTGTTTGCTGATTTCATAAGGGAATTTAATTCCAAGCACTTTCCCCAAATTATGCGTCCATGGTCCGGCTGCAAGGATAAGAGTGGAGCATTCAAAATCACTTCGACGTGTTTCGATGGTTTTGTTTACACCGTTGATTCCGATGCCGGTAACAGGAGTTCCAGTATAAAATTTCACCCCCAAATCTTTTGCACGCTTTGCGTAAGCTATTGTGGTTAAATAAGGATCACAATAACCTGATCGTGATTCGAAACCAATTACATCCACATCCTCAAATTGAAGTAAAGGATGAAGTTTAGCAGCTTCCGCTGGAGTCAAGGTTTGAGTTTCACTACCATATTTGTTCTGAGTGCAAAATACACTTTCCATCACTGGTCGATGCTTTTCCTGTCCCAAAACCAATTGTCCTGTACAAGTAAATCTTGGATCACCACCTACCATATCGTCAAAGTTTTCAAAAATTTTCACGCTTTCTACAGCATGATGCACATTGGCTTCAATTGAATAATGACTGCGTGTAATGGCGCAGGATTTCGCCGTTCCTCCGGAACAAAGTTCTCCCTTCTCCAAAACCACGACATTTTTTGCCCCTTGATTCGCCAAATTGTAGGCAATGCTGCATCCGATGATTCCACCGCCGATGATGATAATATCTGCTGTGTTATTTTGTTTCATAGTTCGTTTGAAGCGTTATTGGTTTTGTAAAATTTACAAAATCTGACTCAAAAATTCTTTGGTACGCGGGTCTTTTGCTTTTTTGAAAAAAGTTGCGGGTGGCCCGTGTTCGACAATGATTCCCCGATCTGTGAAATAAATGTGATCTGCCAATTCACGAGCAAAACCCATTTCGTGCGTTACTAAAATACACGTCATTCCTTCTGCCGCAAGCTCCTTAATTGTAACCAAAACCTCTTTGACCGTTTCCGGATCAAGGGCGGCGGTGACTTCATCAAAAAGCATCACATCCGGATTCATGGCCAGCGAACGGGCGATGGCGACTCGTTGTTGTTGTCCTCCGGAAAGCTCAGCCGGATAGTTGTTTTGCTTGTCTTCGAGCCGGACTTTACGGATTAAGGCCTGGGCTTTGACCAGCACATCTTCTTTGGCTTCTTTCAAAACCAATTCGGGAGCCATCATGATATTTTCCAGTGCGGTTTTGTGGGGAAAAAGGTTGTACTGTTGGAAAACCATGCCGACATTTTTGCGCAATTCCAATTTGTTCAAATTAGAGTCATTGACTTCCAAGCCGTGAACCTTGATGGAACCGGAATTGATGTCATTGAGGGCATTGATGCAACGAATCAAAGTGGATTTTCCGGATCCGGAAGGGCCGATAATACAAATCACTTCGCCTTTCATCACATCAAAACTGATGCCTTTGAGAACTTCGAGTTCTCCAAAAGATTTATATACATTGTTCAGGGAAACAATCGGTTGTTCCGGAGTCCAGTTATTTGTGGTCATGTCAATCTCTCATAATTTAACAGAATAGCGTTCTTCAAGTTTTAATGTCCAACGTGCAATCGGATAACAATAAGCAAAGAAAATTAAAAGTGCAAAGCCGAAAAATGGAATCAATAATTCAGGATGATTGTCTTCGGCTTCCATTGCCTGACGCGATAGCGTGACTATTTCCTGAACACCTAGCAATGAAACCAATGGAGTCGCCATGGTCAAAATCGCATACCAGTTCATCCACGGTGGAATCATGCGCTTAAAACATTGCGGCAGAATAATTTGCCAAATCGTTTGCACACGACTGAAAGCCAAAGACTCCGAAGCCTCCCATTGTCCGGTAGGAACGGACTGCACCGCGCCCCGAACCACTTCAGAAATATTGGCCATAATGGGCAATGAAAGCCCGAAAACCGCTTTCATCCAATCCGGAATTGAAATGATGTGCTCTCCAATTTCAATTTCAAAAGGAAAAGTCAGCATCACGATAAAAAGCAACACCAACCACGGAGAATTGCGAAAAAGTTGTGTGAAAAACCATGAGAATTTCCTCACCGGAGCAACGACTGAAATTTGCCCCAAACCGAGAAAAACTCCTGCAACCGTTCCAAACAACATGGTAAAAAAACTAATCAATAAATTCATCACAAATCCACTGCCGACAACAAAAGGCAACCAACGCCAAAGGGTCGCAAAGGCTTGAATGAGCGTGTATTTTGATTGCGCTAGAACGGCCAATGGATAGAAGCTAATCAATAAAAATATCACCAACAAAACCCACGGCGAAGAAGAAGCCAACCAACGGCTGAAACGCAAATCTTCCGGTTTTCCGGCAGAGTGCCCTTGATACGGCAATAATACCGGCAAATCGCTTTGCTGTGAGTTGGGGGAAATTCCCGGAATGTGGTTTAAATAACCGAACATTGTTTTTTAACTCGAATAAATTTAAATTAAAATATTGAAATAACAATCATTATTTTCGTGATGCGAGTCCTTTTGGATCGTAAGGCGCATCCAGTGAAACTTGAGCGGGAAAGTGCCTGAGAGCAATTTCAACCTCAAAATTACCAGTGTTCAGCATTGTGTCCAGTTTCGTTTCCACCCAGCCGATGTAACCCATCATCACGGCGCAACCAAGTGTATGCCCAAAAGTTCCGGAAGTGGTACGCCCAACTAACTTGTTATTCCACCAAATCGGTTCTCCGCCGTGTGGGAATGCTTCTGAATCGGCGACGGTGAGCATCACCAAATGGCGGGTGTCTCCTTCCGTTTTCTTCTTTAACAGTGCTTCCTTTCCGATAAATGATTCCGGTTTATTGAATTTCACCGCAAACTCAAGTCCGGCTTGCAATGGTGTATCGTCCGGCCCGATTTCATGCCCCCACGCACAATAACCCTTTTCGATGCGTAAGGAACTGAGTGCCTCGACCCCAGCAAGTTTTAACCCTAAATCATCACCAACCGTGCTGAGTGCGTCAAAAACCGGAAGTGCAGATTCGCTCGGAATATACAATTCCCAGCCCAACTCTCCAACGTATGATAAACGAGCCGCACGAACCATCGCCGGACCAACCTCAATGGTGCGGTGTGTGTAATACGGAAAACCGTAGTTTGAAAAATCGTCTAAACTGACACGACTCAATAACTTTCGTGAATTTGGCCCCGCAATGCTGATTACTGCATAAGATCCGGTAACGTCGGTAACGGTGACAAACTCGTCCGGATTGAGGTTTCTACGAATCCAGTCTTTGTCGCGCACCGGTTGTCCGGTTCCGGTGACGAGCAAAAAACTATCCGCATCTAAGCGCATCAAAGTTAAATCACTTTCGTAACCGCCATGCTTGTTGAGCATGGCTGTATAAACAACTCGGCGGTCTGCTTTGGAAATGTCGTTGGCACATAATCTTTGTAGAACTGATTCCGCGTCACGTCCCTGCACCAGCAATTTCCCAAAAGTCGATTGGTCAAATAAAACAACAGCTTCTCTTGCCGCTCGATGTTCTTCCGCATGAAGTGAATGCCAGCCGGGTTTCTCAAAACTCAACTCCGGTGCAGTCGGTTTGTTTTCCGGATTGAACCAGCGAGGCCGTTCCCAACCCATTCGTTCCGCAAATTCTGCTCCGGCATTTTCGAGTCGGGAATGCAAAGGACTAAGTCGCAAATTCCGAGCAGTTTGATGCTGTCTTCCGGGAAAACTGACGGCGTAATGCAAAGCGAGCGTTTCCGGAGAACGTTCACGAAGTGTCCGTAAAGTATTTTGTGCCGGAACAAAACGCCGAATATCTACCGGCCAAAGGTCCATCGACGGCTCGCCGTCAATTATCCATTCAGCAAGTGCGCGTCCGGCCCCGCCGCCCGTTGCAATACCTACAGAACACATTCCGCAACCAAGAAAGAACCCACGCAGTTCCGGAGATTCACCCAACAAAAAACGGTCATCCGGAGTAAAACTTTCCGGGCCGTTGAGTAACATTTTCACACCGGTTTGCTCCAGTTCCGGAATGCGGTGCATGGCGTTTGCGAGAATCGGTTCAATGTGATCCCAATCTTCCGGAAGTAAATCGAAAGCAAAATCTTCAGGAAGTGTTTCAATGTCTAAGGCTTTTCCTTGCGGCTCAAAGCAACCTATCAGTAACCCCCCACCCTCATCCCGCAGATAAAGATGTCCGTCGTGGTCGCTGAGTGTAGGGAGCGGAGCCGTGACCGAATCCATCAGTTCGGTGAGTAAATAAAAATGTTCACATGCGTGCAGTGGTGCGACGGCTCCAACCATTGTGGCAATGCTACGTCCCCAAATTCCAGCACAGTTGACGACTGTTTCACAACTGATTTCCCCCTGTGCGGTTTGGACGGCGGCTACCCGTCCATTTTCAGTGCGAATTCCAGTAACTGGTGTATCCTCGAAAACCTTCAACCCCTGTGACTTTGCTCCTTTAATCAGTGCGGCGCAAATGTCGCTCGGACTGACCCGTCCATCAGAGGGTGAATAAACTGCACCGATCAGATCATCGCTACGCATCAACGGCCATTTTTCAGCGGCGTTGCTCACTGAAATTTCCTCGGCACCAATTCCGAAAGCTTGCGAAAGAGACGCTTGTCGGCGAATGTGTGTGAGGCGATCCGGATTGGTGGCAATGCTCAAACTTCCAGTTTGTTTCCATCCGGTGGCCTGTCCGGTTTCTGCTTCCAGCGAGGAATACAATGCCACGCTATTCTGCACAAGCCGTGTGAGACTTTCGGTAGATCGAAGTTGCCGAACTTGTGCAGCGGAATGCCAAGTGGTGCCGCTTGTTAATTTCGTCCGCTCCAGCAAAATTACATCTCTGCAACCATTTTTTAAAAGGTGGTACGCCGTGCTACACCCCATGATGCCGCCGCCAATAATTACGATTTTGCTCTGCTTTGGTAACTTAGTACTCATTAAACTTGAGTTTCTGAATTAGTGTATTCTACTTGAGATTTCAGGAACCCACATCTTGAAAACATTCATCCTCCATAACCCGGAATTCGACTGTTTTCCTCCCATCGGCTCATGCCAAAAACCAGAATGGCAACCAGGCCGATATACACGACAAACAACAACAGCATCGAAGCATTCATGGCTGTCGAATAGTCGTTGTAAATGCTCACCATTTGGTAAAGAAGTTCCGGAACTGCAATGGCCATAGCTTGCGTTGTGGTTTTGACAAGGTTCACCAAATTGTTGTTCAGAGAAGGCAAACTGACCCGAAAAGCCAACGGCAAAACAATGTAACGGTAAGTTTGTAAATGGCTGAAACCCAGTGCTTCGGAGGCTTCTTTGGTAGATTCCGGAACCGCCTCAATTCCAGCCCGGAAGATTTCCACATTGAAAGCTCCGGCAAAAAACGAAAGTGAAATAATAGCCCAGCCTACATTGGAAATAATAGGAATTTCCAGCCAACCGTCCGGAGAATAAGTCGGTGTAAACTGACCCAGTGCAAAGTAGAAAAACATCAACTGAATCAATGGCGGAGTGTTACGGAAAAACTGGATATAACCCTGAACCAGCAAGCGTAAAAATCGGTTGTGCTGGTTTTGCATCCATGCTCCGACAATCCCAATCACAACACTGATCAGGACACAAACCACTGCCAGTTCAATGGTAGTCCAAAAACCTTCGATGACACGATCCATCTGAACCGGATCATAGAAAAAAATGAAGTTCCATTTGGGATCGCTTTTGTAAAGCTCCAAAAAGAAATGGCTGATGGCTTCGGGCATTATGAATATTTTTCGGGGAGAACAGGAACGTCCGGTGCGGCCGGAACGTCCGGAACGTCCGGTGCGGGTGAAAGCGACCGGAACTTTTTTAGTTCAAGTCCGGTCGCCGGAAAGAAAATGGAAACCAGTCAAGATTTATCTGCAATGCTCAACTGGTTTGTGTTTGATTTATTTGCCTTCCAACCAGTCTTTACTACGAAACTTTTGGATGACGAGATAATTTGTAGCCTGAATGCCGTGTTTTTTCTCCAGTTCGATCAAACGTCCGGACTGATGCCAGTTGTATGTCATACCGGTCATGAAGTTGCCAAATACACAACTTAGCTCCTCTAAAGGAACCGCAAGTCCCCAGGGGTTATCGTCTTCGGAAGCCAAAGGCATTTCAAAATCGTCCCAATTTCCGGAAGATAGATCCGACATAATGGAGGAATCGTCATAAACCCAGGCGATACACTTTTTATCGCGCAAAGCTTGTTTGGATTCAGCGTTTCCGGTGAAGGCGGTGATTTTCGCTCCATAACGCTCGGCGACAATTTTGTTATAGAATGCCCCTTGTTTGCCGCAAACCGGCTTGCCGCGCAGATCTTCCCAAGAGGTTAGGCCCAAGGCTTTCGGAGACATAATATTAGTTCCGGAAGTGTAATAGTTGGGCTGAGTGATGCCGACAATTTTACGGCGATCCACACGATCCGACATGGTGGCGATCATCATGTCGGTTTTGCCCTGTTCCAAGAACTGCATCCGGTTCGAGGACTGCACCGGAACCAATTCCAGTTTCACGCCCATTGCGTCAGCGACATCCTTGGCCATGTCAATTTCCATACCCACCAGTCCACCGGCGGTATTGCGATAACCCCAAGGTTTGTAATCGGCCTTAACACCGATAACAATTTTACCGCGCTTCATTACTTTGTTCCATCTCTCGTTCGTGCATTGTCCGGCACTAGCCGCAGTGGAAACTAGGCTTAAAGCCAAAGTCGCCGACAAAGTACCCAAAATCATTTTATTCAGTACTTTCATTTTATTCTCCAATAAGAGTTAAAAAATCTTTGCAGCACCATTGCGCAAAGATAAAATGCTACACAGAACGAAAATTCAAATACTGAAAACATCGTTATTGAAATTGTGTAACATCCTTGCACGCAAAGTTATAAGTTTATTAGCTGAACCTGTCAAGTACTTTTCATATATTTCTTCACTAGTGTCCCAATAAGTTATCGAATAAATTCAATTGGAAAGAATCTTCAATGGCAATTGGAGTATTATTAGATTTATCAAGTAACTGAATTAATGATATTTTTCAAATAATGACCGGCTTAAAACCCGTAGAATATTGTAGAGTGATGCATCTATTTTCAGTCGTTTTTTGATAAGAGCCACAGGCACATAAACAGAAACTGTGATCCGGATTTGTGTTTTGACTGCGTTTTCAGAGGTTCCGTAAAACTATTTGATGCGTAAGTGCGTATTGTTAGCATTCGAGATAGATTAGCTGTTTTTAAAATAATATTTTCTCTTTACACTTAAGATGGATTCAATAATTCCTAGTACAGGCGTAAAATAGCTTATGCTTATAGGACATCTGGTACATTAGGGTCAAAGACACTTTTTTATTTTTATTTCCAGCTCTCTCAATAAATTTTTCAAATACAACTGAAGTTTTTCTGCCCTATCTTCACAAAATTTCCAAGGCACAAACTCATCCATATAAGTCCGTTGTGCAATTTCCAGTTGAATACAATGAATTCCATATTCTGGATTTGCATAAGTCCGGGTAGTCCAACCCCCATTGAAACGTCCATTCAAAACGTAATTGTATCTGCCATCCTTTTCACACATGTCGATTGCTACTTTTTCAATTTTTGAATCACAACTCTTACCATTGTTTGTACCTAAATTTAATTCCGGTAATGCACCTTCAAATAAATTTGGCAGGTATGAGCGGATTGAATGACAATCGAAAAGCAAGACAATGCCGTATTTTTTTTTGATACGATTAAGTTGTTCCAACAGTGCAGCATGATACGCGGTATGGTAAGTTTGTAGACGACTTTCAATTTCCTGAGCATCTGGTTCTGCTCCTTTATTATAAATGTCCTGCCCCTCAAAATCCAAGGTCGGACATAGTTCAGTTGTAACCAGTCCAGGATAAAGTGATTTTCCAGAAGGATCACGATTCACATCAATTAGATAGCGATTAAAAGTGGCCTGTACCACAGTTGCTTGTGGAAGCAGACCCTTGTAAAGTCTATGAATATGCCAGTCTGTATCAGCTATCTTAAGACCGTTAGCATTGAATTGAGAAGCAACTTTTGCAGGTATAAATGTCCCTCCGTGAGGTTGTCCTAGAATCACAGGGCTTTCTCCTTCAAATACTTCAACTGGATTCATGACTCTCCAATTTTTGAAATTTGTATTCCCACACAAAATGTAAAAAGGTTTATTTTCTGAATCAGATTTAATTTTTAATCAACTTAATCTCTCTAACTTCATCATCTGCATTTCAATTTAAATTAACATCTTGCTTTCTTTTTGTAAGTACATATAATTTTTTTCTCAACTCAACAACTATGACAAAATGAAATATTTTGCTGAATTAGCTCTCATTCCCGAAGGATGGTCAAAGAATGTACGTGTGACAATTGATTCGTCGGGCAAGATTGAATCAGTAGAATCAGGGATTGAACCTAATCATGAAGATATACATCTAAAAAATCGAATCCTTCTACCTGCATTATCGAATCTGCATAGTCACTCTTTTCAAAGGGCTCTAGCTGGATTGACCGAAAAGCGTTTGAAGAATAATGACAGTTTTTGGAGTTGGAGGGTGTTAATGTATCATTTTTTGGAACAACTTTCTCCAGAGCAACTTGAAGCGATTGCCTCACAAGTATTTATGGAGATGCTGGAATGCGGATATACTTCAGTCGGCGAGTTCCATTATGTACACCATCAGGAAGCCGGAAAGCACTATGATAATATAGCAGAAACATCTTGTCGGATAATCACTGCAGCTCAAGAAACAGGAATAGGATTGACACATCTGCCAGTTTTTTATATGCAAAGTAATTTAGACGGATCTAAACTTTCTCAAAACCAACTTCGCTTTGGCAATAATTCAGTACAATATTTTCGTATTCTTGAACTAGCGCGAGCTGCACTCAGTAATGCACCGAAAGATTATTTGCTAGGAATCGCACCACATTCTTTGCGAGCAGTTTCTCCAGAAGCCTTGGTAGAAATAATCGAAGCGAAGACCTCCGGACCGGTACATATTCACATTGCTGAACAGCTCAAAGAAGTTGTTGACTTTCAGCTTAAATTCAACGCTCGCCCGGTGGAATGGTTGTTGGATAATACTGCAGTTGATTCAAAATGGTGTTTTATTCATGCAACTCATTTAACCTCAAAAGAAATACACAATTCGGCTAAATCCGGAGCAGTAGCAGGATTGTGTCCAATCACTGAAGCCAATCTGGGAGACGGAATCTTTGATGGTTCCGGCTGGCTTTTGTCTGGGGGAAAATATGGAATTGGTTCCGATTCAAATGTACAAATTTCACTAACAGAAGAATTACGATTATTAGAATACAGTCAACGACTCTTAAAAAAAGAACGCAATGTTATGTCTCAAGTACCAGGATCTGTCGGGCATGCACTTTACAATGATTCTCTAGTAGGCGGAGCTCAAGCTTTGGGCCGTAATTCCGGAAGTATAACATCCGGGAATTGGGCTGATTTGCTGACACTTGATGCAGAAAGTCTGACTTTTTGTGGATGTACTGAAGATCAAATTTTAGATCGTTGGATTTTTTGCGGTAACGATTCCCTTGTCCGTGAAGTCTGGTCTGCAGGTCGGCAAATGGTGGTCAATGGTCGCCATATTAAGCACAGTATAATTGAAAAACAATACCGAAACGTAATCCAAGAAATTCAAAAAGAAATGTGAGTGTGTTTCCAAACTTAAATTTACTTGTCCACTCCAAAGATCAGATAGAAAATATTAGATATAATTCTTTGATCCAAATATTAACAGCCTCATCAATAACCACATTGCCTGCGTCAATTCTATAATATTTATAGCCAAATTCATTGAAAATACTTAGCCGGTTTTGAATACTAGATAATTCAGACTTTCAAGCCTTAAAAACAAAAAATCCCACCAAAGTTATGTAGAAACAAACTCTGGCGGGATAATTTTAGCAAGCAGAATCAGCTTAAGATTAATTTAATTTCTTAAGATCTGACTCTGTTGGCTGACCAATCTCGATCATGCGAGATTTCTTTTCTTCAGGAACGATCCTTTCAAGACTAATGGTCAGCATACCATTAACCAAATCCGCTCCTTTAACTATCACGTCATCAGAAATGGTAAAACTCCGTGTAAATGCCCGCTTGGCAATCCCACGATGCAAATATTCTCCTTCTTCCTGATCTGTTTTTGAACGCACAGTTAATACACCTTCTTTGAGCTCTGCTTCCAGATCCTCTTTGGAAAATCCGGCAACAGCCATTTCAATGGTGTACATATTTTCTTCGTCCTTACGAATATTGTATGGTGGAAAACCGCCCTGGTTTTCAGACCTTTCAACATCTCCGAAAAGACGGTCAAACATTGAATCAAACCCAACGGTAATCCCGAGAGCTTTATCAAAATCTGACGGTGTTATTGATGAGTAACGTGCTAAATGTAACATAATACCTCCTTATATAAGCAAGGTGTTAACAGAAATACCTCCAATCCATAGCACTAGACTTGGAGGTGGTTGAAGGGGCTACCGCCATGGTCAGCCCCGGACTCGGCTTCTCTCACTTTTCACTAAGTTAGAGAACCGAAATTGAAAATCTATTTAACGGCTTATTCCTCATTGGAGACAGAAGTAATATTTTCAAAAAATATTTTAGCTTTGGAAACATTTGCTGTGACTTCCTGTCCGTCATGGATTTCTCCTGATAAAATTGCTCTTGCCAAGGCAGTCCCAAGTTCTTTCTGAATTGCACGTTTGAGCGGTCTGGCACCATAGACCGGGTCATAGCCGACTTCTGCAAGGTAATCGATAGTTTTATCTTCCAACTGCAGTGAAATGTTTCGCTCTTCTAAACGCTTTTTCAGCCTTTCCAACTGAATCTTTATTATACCGTTCATGTGTTCCTGAAGCAGCGGATGAAAGACGACTGTATCATCAACCCTGTTTAAGAATTCCGGACGAAAATGCTGCCGCAGTTCCTGTAGAACCAATTTTTTTTGTTCTGCCAGCAAAGATGATCCGGAAATTCCGTCCTCATTTTGGTTGATCAATTTTTGACTGCCAATATTCGAAGTCATGATTACCAGTGTGTTTTTGAAATCAACGGTACGTCCGTGTGAGTCAGTAAGTCTTCCGTCATCAAGAATTTGCAGCAAAACATTAAAAACATCAAAGTGAGCCTTTTCAATTTCATCGAACAGCAAAACGCTGTAAGGTTTTCTTCGTACTGCTTCAGTGAGTTGTCCACCATCGTCAAAGCCAACGTATCCGGGAGGTGCGCCAATCAAACGGGAAACCGCATGTTTTTCCATGTATTCACTCATGTCAATGCGGATCATGTTCTGCTCATCATCAAATAAATTTTCTGCCAAAGCCCTTGCCAATTCTGTTTTACCAACACCTGTTGGACCCAAAAATATAAAACTTCCAAGCGGCTTGTTTGGATCATTGATTCCGGAGCGTGCCCGCATTACTGCATCCGAAACAAGATCAATCGCCTCATCCTGTCCAACCACTCGTTGATGCAGCTGTTCCGGAAGACGCAACAATTTTTCGCCTTCTCCTTCAATCAGTTTCTGCACAGGAATTCCGGTCCAGTGTCCTACAATTTCGGCAATGTCCTCTGCATCTACTTCTTCCTTGAGTAGTTGATTCTTGCTGCTTTGTTCTTCAGATTGTGTGGTTTTCAGCCTTTTTTCCAGTTCCGGAAGTTCACCATATTCCAAACGTGCTGCCTCTTCCAAATTATAGTCCTGCCGTGCACGTTCAATTTGCAGACGCACTTCTTCTATTTCCTGCTTCAATCCACTCATATCCTGTAAAGCAGATTTTTCTTTTTCCCATTGCAGAGTCAAATTGTCAAAGCTGTGCTGCAACTCTGCCAACTCTTTAGACAGTTTTTTCAGCCTCTCTTTGGAAGCAGTATCATTTTCTTTTTTCAGTGCTTCTTTTTCGATTTGCAATTGCAGTATTCGCCGTGATATTTCATCCATTTCAGCAGGCATGGAATTTATTTCTACTCTTAAACGCGCTGCCGCTTCATCCATCAAATCGATGGCTTTATCCGGAAGAAAGCGGTCCGAAATATAGCGGTGAGAAAGCGTTGCGGCGGCAATCAAAGCTGCATCTTTTATACGAACACCATGATGTATTTCGTAACGTTCCTTTAAGCCCCGTAAAATCGAAATCGTATCCTCAACTGTGGGCTGATCTACCAAAACCTGCTGAAAACGCCGCTCGAGTGCAGGGTCTTTTTCGATATGTTTTCGGTATTCATCCAGAGTAGTGGCACCAATACAATGCAGTTCGCCGCGAGCCAGCATTGGTTTAAGCAAATTTCCTGCGTCCATAGAACCTTCAGTTTTTCCCGCACCGACAACTGTATGCAGTTCATCAATGAAAAGCACTATTTGTCCATCTGAATCTACAACTTCCTTGAGGACTGCTTTAAGACGCTCTTCAAATTCACCTCGATATTTCGCTCCGGCAATCAGGGCACCCATATCAAGCGAAACCAGCTTTTTATTTTTTAGACTGTCCGGCACATCATTTCGAACAATACGCTGTGCTAAACCTTCGGCTATTGCAGTTTTGCCTACACCCGGCTCTCCAATCAGAACCGGATTGTTTTTTGTGCGACGCGAAAGTACCTGTATCACTCTACGAATTTCATCGTCCCGACCGATCACAGGATCCAGCTTTCCATCACGTGCACGCTGACTCAGATTTGTCCCATATTTTTCAAGTGCCTCGTATGTTTCCTCAGGATTCTGACTTGTCACTCTCTGTCCTCCACGTACATCCTGAATTGTACCCGTTAAACGTTCACGTGTAACTCCATTCTCAGCCAATATTTTTCCTGCAGGTCCCTTACGTCCCTCCTCGGTCAATGCCAGCAAAAGATGCTCAACACTTACATATTCGTCCTGCAGTTTTTTTGCTTCATCTTCGGCTCGCACCAAGGCCTGATTCATTTCACCGCTAGCGCCCACTCTTCCTGCTGAACTCCCGCTAAGAGTCGGTAAAGACTTCAAAGATGATTCCAGTGCATGTGTAAATTTTTCAGAATCGAGCTCCATTTTTTCGAATATCCTGGGAACTAAACCATTTTCCTGGAAAGTTAAGGCACTCAAAAGATGGACTGTGGACAACTCGGAGTTTTTGCGACGTACTGCGTCGCTGTGTGCATTTTCCATGGCTGACAGCGATTTTTCTGTAAATTTTTGGGTGTCCATTATAACCTTTATTTTTTCGAATAAAATCCTTTTAGCACTCACTATACTAGAGTGCTAACAAAACTTCAAGTGAAATTTTTTACAAAGAAAAAAAAATTTCCGGGAAAATAATTATGAAATTTATTTTTTTTTGTTTCTTACTTTTTTTGTAATAAAATCCAAAAAAGCAATAAAAATAAAAAAATCAGAGGTATGGAATGAACTAAAAAAAATAGTCTTCAAGTCAGCAAAAAAATATTTCAAAAAAATATTTTTTTTTATAATTCCTGCTTGAAATCTGTTTGGGAAGTCTGTATCTTTTGAGGCTACACCCCGGAGTGAATATGGAGCAAATCCCAGGTCATGCTAGGCTCAGGATTTAAATTCATGAATTCGTAAAAGGATTCAAGTGGCGGAGCCACTCTCCGGGGTCTTAATAAATATGAGCAACAAGCGTGCCTTGCCCCTTCCACAATGCTTTCATGTAATTTCTGCCTTTATTATTTTCTTATTTGTTGCTAAAATTGCCTCTTTTAGATTTTCCAGAAGAATTATACTTAGCTCATAGATTTTTCTACCATTCGTCCAAAGAAAAGAATGGTGTTTTTTGTGACCATCATTTTTTTCACTGACACAGATGGCCAAGCTGTATTTTTACTATTCTGCAATGAATGCAGGAAAAACCACGACACTCCTTCAGTCAGCATATAATTATCGTGAGCGTGGAATGAAAACACTGGTACTTAAGCCAAAAGTTGATGATCGTTACAACCCCGACAGGGTACGTTCACGAATTGGACTGGAGTCGGATGCAGCCAGTTTTGAGTCAGAAGATGATTTACTTGCTCTGACAGAGAAAATTGACAAAAAAACTCCTTTGAGCTGTATTTTGCTTGATGAAGCTCAATTTTTGACAAAAACCCAGGTTTATGCATTAGGAGAGATTGTTGATAAACTTGGAATCCCTGTACTGGCCTATGGTTTGCGTACTGATTTTAAGGGAGAGCTTTTTGAAGGAAGTCTGCATTTACTGGCGTGGGCAGACGAACTGGTGGAAATAAAGACTATCTGTCACTGTGGTAAAAAAGCGAACATGGTACTTCGTCTTGATGAGAATGGAGAGCCGTTAAAGTCCGGTGAGCAAATACAGATCGGCGGAAACGACAGCTATGTTTCAGTTTGCCGAAAACATTATAAGTCAGCAGGAACCTGAAAACTTCTGAACTGATGCCCCTTAATTCTGTAACTATTAATGTATACAGAATTCAGTGGACACTCATTATCAATTAGTAATCACAAAATATTTTAATATTCCTTTCACAAAAAAATAAATTTGAAAAATGTTGCGATTGCCGGTGCAACCGGTGCTGTTGGTACGGAATTTCTTAAACTTTTGGAACTCCGTAAATTTCCTATTAACAATTTAAAACTGCTTGCTTCCGAACGTTCCGTTGGAAAGAAACTTGAGTTTTGTGGTGAACAAATCACTGTTGAAGAACTGACGACAAAATCTTTTCAAGGAGTAGATTTGGTGTTTTTTTCTGCTGGAAAAGGGCGCAGCAAAGAATTTGTACCTCATGCAGTTGATGCCGGTACAGTGGTGATTGACAACAGCAGTGCTTTCCGATTACATCCGGATGTACCGCTTGTTGTTCCGGAAATCAACCCGCAAATGGTGTTCAAACACAAAGGCATAATTGCTAATCCAAATTGCTCCACAATCCAAATGGTGGTTGCGCTCAACCCTCTGCACCAGGCCGCAACTATTAAACGAGTGGTGGTTTCTACCTATCAATCCACTTCCGGAGCAGGTTCAAAAGGCATGAGAGAATTGCTCAACCAGACTAAAGCCTGGTTAAATGATAAGCCCTTGGAAGTTACGGCATTTCCTACACAAATAGCATTCAATCTTTTTCCTCATGTAGACGTTTTTCTCGAAAACGGGTACACAAGGGAAGAAATGAAAATGGTCAATGAAACACATAAGATTATGGATGCACCGGATATAGGTATTTCTGCAACTTGTGTCAGAGTCCCCGTCCTGCGGGCGCATTCAGAAGCAGTTTGGATCGAAACAGAACAAAAGTTATCTCCGGAAGATGCACGTGAAATTCTAAAAAAAGCTCCGGGCATAATAGTTAAGGATGAACCAGTTGACGGAGGTTACCCAACACCGTGGGAGGCAAGTGAAACATTTGAGACATTTGTAGGGCGTATACGTGAAGACTTTTCTCATCCTAAAGG
>Ga0208206_1000184_pt1 | contig 16003 bp, 5 predicted proteins | sample DeeseametaMP1483_FD_184187 | JGI IMG/M metagenome (GOLD analysis project Ga0208206, IMG submission 184187) | Marine microbial communities from the Deep Pacific Ocean - MP1483 (SPAdes) | ecosystem: Environmental > Aquatic > Marine > Oceanic | place: South of Fiji, South Pacific Ocean | collected... | reverse complement strand
GAGCCGACGCTTCCCGACGGCGTCGAACTGCATCAGGCGGACGGCTCCCTCCGCGGCACCCCGACCTCGGTGCACCAGCTCAGGGAGCACGTGATCACCGCTGAAAACACAGGCGGCTCGCTTTCGACGACCATCCTCATCGCAGTCAGGGATCTAGCAGTGACCGACCTGCATTATGAGCCCTACCAGTTCGACCTCAGGGAGGGCGACGACATCGGAGAGATCAGCCCCACTTGGGAGGGAGGCTCGCCGGACTACTGGGAGATCGACCCGGCTCTCCCATTCGGCTTCTCGTTCAATTTCTCCACAGGCGTAATCAGTGGGTCTGCCACCTACTTGCAACCGTGGACCTATCACAGGATCTGGGCCAATAACTCGGGCGGCACCACCTCTACTCTTGTCCAATTCAGGGTGACCAGCCTGCCGCCTGACGCCATCTCGTGGCCAGGCACGGAGTTCGCGTTCAAGGCCAACGAGAGCATCATCATCCCCGCAACCAATGAAGGCCCCGATATCGAGACTTGGGAAGTCGACCCTCCTTTGCCGTCCGGGCTCACACTGCTGTCCAACGGCACCATCGAGGGGACGCCTGACGAGCGCACCGACTGGACCCAGTACACCATCTGGGCCAACAACACCGGCGGCGTGGCCGGACTCAACCTGTGGATTGCAGTGCATGATCTGACAGCAGACCAAGATGACCTGCGTCATGGGATGGGCAACACGAATTGGGGCGGTTGGCCCTCGCCCATCCTGCCGATAGGCGAGTGGGCATTCCCGGTGGGCTTCACCCAGAGCGGCTACGGAGATACCATCCCGGTGATCTCAGCCAGTCACGTCGGCCGCGGCAAGATGCTGGGCTACGGCCATGAGAGCTGGGTCGATGGCGCCGGCCCGAAGGAGACCGCGTTCTCGCTACAGGCAGTCGAATGGGTCTGCGGTGAGAATGCCGACGTCGGTCTGGCCTACGGTGCGGGGTACGACGACTTCGAGGACGAGTTGCAGGGCGAGGGGCATACGGTCCATCTCTCTGTCACCCCTGACGACCTATCTGGAATCGACTGCCTGCTCGACGAGTTCTGGAACGGCCACGACGATGCCGACAACCAGAACCTCGTCGACTTCATGCTCGCTGGCGGTGGCCTGATCATGGGCGGCCACGCTTGGTACTGGTCCTACTCGAACAGCGATGTGTCCCACAACTACCCGGGCAACAAGATCGCCAAGACGACGGGGCTGTTCGTCTCCCACGCCTGGGGCTCCAACAACGTCGACTTCAGAGTCGTACCGCATGAGCTGACCCGCCCTCAAGCCGCCATCGAGGCGATTCGTGCGGACCGCATCGACAATCAGACCCTATCGGTGGACGACGCGGCCATTGCCGACGCCACCCTCTCTATCTGCACTGGCGTCGTGGCTCTGGACTTCCACGGCTTCTGGGTCCCTCTCCGCGAGGTCGTCAACGCCACCGGCTGGACGGTGATCCAGTACGGCACCCTCTGGCAGAACGTCGGCCACAACCTAGGGGAGGACCCGGTGGCCGACACCATACTGAGGGTCGAGGCCTCTCTGACTCAGAACCTCCCGGCAAACGAGCTGCCTGCACACCCGAGCCACGTTGAGTTCCCAGGTGAGGTGCCGACGAACGCCACGCGAATCACCCGCACCTTCTCCATCGACGGCAATCAGAGCGGCCTACCCAGTAACTTCGGCTACTCGGGCGCACGCTCGCACGTGCGCATGACCACCGGTCTGTACGCAGCACCGGGCGAGGTGGTCACCGTGACCCTGCCGCCCGGAATCGTCGACTCGGGAACCTATGTGCTGGTCGGCGCCCACAGTGACAGCCTGTGGGGGAAGAGCCAGTTACACAGGCACCCGCAGATTGCCCGTTGGTGGTACGTCGACAGCGCCACGATGGAGGTCGGCAACGCCTTCGGCGGGCCGATATACATCGGAATCCAAGCCGGTTCGACGCTGGGTGACTTCGATGTGACCATCTCGAACGCGGTCAAGGCACCGAGGTACATCCACGGCGAGACCGACATATTCCAGTGGCAGCAGCAGTTCCGGCACGACCCAGCCCCGTGGGCCGAGATCGGCAGCGGCCAGTTCATCCTGACAGTGCCGAGTCACGAGATCAGGGATCTCGACAACCCCCAGGACCTGATGGACTGGTGGGACCAAGCGCTTGCGATGGAGCACGAGATTTACGGCTACACACCATGGCCGAGGGTCGAGAGGGCAGTCTTCGACGCTCAGATCTCCGCAGGCTGGATGCATTCCGGCTACCCGTTCATGGCGCACGACCTGAGTGTCGCGGGAGTAGTCAACGTCTCGTACATGAGCGAGAACGGCGATTGGGGTATGTTCCATGAACTCGGTCACAACCACCAGTGGATGCCTTCCACCCTGCCTGGAACCACGGAGACCGGTTGCAACTTCGCCAGCGTCTACTTGATGGAGCAACTCGTCAATCCGCCAAATCTGCGCCCAGCGAACCCCCAACGGGCATATTTCGAGGACGGCTCGAACATATCGAACTGGTCCACTTGGGTGGCCTTGGACACGTTCCTCATTGTGAAGGAGGAGTGGGGTTGGGGTCCGATAACCGAAGCATTGTCGGTCTACTACACGCTCCCTTCGGCCGAGGTTCCGAGGGGGGACGTCGAGGAGTTCAACGCGTGGGTCATGCATCTATCGAACGCCACCGGCTACAACCTCGCACCCTACCACGCAGCATGGGGTTTCCCGCTGACGCAGGCGACCTACGACGCCCTCGACCACTTGCCCGTGTGGGTCGACGACCCGCTGCGCGGCGACTTCTTCGTCTACGATGCCATACTGCGCAACCTAACCTCGACCAACGTCACCAGCAGCGCAGCGCAGATAGTCTGGGATGTCTACGACAATGGCACAAACACGAGCCTGATGGTGTACTACGGACAGACTGACATGGGTAATAACAGCCAACTCTGGCCGTACAGCATCTCGGTGGGTACGCCCGAGGTCGGTCCGGGCTCGGCCAACATCACCTTCACCGGCGACGGCACGCACTACGTACGCATCATGGCCTCGAACGAGGAAGTCGAGGTCTGGTTCGGCCCGATTGCCGTGGATCCTAGTTGATTCTGCTCAACAGCGCCTCGAATGACAGGTTAGGGATGTGGCGCTGGTGCCAGACAGCCAGCGGTATCCATACCAGCGTGTGGGCGATGGTCAGAGCGAATGCGGGGACCAGATTGAGCCTTGCCTCACCCTCCATCAGCGATGCCACCGCCCCCAGCACAGCGAAGTGGGCGACGTAGATCGTCAGCGTGATCCGGCCTGCCGGCTCCAGAGCGGCCAGACTGTCTCCTAAGGCCGGCTCGCCACCGCTCGACTCAGCCCCCTCGAGCAGTCTGTGTGCGAGCAGCACGAATGTCCCCGAGACGATTAGGAAGGGTGTGTTTGCGGGGAAGAAGGTCAGGACCGCGTCCCCTGAGGTCAGCGCCCAGTCGATGTCCTCGAGGACGGCGATGAACACGGTGACCGTGGTAGCAGCCAGCCCGATAGCGATGTTCCTCTCTCGCACCCCCGGCCGCTCGCCCAAGTCGTGTATTATGGAGCCGAGCAGGACGTAGCCCAACCAGGGCACGGCCGGGTAAGTGCCGTTCCACAGGAGTCGGGCCAGCCACTCAGAGGCGCCCTGTGAGTCGACTCTCTCCCACCATGACCAGTCGGGCCCGGAGGCATCTCCGATTGCCAGCGGGGCTGCCACCATCAGCAGCATCAGCGCAGCGCGCGCCCGCATGGAGAGCCGGACCAGGGCCGGCGCCAGCAGGGCGGCGATGGCGAGCAGCGTCAGCACACCTGGCGTGTGCCATTCGAAGCGGCCGCCTCGGTCAGCGTTCAGTAGCAGGTTGACCAGCAGTTGGCACAGACCCAGGAGGAGCACTCGAGGCAGCAGCCAGCTAATCCAGCGGTTCGCATCATGCTCGGGGTCTGCTGCCCTGCGGGTAGCGCTCAGGTGGATCCCCCAGCCTGAGATGGCGATGAACATCGGCGCGGCCATGCCGCCGATCGCGGCGGCGACGAAGGCGGCGGGATGGCCCACAGTGACTCCCTCCGGGGGTACGATCGCGGCAGTGTGGACCTCGACCATGCACAGCACGGCTATGGCCCGCATGCGGTCGATGTGCCTCAGCCTCATTCAATCATCTCCGCGATTCGCGATACCGGCTTCACTTCTTCATCGGATAGGGTGATTGCGCCCAAGAGGTCCTCCAGCGTCTGCGGGGCTACCTCATCGCGGTGATACAGGACGACCCAGGGCTCGCCCTCTTCGAGGCGGTCTCCCACCTGGGCCTCGAGTATCGCACCGACTGCACGGTCGATCTCGTCACCCAGTTCCTTGCGCCCAGCCCCCATGCCGAGGCAGGCCTCGGCTATCACCATCGCATCGATGTCCTTGACCCAACCATCGGCGCCCGCGCACAGCTCGGTGGTCAGCAGATCGGGATCCATCAGCCCGAGCCCCCTCATCAGCGAGGCATCGCTCTCGAGGATCGAGGCATCCCCGCCCTGCGCCTCTACCATCTTACGGAAGCACTCGAGGGCCGAGCCGTCCTGCAGGCTGTCGTGGATCATCAGGGCGCCGGTCTGCATGCCGTCCGCCAGCCCCGTGGCCTCCAGCAGGAGGCCTCCCTGTACGCAGACCAGTTCCTCGAGGTCCTCCGGCCCGTTGCCGCACAGGGTCTCGACGCTCTCGAGCACCTCCAGCGAGTTACCGACTGCGCAACCCAAGGGCTGATCCATCGTGGTCAGCACCGCCCTGGTCGATACCCCCATGCCATTGGCCACGTCAACCATAGAGCGCGCGAGTTCGGCCGCGTCGGCGCGTTCGACCATGAACGCAGCTCTTCCGAACTTGACATCCAATATCAGGGCCGACAGGCCCTCAGCAGCCTTTTTCGAGACGATTGACGAGGTAATCAGCGGGATGGATGCCACAGTGCCTGTGACATCCCTGAGAGCGTACATCCTGCGGTCGGCGGGGACCAGAGCGTCCGTCTGGCCGACCATCGCGACTCCGAGACGCTCGACCTGCTGACGTATCTCATCGGCCGAGCGCTCGACACTGAGCCCCGGGATGCTCCCCAACTTGTCCAGAGTGCCCCCGGTGTGGCCCAGTCCGCGCCCTGAGATCATCGGGACACTCAGGCCGCAGGCGGCCAGAGCGGGCGCGAGCACTATCGACACCTTGTCGCCGACGCCGCCAGTCGAGTGCTTGTCGACGACCAGATTCGCAATCTCAGACCCCCACTCGAGGACCTCACCGGAGTCTCTCATCGCCTCAGTGAGGGCAATCGTATCTTCCTCGGAGAGTCCGCCCTCGAAGACGGCACGCAGCCAGTGGATTACTTCGTCATCGGAGAGGGAGCCGTTCACGACCCCCCGCACGAGGTCGTGGATGGCCTTGGACATCACTCCTCCTCTCCGAGCTCGGCTCTCACCTCTTCCATCGTGCGCCCCTGGTCCAGCATCCACTGGACCTCGTCGCGCGTTGTCGACTCGAAGCCGAAGCCATCGAGCCTGATGGCTCCGTGCGAGCCGTCGTCGCGACCCTTCGTGCGAGCGCGGGCGTCCTCGGCGTCTTCGTCGAAACTGGTCCCCTTGAGAATCGCCTTGGAGGCCTCGGGGTCGTCGAACCTGTATCCCGAGTCGTCCACAAGCACCTCGTCAGTGCTCCTTCGTGGCTGCAGGAACATCGAGGCTCCGGCTAGGGCTAGGCAGATCGCCGATATCACCATCACCCAGAACAGGAATGTCGCACCTGGCCGGGACAGCGGGTCCTCTCTGATATTGAGCAATCCTCCGTCGTCGTCATCGCTATCGCCGTCATCCTCTACGCCGCCGTCTACGCCGTCGTCAACCCCGTCTGTGCCGTTGTCGACAGGCTCGCAGCCGTACTGCTCGCCGTCAGGCACGCCGTTCTCGTCTACGTCTGTCGAGGTCATCGCAATCGACGGCGAGCGCATCACGCTCTGCGCGAATGCCACCTCCTCGCCGTCTGTGATGCAGTCGCCGTCGGTGTCGTTGTTCATCGGGTCACCACCTAGCTGGTATTCCTGCAGGTTGTCGAGCCCGTCCCCGTCAGGGTCCAGAGACTGCTCGCTGAGTGCCGTGCCCAGCACGGCAGCTGAGTGCCGGTTCAGCCCGTACTGCTCTTCCCACCAGTCGGGCATCAGGTCGCCGTCCGAGTCGGTGGTCGGATCGAGGCGGTTCCAGTCCTCCTCGAAGGAGGCTAGGTAGTCGGAGGCCAGTTCCTCGTGGTGGATCAGCACGCCCATCTCCCGGTTCCTCAGGGCCGCGCTCGAGCCCCAGTTCATGCTGCCGACGAGGACACTCTCACCGTCTATGACCGCACCCTTGTTATGCAGTTTCACGATACTGTCCGAGTACGCCATCAGACGCGCTGTCGCATCCAGCCCCTCGGTGGCGTTCCAGTCGGTGTTGAACATGTGTATGGTGTCGCGGATCTCATCATCCCACTCGGCGTAGTAGCCGTTGAGCATCAGCCGGATGCTGACGCCTCGACGCGCCGCTTCGTGCAGCGCGGTGATGATCGGATTGTCCCCGAAGCCCCAGTACCAGTCGAGGTCGAGGTACTGCACCGAGAGCTCGATGGAGGTGTCGGCGGAGCCGATCATGGCGACTATACCGTCTACGCAGTCGTCCGGGCAGGTCATCAGCTGGGCGTTGAACGGCCCTTGGTGGGAAGGCGTCGCAGTCGTGCTGCCGTCGTGCACCGGCCCGTCCAAGGTCCAGTCGAAGGTCGGCGCGTGCTGCGAGCCGTGAGGCTCGATGTGGAGGTGGTTGGGGTTCTCGTCCCAGGCCATCCGGGACAGGACAAGCTGGGCTGCAGTCTCGGAGTTCAGAATGATCGACCACTCGCGGTTGCCCACCGCGTCGGGCGGCACACTCGTGTCCTTCCAGTTGCCGGATGATATCCAGACGCTCTCGGCGTCTCTGACCGCCACTTTGCTGTGGATGTAGGCGTAGGGCGAGCTAATCAGGGTGGGGTCCTCCATCCAGAGCACTGTCGCTCCCGCGTCGTGGAGGCTCTGGGCATGGCCCCTCTGGTTGTTCACGGTGCTGCTGCCGTCCAAGATGCCCTCCTCCAGCAGCAGGGTGACGCTCACGCCCCTGTCTATCGCGTCCAGCAGGGCGTGAGTGAGGTCCGGGCTCATGAACTGGTAGACGTGCAGGTGGATCGAGTCCTCGGCGGAGCCGACCCACTGTATCAGGTCGTTGAAGGCCGTGTCGGGGCCTATTGAGGCGGATGCAGTCGAATCGGCCTCGGTGGTGAAGTGCCCGCCGTCGCAGAAGGTCGAGGCCCCGATTCGAATCCACCTCTCCTCCCAGTCAGCGCCCGAGTCGGTGTCAGGGTAGTCCCCGCAGCCCGAGCCGCGCATCAGGATGAGCCCCGGTGAGCCGTCGCCCGGCACCGAGATCGCGGGTCCCGTCCAGCCGTCGATTTCGGCGATGCCGCCCCCGAAGGCGATGGCATCGACCACCGTTCCGTCGGGCGCCTTGAGCTGTAGCGCGCTGCCCGAGTCGACAAGCCACGGCATGTTGTTCAGCGCGACGTTGCCGTCGAGCGCCACGATGCCTCCGTCGGCGAGCAGGTTGGCTGGGTTCTCAGTCAGGACCACCGAGGTGCCGGCATCGATGCTCAGGTCGTTGACCATGGAGACCCACGGCTCGGTCGAGCGGATTCGCTCTATGGTCCAGCCAGCGAGGCTGACCGGCGAGTCACCGGTGTTGGCGATCTCGAGCCAGTCGTTGTCCCTGTCCGGGACCTCGGCTGGCATGATTCGAGTGAACTTCAGCGTGTACTCGCCGTCCCACTCGACCGGCTCGACCGGCGGCTTCCACAGCCATACCATGTTGTTCTGGTGCTTGCCGGTGTCCTCTCCGACGAGCACCCGCCCGTCGTCGAGCACGGCGAGGTTGTCCGGGCCGGCGATGTTGTTCGCATCGCACTGGTCGGGCGAGGCTCCGCTCGAGTATGACCCGCCAACTATTGCGGGCTCGATCCTACTGACGTCCCAGCCCGCCCCGACCGGCATCCTGTAGACGATGCCACAGCGGTTCTCCGAGACGTCGATGTCACCGTGCCCGTCGCTCATGTCATAGCGAACGTCCGAAATCGCGAGGTACAGGTAGCCGGGCGCGTTCGGATTGAAGACGACCCCCTCCATTTTGTTCCACTCGTCACTTGCTCCGATGGCCGCGGCCGCCTTGCGCGACTCTAGGAAGGCGACCCTATTATCGGCGGCAGACTCGATGGTGCCATCACCGTCGAGGTCATCGTTCAAGCGCCCCTCGGCCCAGTCGTTGATCTCGGAGTCGGTGATGTACGAGTTCTGGCCATTGACATAGTCAGAGACGGCAATACCGTCATACTGGTCAACCCATGTCCCTATGACCGAATTGGAGGATGAGGCGAGCATCACCCACTCGACGTCGAATCCGGTGATGGCTGAGTCGCCGCTGTCGTCCTGCGTGACTTTGGCAGCGTACAGCGTACCCGCACTGAGGTCGCCTGCGGTTTCTGCGACGAACTTGAACAGCACCGTGTCATAACCGTCGTCAGAGAGGTAGACTGTCCTCTCGTCAGGCATCACCTGCGCGTTCTCGTGCGAGAAGCGACCCATGGCCATGTGTTTGACGAGGTCGCCTGAGGCTGTGGCTGGGTTCTCGATCTCGACGATGTAGCCATAGTCGTAGGGGTTGGGGTAGTAACCGAGGTAGTCCTCCAGTTCCACCTGATCTGAATGGTAACTGTAAGTCGGGTCGTTCCAGTCCTCAGTGTCGTCGAAGTACAGCTCCTCGGAGGCGAGCGGCGTGCCCCACGGGCTCATCGTCCCGAAGCACAGCACCCAGCCGCCGTTTACCGCGCTGAGGTCCCGCATCATCCCACCGAGCACGTCCCAGCTGCTCGCCGCGCTGTTCCACTCGATCAGAATCTGGCTGATTCCGGCCGGGCGGTCCTCCCAGGTGGTGTACAGATAGCCTCTGGTGCCTTGGGGGTTGAGCGGGACGAAGGCGTTGAAGTCCGGCCTCTCGCTGACGAAGAGCAGTTCCCCGTCGTCCGCGGAGTAGATGCCTCCCGCAACTCCGCCCTCGGACAGCGCATCGCCATTCTGGATGAGGTGCTGGTACTGGCCGTAGGAGAGCCTGATGCTCGTCCTCTCGGCTATGTCCGCCGGAAGCGCCAGTTCGGGGATGCTGTCGGGCAGGTTGTTCCAGTCGACGCTCTTGACGACGCCAACTGTCGCATCCATGTAGCTGTCATCGGGATGCATCGCGTTGACGAAGAAGTTGCCATTCGCATCGACGTACATGCCGGTGACCTCGGCATCGAAGGGCATGGTCATAATCCGAGTCAGCGAGATCGGCGTCGAACCCTCCTCACCGCCACCGGTCGCCTCGGAGTTCTCCGCTCCCGGTGTGTTCTCCTCCGAGTCTATCCAGTCTGCTGTCGCATCGGACGGATTCGGTATCTTCGAGACCCCGTTAGAGGCCTCGCCGGAAGTCACTGTGTGCACCAATCCGCCGCCGGCGTTCTTCAGGTGGAGGGTCTCGCCGGCATTGTTCAGGCGCAGGGTGCCGAACTCGTTCTCGGCGATCACAGCGTAGGCCCCTGCGCTCAGGACGTATGGCGCTGTGAGCTGGTCGAAGCCGACCCAGGTTCCAGAGTCGAGGGGGTGTATCCAGCCTCCGACGTCCTCGAGAGTCCAGTTCTCCAAGCTGACATCGACCGAGCCGGAGTTGTATAGCTCGACCCACTCGCCGTTCGGGAACACGCCTTGGTCCAGGCCGTCTGCGTTCGGCATCATCTCGTTGATGCAGACTGCCGAGCAGGCCGTGGAGCGGCTGGAGGCGTCTTTCGAGGGGGTCGTCTCGCTCAGCCCGTCAATCAGAACCGGCGACAGCGACGTCAGCACCAGGATGGCCAGTGAGAGGGCCGCTGCGGCCCGTCTAGAGCGACCACTCATGGTGCGAGGCTGCCCGCCGACATGGGTTCAACCCTTCGTGCACGCGGACACGCAGCCGGCGTAGCCGGCTGATTGCGGGAACTGAGACACAGCGTCGCTACTCTATCTTTCTAGAGGCCGCAGCAATCCCCATCCCGCCGTAGGCGAGCAGGCCGATGCCGGCGACATAGAGCGCCGCAGCGATGTAGGAGAAGGTTGTCAGGGCCTCGAGCTCGCAGTCGCCTTCGCCACCGAAGTCGGTCCACCACATAGTGCCCATGTGGTCTATGACGGTGCACTTGAACGAGGCAGCATCATCATCACCGATCTCGCTGAGGGTGTGGATCTCGAATACAGGCTGGACATAGGACGCGCTGAAGTCCGGGTTCATCGCACCCGCCCATCTGAGGTCGAGGTAGAACGTAGATACCGACTTGCCGTACATGGCGACGTTGGTCACCGGCTCCACCTTGATGTCGACAGTCGAGCCGAAGTAGATCGGCAGAGCGCCGGGTAGCACCGCGACATGACCAAGATTAAATCCAATCAGCTTGGCTTGGATCTGGTTCTCAGCAGGGTCCAACTCGATGTGATGCTCGACCATCTCGATTCCCTTGTAGGTCACCGTATCTCCGACCTCGGTCTGTGCAATGGCGTACCCAACTAGATTGACGCTGAATGGCTCATCCGCATTTGCGATGCCTCCTATGGTTCCAGTGATCTCGGTGTTGGAATTCCCTACATGGTCTGAGAGCAGGCCATACACTCTCTTTTCGTTGTGGGGGGCTCTCCACGGTAGGTGCTCCGTCATGCCGTAGGTCTCGTTGGCCTCGCACTCGACTGCGTACTCGGCGTTGCCGTCAGCGTCGAGCTTGAAGTCGCACAGCCCGTCTCCGTCAGAGTTGATGTAGCCCTGCATGAGGGCGTGCTCGGCGGTTCCCAAGTCATCCGCACTCGAAGGAATACTCATCACATAGACCGAGAAGTCGCCGGTGCTCTTGCCGCCTGAACCGTAGTAGGTCTCGTTGGTCTCAAGTTTGACCCAGCTGTTTTCCTCCCCGTAGAGTCCAGTCAGAACCGAGTCGCTCCAGCCGTACAGCCAGTTGTTGATTGGCTGGGTGGTCCAGGCCGAGGCACCGTACTGGAAGGCCAGCAGCGCTCCGATCACCTGCTCGAACATGAGGTCCTTGACCCAACTCCTGAGGGCGGAGGCCTCGCTCTCCGAGATGCCGTAGAGGCCTGCGACATAGGCATCGTCCCACACCGACTCGACACCCCCCATCTCGGGTCCTTCGGAACCCCTCGGAAGCGTCACTCCAGAGAACTCGGCGTAGATGAACTCGGTGGCGAAGTCGCCGGTCAGGGCATAGTCCGAGGTGTATTCTATCTCGAGGCACTTCTCGGGGGGCAGGTCCACAGTACCCTCGTAGTCGCCCCTGTTGAGGCCGATGGAGAGGTAACCTCCCGCAATGGGCTCCACGCCGCAGAACGAGATCATCCACCACTGGTCGGCGTCCATTGCACCTGATCCCCCCACGAGGATCATCGGGAATTCACGAGGTGTGCCGAGCATGCCGATCCATTCGCCTCCCCAGTCGGCCAGGCCGAGCAGTTGAGTCAGCCCGATACTGTACGACACCATCGTGCTGAACGCATCCCCCTGAGCGCCCAGAAGGAACAGGGCTACGCCGAAGAGCGGGATTCCTTGGAAGTCGCTCTCCGAGAGCATCCCGTCGGAAATCTGCCCGATTTCATTGGACTCCTCAGTGCCGAAGAGCACGTTGTTCAAGGCGACGGGGTTCGCGATGTCGACCCCGCTGACCTCAACCAGGCGCTCTCGCCAATCGTCAATCGAGTCAAGGTCTTCCCCACCGCCCATCATGACGAAGTTGGTGCCGGCCATGGCGTAGACGGCCCAGTCAATCGCAGCCATTTCCTCAGCACTCGCACCGGAGTATCCGTACAGGGCCGCTCGTACCGGCGTCGTGGCCTCGCTCGGCTCACCCATCCCTGCCACCAGCATATGGCCGATACCGTGGTCTGGATGGAGTGACGTACTGCCATCCTTGCAGGCGGAGTCGCCTATCAGGGCTATGCAGGATCCCGTAGACGGGTCGACGGCGCTGTACAGTATGACGTCGGCGTAACTGGCGAAGTCGGGGTTGGCGTCACTCGCACCGCTCTGGGCGAGCCAGCCGTCGTAGGCCCCCCTGAGCACGGCCGCCGGGGCCATCGCTTCAGCAGTGGGCATGTCGATGCCCGTTGAGTTGATCTGCGCAGCAGCACCTGCAATCAGCGTCTCTGCGTACTCGGCGGCCCAGATGCTGGGCGCCCTGTTCTGCAGGTCGTTGATCTGCATCTGCTGGGCGAAGCCGGCCTTGGCGAAGATCTCGCCGTAGGTGATTGCAGTTGCTAATCCGGCCATCCTCTGGGTGTTCCACAGGATGTTGGCGTTGGTCAGGTTGGTCTCACCCGAGACCGATGCGTGTTCGTTGCCGTCATCATCCGTCCATGTGCAGTTTTCGCACCATTCGAATGAGTCGTACTCGGAGTATGTGATCGTGCCCGCGTCAGCGTCGAAGTCAAGAATCTCCTTGGTCGTCGTGACGGCGTAGATGAACGGTCCCACCTTCTCAAACACGGCGATTTCATCGTTGAGGCTAGCATCCTGATTCGTCAAGTTGTAGGCGAAGTAGACTCTCTCGCTGGTCTGGACGAGCCACTCTTCGTCCTCCCAATCGGAAGCCTCGTCCCTCCCGTCGACAATCAGGTCCTCGACGCCGGCTTGGACATTACTTGACACGACTCCGGTCAAGACAAACATGTTCAGGCTGACCAGTATTATTCCTGTGAGCATCAATGCTATCGATTTGTTGCGGTTCATGGTATGCACCCTCTACGCGCGCACACGGGGATGTGTGAGATAAGTGTTGCACTACCTTTCAGAATGAAATAAACGCGTCACTGAGGCTCAAATGAAGCCGAATGCGTCGAATTCTCGAGCGAAGGTGTACATCATGATTGGGACTAGGATGATGCCCATCGCGTGGCTGCGCCTGATGCCTATCCGGGGTGGCATCAGACCCATCCCAGTGCCGATGATCAGAACCCCCAATCCTATCCATCCGGTGGATAGCCAGACGAGTATCGAGATGAATCCGGTGACCGAGATCACCACTGTCCTCAGCGGGACGATCTCGTGCATCCTGAGCATCGCCTTGCCGACCTTGATCATCACGGGGACTGCGAACAGCCCCGAGGCGAGCGTGATGCCGAGCAGGCGGACGAAGTCAGCCGGCGGCTCGACGGTGTTCCACATGTCTATCGGGTACATCATGTTGAGAGCCAGTGCGGCACCCGAGCGAGGCCTGCCGACCATGTACAGGAACCCGAGGACCATGACTGTGACAGCGGTGTTCACCGAGGACAGCACGGCGATGACCTCGAGGTCCTGCTGCTGGCTCTGCGCACCCAGGTCGAGGTCTGGGCTCACCCCCGCCTCGGTCAGTGCCTCGCCGAAGATCTCTCGTTCCTCGTCAGAGAGCTCGTCGAGGTCGTCGAGGTCCAAGGGGGAGGCGTACGGCACGAAGCCCGGCTCCATCCCATGCTCGAAGTCAGCCGGGATGTAGTCAGGGTCGGTCAGGCGACCCCATAAGTTGCGCATGCTCATCACCACCACGGTGGCTTGGGCGGCGGTCATCCCCGGCAGGATGGCCATCACGGACGAGACGACCGCCGATAGGAAGGTGGGTATGGCGAGGGGCTTCATCGGGGGCATCTCCCAGTTCGCCTCCTGAGGGGGAATCTCCGAGGTGGTGACGTAGATGTCGATCAGGTTCGCTAATCCGAACAGGCCCACCAGCCCGGGGAACAGCAGGGTGGCCGAGGGCATGCCGATTGGAGAGCGGCCGGGCAACTCGAACACAGCCCAGCCGTAGAACCCGGTCAGCAGGAAGAAGAACGTCGCCGCCAGCATGCCCGCGGTCCTTGAGCTGGAGCCGAGCCTCAGGTCCAGATTCTCCCACCTGCGGTGGATGTTGAGTTTGCCAACGGGTATGTTGAACTCGATCTTCCGCGGCAGCGGGATCACCAGTTTCCCGGTCAGCCTCTGAGCCCAGTCGGGCCAAGGCAGCCTAGTCGTCTCGGTCATGATAAGGAATATCGAGATGATGAGCAGCAGCCAAGGCAGGACGTCACGACTCGACTCGTACAGCCCGAGCCCGGGATCCTCTCCGAACAGCAGCCTTGCGACGATGAGCAGCGGTATTGACATCAGCATGCCCATCTGCGAGCCTCGCGCGGAGTAAGCCACTCCTTGCGCGGCCTGCCCGGAGATCAGCATCCTGTGTCCGGGCAGGAGAGCGAGCGCCATGTTGTCATCCGGCGCGCCGATCAGGGCGCTCGGGATGTAGTTGAGGAATGTGTGGACGGTGCCGCAGGCCACGATGATGCCAGCGACCGCGTCCAACGGGACCCCTACGGCTACGGCCACCGGAGAGAGGCTCAGAGCGATCAGAGCCACGTTGTTCACGTGGAAGCCGGGAATCAGCCCGGTCAGGCAACCCAGCATGATGCCAATAAGGTAGGAGCCAATCAGCCACCCGAAGTCGACAACCATGGGGTCCAAGGGATCACCTCATCGGATGTCGATGCAGAATTGAGCGGAGTTGTCAATCGAGTCTTCAGTCATGGTAAGTCGGCCGACCCAGTCGATGGGCTCGCCGATCTGCTCCTGCTGGCTGGCCTCGCTGCCGTCACCCAGCAGGCACACCCTCTCATCGGAGCCAGAGCGGGAAATCCACTGGCCGCCGTCCTCGTCCATCTCCGCTTCGCCGGTGATCCGCACGAGCTTGCCGATGTCCCACTTCCATGAGTTGTAACCGTCGCCCCAGTTCAGTACCGAGGGGTCCGGAGCCTCGCCGAGCAACCAGGAGCGCGCCTCGAGGACGATCCTGCCCTCGCCCTCCGACCACAGCACGGTGGCGTTGAACCGAATCGCCTGGTCGGCCTCGATCCACTCAACGTGCTCTCCCACGAATTCAATCCTGAGTTTCGTCTCGCGATCGTAGTAACCCGGACCGTCGCCGACGTAGCCCTTGTCGTAGTCCGGCGAGATCGGATCGGTGATCCAACCCTCGAACTGGTAGCTGTTGCCGATGTATGCGAAGGGATCTTCGACGACCTCCTTCATCGAGGTGATGTCGTCGCCGAACTGCCCTGCAGGGTGTTGCAGTGCCTCGACGTATCCCCTGTCGAGGCAGACCTCGGCCTCGTCGGTCGACCATGCGAGCCTGCCGCCCCAATCGCCAGACTGCCCTGAGATGTCGTTCTCGAGGTCATCGGGGGAGGGCAGCATGCAGAGTCGGTCGGTCGGGGCATCTCCGAGGATCCACCACTCATCGCCGTCATTCACCACAGTGCCATCCACGATGACCAGTTTACCTACCTCATAGGTCAGGGTGTACGGCTCGGTCTCCCAGTCGAGGTAGACGGTCTCGCCCTGTGAGAGCACCTCTACTTCGGTGGCTTGGACTAGGATCCTCCATCTGTAGGAGCGCTCGTCGAACTGCAACCAGCCGTTGACGACGACGTGGCTGCCGGCTTCGACCCACTCCATGACGCGTCCCTCGACCTGCATGTACAGCAGGTGGTCGGCGCCGCCGTAGACCTGGTTATCCATCAGGTACAGCGAGTGGTAGGTGACGTCAGGAGCGAGGGACTCGCTTAGCCACCCGTCTATCGTTAACGACATGTTGGCGAAGGCTTCCGGGTTCTGCCCGACCTCCACCAACTTCGTCTCGGTGAACTCTATGACTTCGCCCTTGGCCACTATGGCGCCGTAACCGTTCGACTGCAGCCATATCCTGCCATTCCATTCCGACACCTCCCCCTCTACGGTGACCACCGTGCCGATCGGGGGGATATCGTTGTTCCAATCCACGTTCCAGCGCACCTTGGCGACCGAATGCCCGTCGACC
>Ga0208206_1000177_pt1 | contig 16390 bp, 13 predicted proteins | sample DeeseametaMP1483_FD_184187 | JGI IMG/M metagenome (GOLD analysis project Ga0208206, IMG submission 184187) | Marine microbial communities from the Deep Pacific Ocean - MP1483 (SPAdes) | ecosystem: Environmental > Aquatic > Marine > Oceanic | place: South of Fiji, South Pacific Ocean | collected... | reverse complement strand
CAGCTCTCATTCAGCTCACAGTCCCACAATCAGTTTCTCAAAGTTGAACAAGATTACACTTGTAAATCATCCAGAAATAAAAAATAATTTTACTTCTTTTGCTTGTTTCGAATTGGGATTCCATATAGAATCCTATTGCTCACTTTTCTAGACCTATACCTGATTACGATTTGATTTACTAATGTTACTGTTAAAACTTGCAAGTAGCCCTGTAAAAGAACTTTAATATAATCCTGTCTTTGTTAGAAAGACACCTCGGTTCAGGCTGCTTTGACAAAATTAAACCTGAGATGTACTGTTTAACCACCACAAAAAACTGACTATGAGTGAAACTTCATTTTCTTTGGAAGAATATAATATTCATCCACGTACGATCATTCGCAATGCTTCCCCTTCAGTCTTATATGAAGAGGCTTTGACATACGAAGCTGATGCCACTATTTCATCTGCCGGAGCCTTAATTGTCTCTTCATATGAAAAAACAGGAAGAAGCCCGAAAGATAAAAGAATCGTTGAGTATCCTGATATTATGGAGGATGTATGGTGGGGAGATATCAACATGGGCATGGACGAAGAAACATTTATGATTGCACGAGGTAGAGCTGTCGATTATTTAAACACCTGTGAAAGGGTTTATGTGGTTGACGGCTTTGCAGGCTGGGACCCAAAATACCGTCTTAAAATCAGAATTGTCGCAACTCGGCCTTATCATGCTTTGTTCATGCACAATATGCTGATCCGTCCCAGTAAGGAAGAGTTAGCCGATTATGATGATCCGGATTATGTGATTTTCAATGCCGGACGTTTCCCGGCAAATCCACTCACCAAACACATGACGTCGCGTACCAGTGTTGAATTGAGTTTTGATCGCAAGGAATTTGTAATACTTGGTACAGAATATGCCGGAGAAATGAAAAAAGGCGTTTTCACGATCATGAATTACATCATGCCAAAACAAGGTGTTCTGTCAATGCATAGTTCCGCAAATGTGGGAAAATCCGGAGATGTAGCTGTCTTTTTCGGTCTGTCCGGAACAGGAAAAACGACCCTTTCTGCAGATCCGAAACGGCAACTTATTGGGGATGATGAGCACTGCTGGACCGACGATGGAATTTTCAATATAGAAGGAGGATGCTACGCAAAGTGCATAAATCTTTCTGAAGAAAAAGAGCCGGACATTTTCAGAGCAATCCGTTTTGGTACTGTGCTGGAAAATGTGGATTATGACGAAGAAACCCACATTGTCGATTACGATGGAACCTCTCACACTGAAAATACACGTGCCTCTTATCCGATCGACTTTATTTTGAACGCAAAAATTCCTTGTGTAGGTGGGCATCCGCAGAATATAATTTTCCTTACTTGTGATGCTTTTGGTGTATTGCCACCGGTCAGCAAACTCAGTTCTTCACAGGCTATGTACCACTTCATCAGTGGTTATACCGCAAAAGTCGCTGGTACTGAAATGGGAGTCACAGAACCAGAAGCAACGTTCTCCGCCTGTTTTGGTGCTGCCTTCATGGTATGGCATCCAAGTAAGTACGCAAAACTTTTGGCAGAACGTATTGAAAAAAATGGAACTTCAGTCTGGCTGGTAAATACCGGGTGGAGTGGAGGAGGTTACGGAGAAGGTGAACGTATGTCACTCAAATACACCCGTTCGATCATTGATGCTATTTTAGACGGATCATTGAAAAACACACCTTCTGTAAATAATGAATTATTCGGATTTGAAGTTCCAACTGAATGTCCGAATGTTCCGGATGAAATCATGCAGCCCAGAAGAACCTGGTCTGATGCAAACGCTTTCGATCAAGCGGCCCTCAAATTGGCAAATATGTTCAAGGAAAATTTTAAACAATTTGAGGAAGGTTCCAGCCAGGAAATTGTTCAGGCTGGACCAAACGTGTCCTGAGTTTTTCATTACTCTTCCTGCTTTGCGCCGTGTTTATGCCGGCGTCCTGCCTTCCTGTAAAAAAACATTCCAACTTCTGTTATTCATCTCCTAAGACTAAAAATGTTGCAGTCGTAAAAAGTCCAAAACCGTGTCATTTCAGCGGGAAAAGAAAATAATTTTGCAGGTATTTAACTTGTCAACGGCAGATAAATTGTGATGAAATTATTGATTAATACATATTCAAAACAATGCTGACCATATAATTCGAGAATGATAGAAAAACTGCGCGAAGAAATGATCCGGCATGAACTAGACTTGCTGATCGTAGTTTCGTCCGATGAACATCTAAACGAATACCTGCCCGTCCAAAATTGGCGTTTGAAAGCTTCAACAGTCACTGAAAGTTCTTCGGGATTTTCCGGCTCTGCCGGAACAGTTGTTTTTTGTATTGAAGGACGTCCTCAGCTTTTTGTCGATTCCCGCTATCATTTGCAGGCTGAGCAAACATGTTCAGAAAATTTTGATATTCAAAAACTTGGAAATGAAGGGGTACTTGAACCGCAGAAATGGATTGCAGCTCAAACACAAAAAATATTAAAAGTTGGTGCAGATCCATTTGTGATGAGTCCAAAAGTATGGCGGCGCTATGAAAAAGCCCTTGGCAAATCCGGACACACTTTGGTTCCAGCAACTCCCAATTTGGTGGACACAGTATGGATAAATCGTCCAAATCCTCCCAAAAAAGATATTTATCCACTGGTTTTGCAATATACCGGAAAAGACAGTAAAAAGAAGTTGCAGGAGATCCGGAAAGAATTGAGTGAATCCGGAAAATCTGATGAATCAAAACCGGATGTCTTACTGCTCACAATGCTCGATGAAATCGCCTGGCTCACGAATATGCGTGGGAGCGATATTGAATTCAATCCGGTTTTTGAAGCTTATGCAGCAATTTTTGCGGACCGTGCAATTTGCTTTTGTCATCATCCGGAAGCAAATTTAAACCTGCACCGTCCAGACTGGGAGTTCCGGCCTTATGAAGATTACGTGAGTTTTTTAGCAGATCTTGCCCTGCAGAAAACAATCAAAGTCTGGATTGATCCCTCAACGATCACGATGGGTTCTCGCTTAGCATTTTCTGAGTACCAGGTTTTCGAAAAAGAAAGTCCCATTGTTTTGTCAAAAGCACTTAAAAACTCAACTGAAATAACTGCCACAAAATATGCTCATAAACAGGCCGGTGCAGGAGTTGTCAGAAGTTTACAGCGTTTGCAATGTGCGTTTCAGGCAGGGCTGCCGGTAACGGAAAAAGTATACGCAAACTGGCTTTATGAAGAATATGCAAAGGCAGAGGAATTTTCCGACCTCAGTTTCAGCACAATCGCCGGTTCAGGACCGAATGGTGCTATTGTTCATTACGGAATTCCGGACTCAGAAAACCCAATGCGAAGTGGAGATTTGCTGCTAGTAGATTCCGGAATTCAATGTGCCGGCGGAACCACAGATGCAACTCGAACTGTAATTCTTGGAAAGCCGGATGAGAAGCAAAAAAGGATTTACACATTGGTGCTGCAGGCTCACATCAGACTTGCCCGTCAAATTTTTCCAGAGGGAACAAACGGAGCTTCACTGGATTCCATTACCCGTTCAGGTCTCTGGAATGCAGGATTGGATTATGGACACGGAACAGGACATGGCGTCGGTGCATTCCTGAACGTACATGAAGGACCGCAACGTATCTCACCAGTTGCACACGATGTGGCTCTGCAAGCAGGAATGGTGATTTCCAACGAACCCGGATATTACGAAAACAACTGGGGCGGAATTCGTCTTGAGAATCTTTACCTAGTAAAAAAAGCAGATAAGTTTCCTCAGCATCCAGGTGGAAAGGGCTGGCTCTGTTTTGAAGAACTGACACTGATCCCATTTGACCGCACACTGATTGATAAAAATTTGCTTTCAGCAGAAGAACTAAACTGGCTGTATGATTATCATGGTCGTGTTTTTAGTGAAATATCACCTATGCTGGATAATACGGAAGACTTCCAGTGGCTGACTTGGGCTTGCGGAATTGATTAAATGAAAATCCTGACTCCCGCAAAAATAAATCCGCTGCTTTATATTTTAAGTAAACGTGAAGACGGTTTCCATGAATTGTATATGCACATGGTTCCAGTCAGTTTATTTGACACATTGACCTTCACCCATAATGATGGACAAGGACTGAATTTTAAGGTGAGTGGAGCAGAGTTTTCTGAGCCTCCGGAAGAAAATTTGGTAGTTCGAGCCGTACGTATTTTTGAACTGGAAAGCGGGGAAACTGTAAATCTAAATGTAATCCTGGAAAAACATATACCTTCCGGTGCGGGACTTGGCGGCGGAAGTGGAAATGCGGCTGGAACTATACAGGCTTTGAATCATTTATACCGGAGATCTTCAGAAACTGAAGGGCTACTGTCTCCGGAAACTATTCTTGCAATTGCGTCAGAACTTGGTTCAGATGTGCCTTTTTTTCTTGAACCATCGCCCTGCGAAATAAAGGGGCGTGGTGAAAAGATAAAACCACTGCTTGAATTTCCAAAACTCTTTCTCATCATTATAAAACCACCTCTTTCAATTTCAACTAAGGAAGCATACAAAAAATGCCTGCCGAAAAAACAAACTAACTTACCAAATGTATGCTCAATTGATGATTTGAAAAGTTACTTTCAGAATCAGTTTGAAACATCTTTACTCGTACAATATCCGGTCTTGTCTGAACTTAAAACTTTATTGCTCGAAAATGGTGCATTTGGTGCATTGGTCTCAGGTAGCGGCTCTGCCGTTTTTGGTGCATATTACAATAAAAAGTTGCAAAATCAGGCACTTAAAAAATTGTCATGTCTTACTGTCGGCGATATATTCTCGTGCGAAACAATGGTCACTCACAGTTATTATTGAACCAGAATTTCATAATACCAAAAATAAATAAGTACCATTGGCTGCTGATCGTTTTCGCAATCATTCTTGTGGGTTGCAGTACAAAAACTGTAGGCCCCCCTGGTAACAGACAATTCGGCAATACCCGTATCTGGAAACAATCCAACCCGCGTATTAAAAAATACGTTCAAGTTTACAGCAATAATAAACATGTCAAAACCTGTTTGGATAGAGCAACAAACAGCAGATATCTTCACTACATTCATCGGGTTTTTTATAAATATAAACTGCCTCCGGAACTTGCACATTTGCCAATACTGGAATCGTGTTTTGACACAAGAGCTGATTCCGGAAGTGCACGAGGCATGTGGCAATTCACAAAATCAACCGCAAAAGATTATGGCCTGCGCGTAAGCTGGTTATCCGATGACCGGCTTAATTGGCGAAAATCTACACATTCAGCCGCGCGTTATTTGAAAAAACTGGGTGAAATGTTTGACAACAACTGGGAATTGGCATTGGCTGGCTACAACGGAGGACCAGGTTATATGTCACGACAAATAAAATCTCAAGGTACTAGAAATTTCTGGGAGCTTGAGCTGCGCAAAGAGACACACGAATATGTACCAAAATTTCTGGCAATGTTGAGGGTAGCACGTAAAAGATACCCGGAACTATATTTTCAGGGCTCACCACGAGCATGGGCTACATCAGGATAAAATGCTGCTAATTTTACAGAATAACAGGACTTGATTCTGGATTCAGCAGTTGGCACATTTCAATCAATGGGTTGAAAGAGAAAGTTCAAATCAAATTATTTTATAGTTTGGTCTTCTTTCACAAATTATTAATTTTATAAGATTAAAAAGGAATTGCTATGGCAGATGAAGAAGAAGGCGGAGGAGGAGGAGGCGGTGAAAGCAGTGGCGGCGGAAAAAAGAAGAAGATCATTATAATCGTTGCTGTAGTGCTTTTACTGATCATTGGCATCGTAGTTTTTTTGCTGATGTCTGGAGATGAAGAAGAACAGTTACCGGAAGAAGAACTGCCGGTGACAGACGTGGCGGAACCTCTTGCCGAACCTATTTTTCTTCCTCTTGAAAGTTTTGTGGTGAATCTCAAAGACGGCCGTCGTTTTTTAAAAGCCTCTATCCAGCTGATGCTCAGTGAACCTGGTGCAGCCGCTTATCTGACAGTACGCCTGGTTGAGGTTAAAGACATTGTACTGGCCGAACTGCAGGAATTGTCAATAGAAGATGTCAAACAATCAGATGCCAGAGAGGCTCTGCGGCAACGGTTAATCAGTGCCATAAGTCAGATTTTTCCCAGCAAGCCGGAATGGGAAGATCCTGAACCAATAAGAAAGGTTTTGTTTGAGGAATTTGTAATTCAGTGATCCACGTTAATCACAGTCTTAATCCGGATACTGAAAAGTCTGGATTCATCCAGGTTTTGAAAAAATATCGAATGTCTGATGTGTCTCCAATTGATGACAGGCAAGAAACTTCGATGAAAGATAATTTACAGGTTATTTCCATCAATAGAAAAGCATTCCGGTCGGCTGACAAAGTTGCGAAGAAAGGAATTGCCCTGTTTCTGTTGCTGACAGCCCTTTTTTCCTTTGTATCATCTTTGAATGCAGCAGAGGAGGAAGTTGAGGAAATTAAGGTAATTAGAGAAGGACCTCCTCCACTGGAAGATCCTCAATATTTGGATCTTGGTACTTTCGTAGTAAATATGCCAGGAGACAAATATTTTCTTAAAAGCAGCATCCAGTTGGCTTTTGAAAATTCTGCCGCAAAAGAATGGTTGCTGACAAGACTTCCAATAGCAAAAGATCTTATAATCACTCATCTCAATTCAATTACAGTTGAACAGTTTGATGACACTAAAAGACGGGCGGTCATAAAAAATGATTTGCAAATCCGCCTGAATTCGTTGTTTCCCAATAAGGCTGTTTGGGAGGATTCTGTTCCAATACGAAGAATACTATTTTTGGAATTTTACCGACAATAGCATAAATAAGATTGCAAAAAGTAAAATAAGCCTGAAATCTGATATAAGTTTTATCAAATGATGTTTTTGGTTGTAGAATTTCCTTTAAACTTTTAGCCTGAAACATAAACAATTAAACCAGTATTTTTAACTATTGATCAATGGCAGAAGAAGAATCTTTTGAAAACCTGGATGACCTGGACTGGTCAGATGTAGAAAGTGAACTAAAAGCTAACAGAGACCAGATCCTCTCTGAAGCGAAATCTGCAGACAGCGCTGGTCAAAAAGAAGGGGATAATGGAGATGAATCCGGAAAAGAAAATGGTGAAGGTAGCACGTCAAAGACTCTTCAATCGTCGGGTGATATTGACATCAATTTTCTGTTTGATGTACAGCTTTCCATTGTTGTAGAAGTTGGACGTGTTCAAATGCTTATCAGCGACCTGTTGGAACTGGATGAAGAGTCTATAATCGAATTGGACAGTCTTGTAGGACAACCTTTGGATATCCGCGCCAACGATTTGCTGGTTGCACGCGGGGAAGTTATTGTAGTCAACGAAAAATTTGCTGTACGGATCACGGATATCATCAGTCCGGACAATCGCTTTGCAGCACTCTGAGGAAAAAAAGCATGAGTTTCGCAAAGCCAACTTGGCTAAAAGCAGGAATTGCGCTGGCGCTTTTGTCAAATTGGATTTTAGTTGCTGCCGCATCAGAAGTGCGTACTCTGAAAAACATTGAGGTTGTTTCCATTGAAAGTACAGAACAGGTTCGCCTGGAGTTCGATGGTAAATTTTCTGGAGAACCACTAATAAATTTTGAATCAGGTTCAATGAGCCTGCGATTTAGTTCTACACACATTGATCCTGCACTCCCCCTGCTGACTGCTGCAAAAGACAATACTTTAATCAAGGCAGTTCGTGCTGTTGAATTTCCTGATACACATTTTGTCCATCTGGAAATTTTACTCCAGTCTCCACGGACACTACTGGATCATCCAAAAATTACCCACTCCGGAAACTACATAATCCTTGGTTTTCCCAACAATTTTTCTGCCACACCCGCACTTTCAAGTACAAACGTCCTGACAAAAGAAATTGAAAAACGTGTAAAAGACGACCAGTCTTTCCCCTCTACTTTTTCCAAAGAATCTACAGATGAACAACCCTCATTTCTGGTAGATGGTCTTCTTCCTTCACCAGAACAAGATTGGGGTTCAACAATGCTGACACTGGTTTTGTCTCTGTTATTCGTTTTATTTCTCATTTATTTGATAGCTTTTATATATAAACGTTTCTTCAGTAGTCGATTTTCCTCAATGCAGGGTAATGTACGCATTCGTCAGGTTTCAAGCCATCATGTTGGACCAAAGCAGAAAATTATAGTTTTCGAAATGAATGAAAGAAAGTTCGCCTGCGGTGTAACACCTGCATCCATCAATTTGATCGCAGAATTACACGACGAAACAGATCCGGAAATTATCCATTCGATTCAGACTGATGAAAATGCTAAAGATTTTAATATTGATCAGACAGGTGAATCTTCTGAAATAGATCCGGAGCAACCCTTTGAGCAAACTAAAACGAATGTACCAAATAACAAGAATAGTAAAGATAACTTTGATACTTCAATTGAATTAGAAGGCCTGGAAAAAGACATTTTCCTTAAATCTAATGTTGAAAACCGCAATAGCCTGGAAGAGTCAAACAATCATAATAACGAATTAAAATCAACAATCAAAACTCATTTTTCAAAAACTCCGACAAAAACTAAAATTATGCCTCATGGGAATCCTGTGATGCAGCACTTTGCAAGCAAACTTTCAGAACGTCTAAAATTCTTAAAACCCATCAAATAGAGTACATGCTGTATTTTCAATTCGAAACTCAATTAACTGAAAACATGGAACAAGTTGCAACGTCGGGCTCAGGCTTCAGAAAATCTTTTTATTTATGTAAAAGTATAAAGTTTTCAATTCGCAGCCTGCTGTTGCTGTCTGTTTTTTGTGTAGGAATGCCGCTTTATGCACAATCGCCAATTCCAGGCATCAACATTTCCGTTGACACTGCAAGTTCACCCCAACAGGTAGCAACTACATTGCAGATCGTCTTTTTACTGACGATTCTAACTATGGCACCGGCTATTTTAATCATGACAACTTCATTCACAAGATTTGTGATTGTGTTGTCATTTTTAAGACAAGCTATTGGAACTCCGCAGGCTCCATCAAATCAAATCGTGATCGGCCTTGCACTGTTTCTTTCTTTGTTTGTGATGATGCCGGTCTGGGAAGAAGTCAACGAAGTTGCCCTTTCACCGTATCTGGAAGAAACTATTTCCCAGGAAGAATTTATGGATCGTGCCACTTTACCAATTAAACGATTCATGGGAAATTTTACACGTGAAAAAGATTTGGCTCTTTTTGTTCGAATTGCTAAAATAGAACGACCAAAAAACATCGAAGATATTCCAATTTGGGTTATGATTCCTGCGTTCGTAATTAGTGAACTAAAAGCCGCATTTCAAATTGGTTTTTTGCTATATGTTCCATTTCTTGTGATCGACATGGTTATTGCTTCAATTCTGATGGCAATGGGTATGATGATGATGCCGCCAGTGATGATTTCTTTACCGTTCAAACTGATGCTTTTTGTTCTTGTAGACGGCTGGCACCTGATTCTTGGTTCTATGGTCAAAAGTTTTATGGAAATTTAATTCTTAAACAACTAAGTGAGTTTTTATGACAGAAGCCCTAGTTGTTTCAATTATGATTGAAGCCATGCGAATGGCAACTCTTCTCGCTGCGCCCATGCTGATTGGAGCATTGGTAGTAGGTTTACTTGTTTCTATCTTCCAGGCAGTAACGCAGATACAGGAACAAACATTAGCAATCATCCCAAAAATGGCGGCAATGATGGCTGTATTGGCTATCCTGTTCCCATGGCTACTCACGCAGGCTACTACCTACATGGAAGGTATTTTTTCCAACCTCCCCAAATTCATTGGCGGCTAAAAGTCTTTCAAATAATCCCTCTCTCTATTCATTTTAAATTCACAAAAATGCAAATCAAGTAATTTCTGGCTAGACCATCTAGTACTGATATTGGATAATATTTGTTGAACAAAACAAAAAACTGCTTTTATTGATTAATATTGACTGTTTCGAAAAAAAGTTTGAAATTCAACCAGCACCTAAATCAGTAATCCAGAAATGGAAATGGAAAAAGAATAATCTAGAGACTGTTTCGGTGCTGGTTCATTTCGACCGTAGGGAGATGTCTTAATGATATTAGTGTGGTCACATATACAAGATTCCTCTCTTCACTCAAAATGATATGGTTTAAGGACTTTATACGGCTGCATCAATATTTTTCAATAAATAAAATTCATTGACTACAAACTAATATCAATAAAAAAGCATTTATGATTCAATCTCCTGATTCTGAATTTGAAAACGAAAATGATAGTCAAGAGGAAGTAATTGAAGTACAGGAAAACATTATAGAAGCACTTCCTGAAGACAAATCACTTGTCGTTAGCGAAGATGTTTTTCCTGATTCCCTGCTAATAGTACCCCTTTACGATCGTCCTTTATTCCCTAAAATGATGCTTCCGGTAATAATTTCTGAAGAAAAATTGGAAAAAGTTTTACTGAAGGAATTAAAGGGCCCCCTCCGCTATGTGGGGTTGGTTTACAGCTATGAACCTGAAGATGATTCTCACAATAATGAACCTGGTATTACAGAAAATTTATCGAAGGTAGGAGCCGTAGGAAAGATTGTGCAGGCCTCAAAACATGGTAACGACCCGATGCACATTATTGTACAGGTTATGGATCGCTTTGAGATCATTGATATTGCTTCTGAAGATCCTATAATCAGGGCAAAAGTGGAATATATACCGGAAACTGGTGAAGAAAAGTCGGAAGATGAACTAAAAGCCTTTTCCGTTTCCATCATTAATCTCATCAAAGAACTGGTACAACTAAACCCCTTGTTTAAAGAAGAACTCGGACTTTTGATGGGACGCATCAATCTCAAAGATCCGGCGACACTTGCTGATTTTGCTGCATCGATGACAACTGCATCCGGTAAACAATTACAGGAAATTCTTGAAACAAAAAACATAAAAATACGAATCGAAAAAGCATTGTACTTGCTTAGGCACGAACTGGAAGTAGCAAAACTTCAGGTAAAAATTTCTCAGCGGGTAGAGGACCGAATGTCTCAGCAGCAGCGAGAATTCTTCCTGCGTGAACAACTCAAGGAAATTAAGAAAGAACTGGGAATCACCAAGGAAGGTTCTGAAAGTGAAACAGATAAATATGAAGCACGTATAAAAAAGCTTAAACTCTCTGAAGAGGCAGAAGAACGTATAGATGAGGAGCTTGAAAAATTACGATTAATTGAACCTGCTTCACCAGAATATAACGTGACACGAACATATCTGGACTGGCTGACAATTTTACCATGGGGCATCTACAGTAAAGATTTTTTTAATATTCAACGCGCAGCTCGAATTCTCAATCGTGATCATTATGGCCTTAAAGATGTCAAAGATAGAATTTTGGAATTGATATCTGTAGGAATCATCAATGGTGATTTGGCAGGCTCAATTGTTTTGCTGGTTGGACCTCCTGGTACTGGGAAAACTTCTGTAGGACAGTCGATTGCCAGGGCTTTGGGACGCAAATTTTTTCGTTTTTCTCTGGGTGGAATGCGTGATGAAGCAGAAATAAAAGGTCATCGTCGCACATACATTGGTGCACTTCCAGGCAAATTTATTAATGCAATCAAAACCTGCAAAACTGCCAATCCGGTAATTATGCTGGATGAAATAGACAAAATTGGTGCAAGTTTTCATGGCGACCCTGCTTCTGCTTTGCTGGAAGTTTTAGATCCTGAACAAAACAAAGACTTTTTGGATCACTATCTGGATGTGCGTTTTGATCTTTCAAAAGTACTTTTTATTTGTACTGCAAATCAAACCGACACAATTCCACCGGCACTGCTCGACAGGATGGAAGTCATCCGGCTATCCGGTTACATCCTTGAAGAAAAACTGGAAATTGCACGAAAACATCTGTTACCTAAACAATTAAAAATACACGGACTCAAAAAAACCCAGTTTTCACTACCCAAACCAGTATTGCGAGAAATCATTGATGGCTATGCCCGTGAAGCTGGAGTACGAAGTTTAGAAAATAATCTTAAAAAATTACTGAGAAAAACTGCAAGAAAATTTGTAGAAGAGGAGATTGATCAAGTTAAGATTTCCAAAGACGATCTTCCGGATATGTTAGGACGAAAAGCCTTTGCAGAAGAATCGCGCTACAAAAAACCTAAAATTGGAGTAATAACAGGGTTGGCCTATACCAGCGTCGGTGGTGCCACTTTGTTCATTGAAGCCTCCAATGTTGAAGCCAAAAATCCTGGATTTAAACAAACCGGACAACTAGGAGACGTGATGGTAGAATCAACGGAAATTGCTTATACTTTCATCCGCTCCCTTGGCAGTAATGACGAAAGAATAAAGAATTTCTTTGCACAAAATTTTGTTCACCTGCATGTACCAGCCGGTGCCACACCAAAAGACGGTCCATCCGCAGGAATTACAATGGCCTGCGCACTTCAATCACTGGTTGCACAGGAAGCAATTATTCCGAATCTTGCGATGACAGGAGAGTTGACCCTCACAGGCTTAGTCATGCCAATAGGCGGAGTCAAAGAAAAAACTATTGCAGCAAAGCGGGCAGGTATAACTCAATTAATTTTTCCTGCTGAAAATAAAAAAGATTTTGATGATTTAGATGAAAGCATCATTGGAAAAATCACTCCATATTTTGTAAAAACTTTTACGGAAGTTCTGCCAATTTGCTTTCCAAATCTGAAAGGTACTAAGAAACATAAAATCCCTAAAACTTAATTATTGACTAAGAGCTTTGTTTGCTTCCCTTTTCCGGGCACCACAAAGAAAATAAGAACGCTCTTGTAAAGGAAAATACTCCAATTATCAGTAATTTTCTGGTTGAATACAATAATCTGAGACTTCATGCATCCTTCTTTTTTTAACCCTGAATTGCTTTCTTTGCTGGGGTTACTTTTGGTGTCAGGTGCATTTGCCGGACTACTGGCCGGACTGTTTGGAGTAGGTGGAGGAATAATTTTAGTTCCGGCTTTATTCTACGTATTTGATGAGTTGGGTTATTCTTCGGAACTCACAACCCACCTGGCAGTTGGAACTACGTTGGGGATAATCGTTCCAACTTCAATTTCATCGGCCTGGTCTTACTATAAAAGAGGTTCCGGAAACATAGTTATGTTTCGTAAGTTAGCACTACCTGTGGCTGGCGGTGCGTTAATTGGTTCATTACTGGCGGGAAATCTTAGTGGTTCTGTACTAAAAGCCATTTTTGCAGTGCTTGCCCTAGTTATTACGTTAAACCTTTTTCAAAAGAAGCAGTTCGTTCTTGGCACCAAACTACCTGCAAAACTTAAAGTGTGGAGTGTTGTTGGATTAATCGGCCTATTTTCAGCAATGATGGGTATTGGCGGCGGAGTTTTTTTTACTTCTTATTTGACTGCTTACAGCTTACCCATGCTAAGTGCTGTAGGAACATCTGCAAGTTTAGGGTTGATGATAGCCCTTCCTGGAGTAATTGGATATATCTTCAGTGGATGGCATAGTTTAAACCTTCCTCCTTTAAGCTATGGTTACTTCAGTTTAGCAGGATTTTTGTGCATAATTCCAATGACCATGGTCATGGTACCACAAGGAGCAAAACTGGCTCACAGCTTGGATAAAGAAAAACTCAAACGCTGGTTTGCAATTTTTCTGCTGCTGATGTCCTTGCGAATGCTTTACAAAATATACTACTGATGCATTTATGTCTATGAAGAATTCCAGATCAAAACCTTTCGTGATAGGAATCAGCGGTGGTTCTGGTTCAGGAAAATCAACAATTATAAATGAGATTGTAGAACGCTTAGGTCCGGAGAAAATAGCTGTACTACACCATGATGCATATTATCGGCACAGGCCTGAATTATCATTTGAAGAGCGTACCATAATTAATTTTGATCATCCGGATTCATTGGAAACAAAACTTTTAATCAAACATCTGGTACAACTGATTTCCGGGGAAAAAGTTGAAGTTCCTATTTATGATTTCCCACAGCATTTGCGGAATTCCAAGACAAAAAAAATATCCCCCTGCCAGATATTGATTGTAGATGGAATACTGGTTCTGAATGATTCTCAACTCTGCGAATTAATGGATTTAAAAGTCTTTGTTGATGTACCTTCAGACTTAAGATTCATCAGGAGGTTGGATCGTGATATCAACGAGCGGGGACGTTCTGTCACATCAGTAACCGAACAATATCTTGTTACCGTTCGTCCTATGCACGAAAAATTTGTTGAACCCAGCAAGCAAAACGCTGATATCCTTATCCCAGGAGGCGGACACAATCTGCAAGCTGTCAGGGTTTTGTCTGCACTTTTGCAAACACTTCCTGCAAATTAAAGTTTCAGTTCCGCAAAAACAGTTCTCATCACCGCAATTCAAATTCCTTTTCAAGTATTTGAAGAACTTCATTTCGCTGCTTAGAACGGGCATAATCAGCAGCCGTTTTTTTATTAAAATCAACTACAAGTGCATCACCGCCTTTATTGAGCAGTAAACCTACTGAACCTGTTCTTCCTCTTCCTGCAGCCAGCATTAGAGCTGTTTGACCATTATTATTCTGCATATTAACACTTGCTCCTCGTTTTAACAGTTCCCAAATAACCTGCAAATTGCCCCTCTCAGCTGCCCACATTAGTGCTGTCCAGCCTTCGTTAGTGCGTGAATTCAGATTTGCCCTTGATTCCAAAAACATTTTTACCAGCCGTAAATTACCGTAATATGCAGCCCACATTAACGGTGAAAAATTACCTTTATCCGGATCAGCACCATGTTCCAGTAATACTTTTACAATGGCCTCATTTTTCATTGAAGAAGCCCAAACCAGTGGAGTGTCTTCAAGTCCATCTGAAGTGTCAACATTCGCCCCATATTCTGCCAGCAGCTTTACCAGTTCAGTATTTTGCTGTTTGACCGCATGCATCAAAGGTGTATATCCATTGAGATCCTTCAGTTCCAAATCAACACCTTCATCAATAAATCTTTCAACTTCAGCTAAATTTTCTTTTTTTACCGCCTGGATAAAGGAACTCTCCGGTGTTGTCTGCATTAAAGAACTTTGTGCCACTTCACTTTTTTCAAACAAAAATGATTTATTGTCGGACAATAAGACTTCATAAATTTTGCCGGATTGATACTCCGGCCAGAGTAAAATCAATAACGTGATAGCCACGCTGGTAAAACTAAAAAACAGGATCCAACCTAACAAAAGCCAGCGTGAATAATTTTCATTAACTACTTCCCGAAATGTATTTTCTGCTTCTTCCTGCTTTTCATTCTGACCAGATTTCCGTTGGTTGTCCGCTTTATTTTGATCTTCCTCAGTCTCAACAATTAGATCCTGATTGGTGTAATCTTTGCGTCTTTTGGAAAAGAAAGGGTTTGAGAAACGAGAAAAATATTTTGGCTTTATCCTGAATGGAACTTTTTCTTGTTGCTGCTGTTCAAGAAGTTGGGGTCTGCCTTCGGAAATCGACAATAGAATTCCTGGATCAATCTGAGAACTTCCGGAAATAGTAATGGGTATATTTTGCAGTCGTACGTGCCTGATAACTAATCCCAGGAGTTCCTGTGTATCATGGCTTATGACTTGCAAATTGTTTAAATCCAGATTAGTCTTCTCCGAATTACTTGAAGAAATACTCTTTTCAATTGCATGCATTGCCGGCTTGATATCTACATGCCTCAACTCATCAACGACTTTCAAAGTCGCAATTTGATTTTTTTCAGTGAAAACAATTCGATTTAGCATTTTACTTAGTCAATGATGGCAGGAAGGTTGCAGAATGTTTCACAGGTATCTATAATTGTTTTCTCCTGTAGAATCAGCAAAAAACACACCAAGTTTTTGACAATTTTCAAAAGAAATATTTTATGCGTAAATTGCTGTTGGTGCTATTCGTTACCGTCCTTAGTTTGAACACGGTACTTGCAGAAGAGGATGCTCCGGTTTTTTGGAAAGATCGACAGATCTCCCAGTTGGAGCAAGTCACTCCAAGTTTACTGGACTCTGTGAAAAGCATGCAGTCCAAAATAAGTTCAGTTGCAATTTCAAGTATTTCCTATGGAGATGCCCTGCCGAGTAGTTTTCGCAAAGTAGCTACTGCGCGTTTACAACAATCACTCACAAGTTTAATCAAGCTGAAAATTAGCATCTGTGAGCCGTGCAGTCAAATCCGTACAGACATTTCAGGTAGCTTTCTCAAAATTAGCCGGGGAATTGCTGATGACAAATTTCGCAGAGAAACTGCAAAAGAATTAAATGTTAAAGGATTTCTCGATATTGCGGTCTTTACTAGTGAAGGTGACCAACTATCCATTTCACTTAACGTTTATGAAGCAAAAAATGGAGAAATAGTTTACTCTAAAATCGTGACCGGTAGTCCTCCCAAAAG
>Ga0208206_1000173_pt1 | contig 16640 bp, 12 predicted proteins | sample DeeseametaMP1483_FD_184187 | JGI IMG/M metagenome (GOLD analysis project Ga0208206, IMG submission 184187) | Marine microbial communities from the Deep Pacific Ocean - MP1483 (SPAdes) | ecosystem: Environmental > Aquatic > Marine > Oceanic | place: South of Fiji, South Pacific Ocean | collected... | reverse complement strand
TCTGGATGATGTGCAGGTTCATCTCGTCGCCGTCGAAGTCGGCGTTGTACGGAGTGCAGTCGGCCAGGTTGAATCTGAATGTCTTGCCCTGCATTACTCGGATTTCGTGGACCAGCATGGACATCCTGTGAAGTGACGGCTGTCGGTTGAATATGGCGACGTCGCCGTCGATCAAGTGCCTCTCCACGATGACGCCTGGCTGCGGGTTGCCGTCCCTGTCGAGGGTGCTCAGCCTGTCCTCGATCTCGGTGGAGTAAGCATTGCCGTACTCGTCCTCGATCTCGGGGCTGCCGCAGTGTGGGCAGATGACCTCCAGATGCTCTGGGAAGTACTCACCCGGGTTGGAATGCTCCCACTTCCATCTGTTGTGGATAATCCCCATGTGGTCTTTCTCGGGCAGCGGTTCGCCGCGCTCGTCCTCTCCCTTGAGATTTGAAATCGTCGCCTCCAGGTCGACTGCCCACTCCTCCTCGAGCTCGCCGATCGAGTTCCTGCGCATCTGACGCTTGAGCGTCAAGCCGGGTAGGAAGTTCGGGGCGGGCAGGACCTCGTTGAGGTCGGGCCTGTAGCCGGTGTAGGGCTCATCCTCGCTGTCAGCGAGGCCAGGGAGGCACTCTGGGTTCAGGCAGCGGAAGCCCGCCCAGATGTACTTGGTGCGGTCTGTGATCCGGACTCTGAAGTGGTCCCCGCGCACGATGTAATTGACACCCGGGTGCACATCGGGCCCACGCAGGACCATCTGTCGCAGCTGCTCGCGGTTGCGACTGGTCACCCTGATCGGCACGGTGAGCTCCTTCGCCGTCTTTTCGGGCACGCCGACCTCGTTGATGCCGAGGTTGGGATCGGGGCTGATCACTGTGCGTGCGCAGAAGTTGACGCGCTTTCCGGAGAGGTTGCTTCGGAACCTGCCCTCCTTGCCCTTCAGGCGCTGGGCGAGGGTCTTGAGGGGTCGGCCGGAGCGGTGTCGGGCCGGCGGGATCCCACTGGTCTGGTTGTCGAAGTAGGTGGTGCAGTGGTACTGCAGCAACTCCCACAGATCCTCCACGATGAGTTGGGGAGCACCGGCGTCGCGGTTCTCGCGCAGCCGCTGGTTGATTCTGAGGACGTCCACCAGCTTGTGGGTGAGGTCATCCTCGGAGCGGTCACCGCTGTCGAGGGTGATCGAGGGGCGGACCGTGATTGGAGGTACAGGAAGAACCTTCATGATTACCCACTCGGGACGGCTGGAGTCCTTGTCCATCCCGAGGAATATCAGGTGCTCGTCGGGAATCCTCTCTAGCCACTCGCGGATATCCCTGGCGTTGAGTTTGTGCTCCCCCTTGTCGGCCTTCTTCTCCTTGAATGTAGAAGGCTTGTCGAGGATGATCTTGCCCTGCTCGGAGCCACAGTGCATGCAGATGACCCTCCTCTTGTGGGAGCACTCCTTCTCTATGTCCTTGATGATCTTCTTGAACTCGCGGGAGCCGACTCCGTGCTTGATCATGATGTCATGAATGCGGTCCCTGTAGAAGTCCTGCTCGGACTTCTCTGGATCTAGGGGGTGGGTCTCAGCGGAACTGTGCAGAAGCACCTTGCTACAGGTGTTGCAGGTCGACTTCAGCGATGTTTTGAGGAGATTGGTGAAGCCGATGTGGATGATCGGCAACTCCAGGGCGATGTGTCCGAAGTGACTTGGGCACTCCTCGTGTTTGTTGCCGCAGGTCTCACAGCGGATCCCGGGGTCGATGACGCCCATCTTTGGATCCATCAGCCCCTGCTTGTACGCGTGCCCGTCGTCCTTGTAGGTGTCAGCGGTCTTGATTTCGACAGCGGACATCTTACGAATCTCGTTGGGGTCCAGCAAACCGAACTTGATCGACTCGATCCTCTTCGGGATCTTGGCTGCGTCGCGCGCGCTCATCTTCGGTCCCCCAGCTCCAGCCTCATAGCCACCCCGAGACTCTTCATCTCGTCGAGCAGCAACTTGAATGCGTAGGAAGTCTGCACGGTGTGGACGTCTGAGCGATCGCCGCAAACCGGGCAGACCGTGGTCCTCCTCTTCCAGTCGTAGTAGGCGATGTGCCCGCAGCCTTTTGTGTTGCAGACCATCAGGTTCCAGCCGTCAGATTCGTCCAGTAGCCTGTCCTTGATGACCATGGACGCACCGTGGGATATCAGGCAGTCACGCTCCATCTCGCCGAACCTCAGTCCACCCTGGCGGGCACGGCCCTCAGTCGGTTGTCGTGTCAGGATCTGGACGCGTCCGCGGCTACGGGCGTGCAGCTTGCTGCTGACCAAATGGTGCAGCCTCTGGTAATAGATGACGCCGACGAACACATCGGCGGAGTAGGCCTCACCGGTCTCTCCGTTGATCATGGGCTCGCGACCGGTGTGGTTGAAGCCGTTTCGCAGGAGTCCCGACCGCAGAGAGTCCTCCTTCTCTCCTGTGAAGGCGGTTCCGTCGACCTTGCGACCCTCCATCGAGCCGACCTTGCCGCCGACCATCTCGAGTACGTGCGCGACTGTCATCCTGGAGGGAATCGCGTGGGGATTGATCAGGAGGTCGGGTATGATACCATCGGCAGTGAAAGGCATGTCCTCCTCATCGACGAGTCGCCCGATCACGCCCTTCTGCCCGTGACGGCTGGCGAACTTGTCCCCCAGCTCTGGGATCTTGTTGGTCCTGAGGGTGATTCTCACAAGTCGCCCCGAGTCGAGGGACTCGGTGACGAACACATTGTCGACCCAGCCTTCCTCGCCGTGTCGCACCAGCATCGACGACTCCCTCCTCTCCTGGGCTTGTAGGAAGGCACCGTGAGCCTCCTCCAGGAAGCGTGGCGGACTGGTCTTCCCGACCAGAACTACTCTGTCGGACTTGTCGAGGGTGGATAGGTATTCCTCGGGCACCGGCAGACCGTCCCTCTCGAGGTGGGAATAGCTCTCCCAAGACCTCAGTCCCTTGACCTCGTCGAGACCGGTTCCGGGCACTTCTATGCGCTCCTCCTGCCCGCCCGGGAAGCGTTTGTTCTCAGCGTTGTACGTGCGCACGAACGTCGAGCGCGCCAGAGCGCGCTCGACGGATGCGCGATTCATGATCACAGCGTCTTGCATATTGTAGCCGTGCTGACTCATGATGGCTACGACGAAGTTCTGGCCGCCTGGCCGTTTGTTGAAATTGGTCGACTCCATCGCACGGGTACCCACGATGGCCTGCTGCGGGTAGTGCATGATGTGAGCGCGTGTGTCGGGACGGAGGCGGAAGTTGGCACTGGGCAGGCCCAAGCTCTGCTTGACCATCGCCGTCCCGCCGGTGACGCGGGGCGTCGAGTTGTGCTCTGGGTATGGGACCAGGGAAGCGCACACTCCCAGAATGAGCTGGGGGTCTATCTCGACGTGAGTGTAGACGAGGACGGTGTTATTCTTGTTCTGCTTCCTCCTGAGAGCGTCGATACCATCCTGATAGTAATTGAGCGGTACACTGAACTCCTCGTAGACGGAATCGCCGTTAGCCAACTGGACCTCGACGCCCAGTTTAGCCTCGGATATCTCCTCCTCGCCGAGGTTCAACCACTCCACCTTGGTGGGGTTGATCGGCCTGCCGTGCTTAGGTGAGGTCGACGGCAGGTCGTATGGGCGAGGGGCTATCAACAGGTCCTCCTCCTCCTCTGCGTCGACCCACTCTACGACGCCTGTAGAAACCAAGTCGGAAAAAGTCAAATCGCCTGATCTCAGTCCATGCAGATGCGTCTTGGAGAGATTCAGGCTGCCGTGCTCGATAACCAGTAAAGGACGCAGCATCCTGCCTCTGTCAGTGTTGATGTAGACATCGCGGTTGGCCGAATCATGGCGGATGCTGACCTCCGGTCGGATTCTTCCCGAACGCCTGCGTGACTTGAACTGGGCAACGAGCTTGTTGGGCCTCTTGTGCAGGCCGAAGATGTCGCCGTTGACGTGGATCCTAGAGCCGACGGCCCACTGGATGGGGGATGAGTCCACGCCCGCCTCCATCAGGAGCTCTTTGACATCATCCTCTGGTACCTCCTCGGAGACGTCGATCATCTGGGCCGCGTTCTTCACCAGACCACAGTTCTGACCCTCCGGAGTCTCGTTGGGACACAGTCTGCCCCAATGGGTCGGGTGCAGATCGCGTGCCTCGAAGTGAGGCTGGCTGCGAACCAACGGGCTTGTGACCCTGCGCATGTGGGAAAGTGCTGCGATGTAGGTGGTTCGGTCAAGCAACTGGCTCACTCCGGAGCGGCCGCCTACCCAGTTTCCAGTAGCGAGAGCGTGCATAATCTTGGAAGTCAGGACGTCAGGACGCAGACAAGAGTTGATCTTCAACTCGCGCTTGCGGTTGTGGTGTCGCTCCAACTGGTACTTGAGGTCCCGAGCGAGTTGCTGCATACTGACTCGGAACAGGTCCTCCATGAGGTCGCCGGCCAACCGGACTCGCTTGTTGGCATAGTGGTCCTTGTCGTTCGGGTCTCGGTTGGTGATGGCCATCTCGAGTACCTGTCGAACGATTCGGCCGAGGAAGATTGATTTCTTATGACGGTGATCCGGGGAAGAGCCCAAGTGGGGCAGGAGTTCCTTGTCCAGCAGGTTCTGGATGCGGGACTCGCGGTACTCCTTCTGCTGGCCGGCGGCGAACTTCTTCTCCAGCCATGATACGGCCTCTTCCTCCGTCTCGACTCCGTACTCCTCGTTGTCCTTGACATCGTTGAGGTTGGCCACAGTGTACTTCATCGCCTCTACCGGCCCTGCGATCGAGGCGAATATCTCCTTGTCGTTCTCCATCCCGAGAGCGCGCATGAGGAGGACGACCGGGATGGCTGTCGTACCAGCGCTGGGAATCTTGACCATCAGCATGCCGTCGCGCCGCTTCTCGACGTTGAGCGGCTTGCGAACGCCGTCCCTCTGTGAGAATATCTTGGCGACCTCGGTCTCATGGGCGTACTTCTTGTTCTTCTCGACGGTGACTCGGTTGGGAGCCAGATCCTCCATCGAGATGAGCACGCGCTCGGTGCCGTTGATAATGAAGTAGCCACCGGGGTCCAGCGGGTCTTCACCAGCCTTGCGCAGCAATTGGGTGAGGTACTCCGCGTCCTCGGCGGAGGTCTGGGGCGAGAGTTTCCTGTTCTCGTCGATGTGGTCAGCGTGCACATTGCATCTGGCAGAGCGGATCATGATGGGTAGGTTCCCGATGTGCACGCCCTCCTCGTTGATGTATCCGAGGTCGCCGTCGGGTGTATCCGGAGGTATGTCGTCGCGGTAGATGCGGAAGTCGAGGTACACAGGGGAGAAGTAAGTCAACTTGCGAATGCGGCACTCTAGCGGGGTGGCCGGGTGCTCGGCTCCGTTGGCCTCACGAATGGTAGGTTGGCCCAGCCTGATGTTCTTCAGGCGGACTAGGATCTCCTTGTCGAGGACGTCGAGTTTGATGCATCCGCCTTCCCCCTCCCCCCCAGGGAGATCCTCGACGGGCTCGTCGGTGCCTATGCGGATGCTGCGTACTATCTTCTCCATCCTGCTGAGGCGACCGTCACCAGCAGGGATGCAGTCATTGTAGGACATCAACTGGTGGTTGACGAGGCTGCGCTGCTTGAAGTAGCTCTGAACTATCTCCTTCATCTTCTCACCTCAAGCGGTCTCGACTATCAGCCTGTAAGCGGTACTCGAACCGGCCGAGCGGCTGTGACGGACGATACGTACGATTCTGTTTGCGAGCCAGCCTGCTGGAAGTTCGGCATCCTCAATCTCCACCGCCTCCTTGATCGCCTGGACTGCTGGGTCGGTGATCAGAATCTTCGGCAGAAGCTCCTTGGCAAGACGCGTACCTCCGTCGGATTGCTCCTTCAGCAGACACCAGGGGGCCAAGGCCTGCTCTTCCTCCTCGACCGGGAGCAACTCATGATGCGGGACGAGGATGTGATTCAGGACGTTGAAGCGGTCATCCCCGGTCGGGATGTCCATGTCCAAGAGGGCTTTGCGGGAGATGGTGATCCTACCAGAGCGGCTCCTCTTGCGCGAAGCCATCTGCTCCCTGATGACGGCCATCACGTTCTCGAGATCGGCATCGCCAGTCTCGAGCTCGAGCTTCTTGGCGACTTGGTCGACCGTCATCCGCTTGATGGCGTCCATGTTGGCATCGTCTGCCAATCTGTGGGCGTGTTTCTCGGAGATTCCGAGTTCCATCAGACGCTTTTTTGTGGAACTCTTCACTGCCATATTGCGCCCCCTACCCAACAAAAACCGTGGGCCTGAGGCGCTGTCAGGCGGGCCTGATGGGATTCGAACCCACGGCCACCGGGTTAAAAGCCCGGCGCTCTACCTGACTAAGCTACAGGCCCATGGCACATGCTGGGCTCTTGGCGGACCGGGGGTGTGTTGAAAAACGTTTCGGTCAAGTCAACGCCTCGGCTACGCTGGGCCTGTATCCCCCCAGGGGGCCGGGGAGACAAGCCACTCACCCCGGGTGTTCACGAATAAAGGTTTTCAGAATCCCGATGGAGTGTGATGACAGATGACGCGGGGAAGGGGTGAGCGTTTGGAAAGGGTCGGCTCCGATTCGGACGTCACCAAGTTCGGGGTCGAGGGCGTTGGCTCATGGGAGCTGGACGTTCCCAACACTGTCTACCCTCCTCGTGAGGACACCTATCTTCTCGCTGGAGCTCTGCTCGAGCTCTCACGACACGATGGCCTGGCCACGGAGATCGGCTGTGGGTCTGGGGCCATCTCCATCCTACTAGCCGCACTGGGGTGGAAGGTCGAGTCCTGTGACATCAACCCTTTTGCAGTAGCCGCGACCAGGGGTAATGCCAGGAAGGCTGGATTGGCCGATGTCGTGACCGTCAGAGAAGGCGGACTAGGAGAGGATGACTGGTCAATTCCAGAAGCCTCTGACCTGATAGTCTGGAACCTGCCTTACTTGAGCCCGCCCGGGGAGGGCGAAGCAGTGCTCGAAGCCATCGAGGAGGCATCAATGAGCGACCTCACTGATGGCGGTTGGTCAGATCGGCTGCTGCAGGAACTGGAGTCTTCCGATGGGTTGAGAGATGACTGCCTTGTGTTGATGCTCCACAGAACCGATCCGCGCAGCCCGAGCGGCCCTGAGAGATGGAAGTCCAGGGGTTGGTCCTCGAGATGCCTCGGGAGTTTGAGGCTCGCGGACGAGAGGCTCGAAGTTCTGTGCTACTGGAGGGCTGGTTCTGGGATTCCACCTACCGTGCTCGAAGAGTGCGAGTCGACCATGGACGAGGCCGAGGGGATCTCCTCGGAGCCAGGTTGGCAGAGGGTGTTTTCGCCCTCTCAGAAATCGGGCAGGGGCAGGAGGGGGAGGTCATGGCAATCCAAGAGTGGCGATATGGCGTGCACTTGGCTTATCCCATCCAGCATGGTCGAAGAATGCTCACCGGGGCTCATCCAGACTGCAATCGGGGCCGTTGTGTCCGATGCCATCCGATGCAATGTGAAGTGGCCCAATGACATCGTGACCGAGGATGGTACGAAACTCGGGGGCGTTCTGCTGGAAGGAGGGTCCGGAGGCCCCCGAGTCAAGGTCGGAATTGGCCTGAACAGGAAGGGCGGCTCAGTGGACGGCATGGCCATCGCCGGTTGGGAGGACACCGTCGGGGCTTCGCGGGCCTTGGAGGTCTTCGGGATGGTGGATACCGCTATGGCCTCGCTCTTCGAGGAGCACGTCCTCATCCCTCGCGTCGGCCGCGAGGAGTTACTGCGAATCTCGTGGCGTGGGCTGTCGGAGTCGCTGTCCACTGGGACTCCGGTCACAAGGTCGGGCTCGTCAGTCCGGCCCATCGGCCTCACTGAGGACGGCAACCTGATGCTCCATTCCGAAATCGGGTTGGAGACGGTAGACAGAGTGGGGTCGCTGAGATGGGGGGCCTAGTCACCTTGGGCGCGAGGGACGCGAGATCCCGAGGCGCTCGCGGACGAGTCTGATTTTCCCCGAAGTTGTGACAGTCTCGCAGAACTCTTGCGAATTGAGCCTGCTGATGGCCTCCCCGCAATCTGCCAAACCGATTCTGACGATTGCCCTGGTTGGGTCGGCGGTCCCGGGAACGTGGTCATACAGCTTCCAGTCGAGGCTTCCCAGTAACTCCCCTAGGATAGTCTCGCAATCACTGCGTGACGCAGTCCCTGAGACGAGCGAAATCCCCACCCAACGGCGCTTGCCCCTAGCCGCCTTGTTCAGTCTCGGCACGCCCTCAGGAGGGGGTTTCCCTTAATCGAGTTGGCTTGTCACAATCCACTGACCACGGCAACCAGCCTGATTCTGCCCACCATCTCGTCACTCGCCCTCGCACCTAGAATCACCTGGCAGTCGGGGTCGAGAGTCGAGACGAAGGCCTCGGTCACGTCATTCAGATGCGCCAGCGTCATGTCAGGCCCGCCTTCGACTTGAATCATGCAGCCCTTGGCACCATCCACGCTGAGTTCCGACAGGGGCGATCTCCTCGCCTTGCTGACCACCTGCTCGGGCTTCTCCGTAGTCCCAGTCCCGACAATCAGTGTGGCATTGCCGGGCCTGTTGATGACCGCCTTCAAATCCATCAGGTCGAGGTTGATCTTGCCTACCCTAGCAAGGGTCGTCACCAACCCCTCTACGAGTTCCTCTATCCAACCGGAGCCGGCCCTCCAGTCAGTCTGCCTGTAGCGGGCCTGCCAAGCCAGCCTCTCCATACTCACCCTGATGCACACGTGGGAGTTATACTCGAGAGCCGGCAGGGCAGCTTCTGCAATCGAGGACCTCAGGGGCTGCTCTGCGAAGGGCAGCCCGGCGATGCTGAGGACAAGACAGTCGGCCTCCTTTGCCAGAGTGGCGAGCTCGGATGATGCGCCCGAGCCCATTCCGCCGCCCAGCCCAGTCATGATGATGACGAGTTCGGCCTGCTCTAGAAGCGGGCTGATCGAGTTGAAACCGTCCCTCAGGCGATGAGCAGCCAGTGCGGGCAGAGCGGCGGTACCCCTGCCGTCACCGCCCGCGTCGAGATGGAGGCAATGGGCTGCGGGGACTCCGGCGAACGAATCCTCATCGGCGTCGATGAGAAGCAGGTCTGCGAGCTCTCGGCACTTTGAATGGGCCCTCTCTGCCCAGATGCAACCGACGCCGCCGACACCTACTATCAGTATGGACCCCTCGTCCATGGGGCACCTCTCGCAGCGGTGGCCGTTTAGAATGTGCTTCAGTCATAAGTGAGATATCGCTGATATCGACGCCTCTCGTCACGAGCCCAGGCGTTGTCGGGCTCGATCTCCAACACCCTGTCGTAGTACTCGACCGCCTTCTCGAAATCGGAGAGGTAGCGACCGTACATGTGTCCCAGATTGTTCAGCACCGGAACGCAATCAGCGTCCTCCTCCAGCATTGACATCAGTATCGATTCTGCCTTGTTTATGTCTATCATCTCCATGCACTGCTCGGCCTGTTCGAGCTGTCCCAGTTGCTCGTCCGAGAGCCGGTATACATTGCGCCATTCAGGACCTGCCACGATTATGCCTGAGCACGGTCCCGTTTGAGGTTTCGCGAAATTCTAATGAATACTCATTAGGGGGGTCGTTCCGAGACCCCACGAAGGGGCCAAACTGGAACGTTAATATCCCTATTCAAAGTGGGTAGACGCGTCCCTTGAGGTCTTAGTGTGAGCAGGTCAAGTGCATACTCGAACAGACTGCTCGTGTTGGGCGTAATCGTCCTGCTAGCAGCAGGCGGCACGCAGGGTAGGCCCGGCGGCGTAGGAGGCGATGCCAATGGCGATGGAGAAGTTCCTCTGGCAGGGTGCACCTGCCACAGTGGAGAGCCCGACAATTCGGTCACGGTACTCATCGATGGGCTTCCCTACCACTACGAGGCGGGGGTTGTATACACACTGAGGGTCCAACTCATCGGAGGCCCCGATATCGATACGGCCTCTCATACCGGTGGGTTCTCGATGCGCGTCAGCGCCGGCACGCTGGGCGCCGGGGATGGCTTTGAGAGCATGGTCCAGAATTGGGAGGATGACTCGGCGACTCTGACTCACACCGATGCTGGCTCGAAGACCGAAGACAGGTCGTGGCTCATCGTCTGGACCGCCCCATCCACGGACGAGGGGGTGGTGACCTTCTGGCTTGCTGGGAACTCCGTCAACGGTGACTTGGCAAACTCAGGCCTCGACAGGTGGAACAGACTCGCCGCATCGGTTGACGGGGGTGAGGACGACGGTCGGACAAGGACGGTGTTCTCGGGAGACGGGGGCATCGAGCCTCCAGCCCCCGTCAGCCATGGAGTAGACATCCACCTCATGGGAGCAGGGCTCTGGGCCCATTGGCTGGGGCTGCTTGGTTTCGCTGCAGTCATAATCGTACTGCTGTTCTGCGGTCTCTTCCTGCGCTACGGCTTCTCTCGGCACTACGCCGGACGCAGCAACCTGCTGCGCCTCCGCATCAAGCATCTCCGCAGAGGTGATCAACTGTGAAGGACGACATCGTGATGAGGCTGCTCAAGCAGGTCAAGTCTGGTGAGGTCAGCCTGGATGACGCTCGTGCTGCCCTCGAGGACGTCAGCCTCTCAGAGGACGCATACAACGCGGCCTTGGACCACGGGGTCTTCAACTACCCCCAGTCGGGTACGATCGTCCGCGCTACTATTTCGCCCTCCGGCGAGTCGATGCTGGTGGTGCTGCTCGCCTTGTGGGGGGTCCTATGGACCCTCTTCTGGGCTGGCGCACTGTCTTACGGGCTGTTCAAGGGATGGGACCAGCAACTCCTGTCATTCAACATGGGGATGACCCTGCTGACTATCATCATCATGGGAATAGTCTACCTCAAGTTCGTCTTGCCCGATGTCGTGATCGTCAAGCACAGGGGCAACAAATACATCACTCTGAACGACCCTGAGGGATGGAAGGATTACGAGGTGTGAACATGGCGAGGAGATTCAGACTGCGTGCTGTTCCGGGTGCTGGCGAGGAAGTTGGCGAATCGCCCAAGTTAATCGATCGCAGGGAATTCATGCGGCACTCGTTCAACACCGCTGCTGGAGTAATCACCATGGCCAGCCTGGGAGCTGTGGGATTCGCCTCCCTGCTGATGGGCCAATCCGAAGCCGACGGGGGAGACTCAGCCCTCCGTTTTTACGTGCCAAGCGGTGCTGAGGACTCGGTATGGTACGGCGACCGGCACCTTGAGCCGATGTCATACCAGTCCTTCGTCGACTCCGCTGCCTCCTCTACGACAGGGATGTCGGGGGCATCGGGAGTATGGTCCGGGCTGCCCGTGAATGTCCTGTACGTGCCACACACTGAGAACGCACAGGCCGCCTTGGTCGAGAACAAGCCACGCTTCCAGTTCATGGACGGGTACAACGAGAGCGGGGCCTACGTCGGCTCGGGCTACGAGGTGGAGGAGGACCCAGCTTACGAGCTACTTTCGATTCACGATAACATGATCGTCACATTCGGCCGATGTCCCCACCTGTGCTGCATCCCGGGATGGCAGTTGGTGCTCAACGACTTCACCAGTGACCAGTGGAATCCCGGAGGGGTCGATGCCGGTGGCAACAAGCTTTTCTGCATCTGCCACTCGAGCCGGTACGACCCTACCGTGATCGAGAAGAATCGGAACCGGAACAGATTGGACGGGACTGAGTTCGACTACATAGGAATCAAGCGCACCGGAGGTCCCGCCCCAGTCGGGATGCCCCTGATTCCCTTCGTTGTGAATGGGGATATCATCGAGGCTCTGGATGACTTCAAGGACTGGTACACGTATTGCGAGTAGGTGGGAAAATGATTCAGTTCTGGTTCTTGTGGCTCTTCATCGCGATAGTGGTCGTCCTGGTCGCATTCACGCTCCGCAAGGAGAGGGACGACATGCCTAGGACCGACATCCTGCGCGCTGTCGAGAGCAGTGCTGGCAGCATGGGCCTCGCTGAGAAGGCCTTTCTCTGGGCCTTCTCATGGCTCGACACGCGGTTCAGGATCCAGGACTACTGGGGGATGAGCAGGGACGCCTACCACCACATGCACCGACAGATGCCACTGACTCACGCGGAGAAGTACAAGCTCCGGATCATCTGGTACTGGTACCCGCTGTACTGTCTCGGCGGGATCTCTTTCCTCGCATTCGTCATCCTGATCATCTCGGGCACGATTCTTGGCCTCTACTACGTTCCGGGAGGCGAAGGCACCCCGTCCCCGGCCTACCTCAGCATGGAGTTCATCATGGTTGAGTTGCCGTTCGGCTACATCATCAGGTCGATTCACCATTGGGGCACCCACTTCATGGTGGCATCGGTGTTCCTGCACATGTGTAGGGTGTACTTCACGGGAGCCTACCGCAACCCCCGGGAGCTGAACTGGCTAATCGGCGTCTCTTTGATGTTCTTCACAATCTTCTTCGGATATTCGGGCTACCTGCTGCCCTGGGACAGCCTCGCCTTCGGTGCGGCTACCATCGGCATCAACATGGCCAACTCCACTCCGTTGATCGGAAGCTGGGTTGCCAATGCCTTGTTCGCCGGCACGACCCTGTCGGCGCAGACCGTCATCCGAATGTACTTCCTTCATGTGTTCATCCTGCCCGTGATCGTGACCGCGCTTATTCTCGCTCATCTGTTCATAGTCTGGGTCCAGGGGATAGCGGAGCCGCATTGAGGGGGTTATCGGATGAGCATGATCGACAGGTTCGGGAGGATCGCTGACACCTACATCAGCGAGAGAGACCAGCTGCTCGAAGCCGAAGAAGAGAGGCGCAGGGTGTTCGTCGGACACCCCTTCTGGCCTACCGAGGTGCTGCGTGACAGCATCATACTGGCTTCTATGATGGCTGTCATCGCGTTCTACTCGTGGATAATCCCCCCTCCACTCCACAGCGCGGCCGATCCGTTCGCCCAAGCCGGCTTCGTGTTCCCCGACTGGTACGTGCTGTTCTCCTACGGATACCTGAGGTGGGGCGAGTACCTGCCGCAGTACGTGATTCCAGCCGGGCCCATCGGGGCGTTCTTCGGCACACCCGTGATAGCATGGAACGCCGGTTGGTGGGGCGCCTTCCTGACCGGCGTCCCAGTGGGCTTGCTCGCTCTGCCACCGTTCCTCGGCGGGAGGGAGAAGCGTGGTGTCGAAGACCCTTGGTTCGCAACCGCCGGTGCCGTCTACATCGCTCACGTCTGGTTCATCTCGGTGTTCTCGATCAACATCTTCCTCGACCTGTACTCGAAGGACCTGAGCAACCACTGCTGGGCCAATTCCCATAGCGCCCTGTTATGCGGGAGGCAAGCCCCATGGACGGCCGATGTGTTCAACGCAGTACCTTGGGTGCTGACCGGCATCTTCGTCTTCGCCATCGTCTACTTCGGAGTGAGATGGTTCACACTCAATTCGATTGGCGCTAGGCTCAATCCGAAGATGGGCAGGCAGATTGCGATAGGCTCCCTGGTCGCAACGGTCCTGATCTCCGTCGTGACATGGCCGATCTACGATGGCGGCTTCTGGGACTACGGCGGCCTCGGTGCGATGGATGAAGTGGAGGAACTGGACACCATGAGGGGGCAGCCCTCGGATACCCTCGTGCACCCCGGTAAGGGCAATGCATGGGCAGAATGGGAGGACGATTGCCTGCCCTACTCCGAGACCATGGGCCTCGCAGTGTGGGATGACTTGAGCGAGGACGACGATGCCGACGACTGGTGTGTCATAGCTGCTGCGCATTGGGTCAATTGGAAGATCTACCAGCCTACGCGAACCACCCTGATCGACTTCGCGGGTGACAACGGGCATGCTGACTCCGAAATCGGCAGGAATGCGGGGGGCATGGGCATCACGTACGTTGGCAACACGGATGGCTCTTCGGTGGTAATCACCGAGAGCAGGGCATTCGAGGTCGAGGACCTGGGCGTCTCCAGCGTGCCTGCGGATGTCGGCTGCAACTTCAGGACGAGTGTGCGCGGTGCGGGGACTCAATCGCAGAGCGTCTCCCTGACCGACGAGTCCGGCAGGGTCCTGTGGCAGAACGAAGGTGGCTCATGCCAGTCCACCACGCTATACCTCCCCTCGGGCTCGAGTTACACCGTGAGCTTCTCATCGACTTCCGAAGGCGTGAACGAGTCCGTGTCGATGATTGCCGACTTCTCCGCCGTTGCATACCAGCCCCTGCTTATCGATGATGACGGTACTGCGGTGGTTCGCTCAGAATCATCCCTGAGTCTGGAAGAGCTCGCCACCCTCTCGCTCGAGAATCCCACTTACCACAAGAACCCAAAGGCGTTGGATGCCAAGCTCATCTACAGCCTGTTCATCCCGTGCTTGGGGGTAGGCGCGATCGTCTTCCTAGTCATGCGGAGCATGGCTCGCGGGTACGAGTGGGAGATGAACAAGTGCTACGGCTGCGACCTGTGCGACGACGCCTGTCCGGTTCGCCTGTTCAACGCGGGAGACAAGTTGAACATCATCTACAACACCTGGAACAACGAGGATGACGGGGTCCCGCTGTACTCCTGCCTGACCTGCACCGCCTGCACCAACGCCTGCCCGCAGTTGGTCGACTACGACTCGTACGTGGACATCCGCCGTAGCCTGATCGTCGGCGGACCGCCTGCCGCGGAGATACCGCACACTCTGCTCCAGGCTGTGCTCGCGGCTGAGGCGGAGGAAGACGCTGATGGGGCGTTCGTCTCAGTAGAGGACTACCCCCTTGACTCCAATGTCGGGTACTACCCGGGCTGTGTCGACTACATCGACCAGGAGATGATCTTCAGCCACGTCAACGAGGGCACGATGGACCTCGGCGAGACCACGACCGCGGCCTTCACCCTGTTCGAGGAGATGGGGCAGGAGGTAACCTACCTCGGTCGCGACTTCCTGAAGTGCTGTGGCCATGACCAGAAGTGGCAGGGACTGTCCGAAGTATTCGAGAAGCTCAAGGCATACAACACGAAGAAACTCAGAGACAGCGGCATCGACACGCTCCTGACCTCTTGCGCCGAGTGCTTCCGGACCTTCGCGATGGACTACGAGCTGGAAGGCATGAAGGTCATGCACACCACCGAGTACCTGATCGAGAAGGGTTTCGACATGGACCTAGCTGTCGATGACGAAGTCACCGTGACCTACCACGACCCCTGCAGGCTCGGCCGACAGATGAACCTCTACGACAAGCCTCGCGACCTAGTGCGGGCTGTCGACGGAGTCAACCTGGTCGAGATGGAGCACTATGGCGAGGACGCGATGTGCTGCGGGGTCTCCAGCATGATGGCCTGCAACGAGAACAGCAGGGCTCTGCGCCTGCAGCGCTTCGACGAGGTCAATGCGACGGGCGCGGACATCATGCTGACGACCTGCCCGAAGTGCGTGGCGCACTTCGAGTGCCTGAAGTTCGAGGGCGACCCCCGGCACGATTTCGAGATCCTAGACGTGGTGAGCTTCCTCGCCCGCCAGGTGAACTCCAGGAAGTAGTTACGCGAACGCGTAGCCGCGGAGTCTCCTGCATCAAAGTGGCGGCAGGAAGCATACATTGAGAATAGGTACGCCTTGGTAGGGGTTGTGACGGAGATACCCGACCTGCTTGCGCGGCGTGCGGCTGAGCAGAGCCGCATCAGGATGATCCTCAATTCGATGCGCGCCGAGGAGGAAGCGATGATCAAGGGGGGAGAAGAGGCTGTGGCATGGGTCAAGAAGGAGTTGTGCATAGGCTGTGACCAATGCACCATTGTGTGCGATGACGACGCCATCGAGCTCTATGACACACCGATGGCGAGTCCCATCATGGATGTGGATGTCAACAGGAAAGCGAAGATACTCCGTGACGAGTGCACCGGTTGCAAGCTATGCGCCCTAGGGTGCCCCACCGATGCGATAATCATGATTGACAGGTAGGCGGGACCATGGGCGAGGAGGACCCCATCAGATTCGGTGCCGAGTTCGGCCCGAAGAGGACCGCGAGTTCCAGCGGAGTGTCGCTTTCGACATTCAAGACCCTGGTATGGGTGTCGAACATAGGGGGCCTCGTGCTCTTCGTCATCGGACTCGAGCTGATGGTCGTCCAGCAGTCGTTCTACCTCGGCCTCGCCTGCATCGTCGCAGGCGTGATCATCGCCCTGTTCCCTTCGAACTACGAGATAGTCGGCATGGAGGAGATCGAGGAGGCTACGGAAAGCCCGCCTCAGGAACCCGCCATGGACCAGGAAGAGAAGCGGTGAATATGCAGCAGGACGGCGTGAGAGCAATCGAAACCCCCCTCGGAAGGATGGTGGCAGTAGCAAGCGAGACTGGGCTGACCAGTCTTGGCTGGAGTGATGAGAATGAGAACGGCTCGACGGTCGGAGAGGGTCACATCGAAGTCGCCAGAGAGTGGGTAAGGGCGTTCTTCGAGCGCCGTGCTGCCCCACTCCCGGAACTGGATCGCTCAGGGCTCACCCACTTCCAGGACTCGGTGCTCGGAACCCTGTCCGAAGTCGCTCCGTTCGGTGAGGTGGTCTCCTACGGCGGCTTGGCCTCTGCCACTGGCTCGAGAGGTGCCAGCAGAGCGGTCGGCTCGGTGATGGCAAGCAACCCATGGGCTCTGCTGGTGCCCTGCCACAGGGTTGTGCGCAGCGATGGCAGAGTGGGTAACTACAGCGGCTGCGAGGGCAGGTCCAGCAAGATGTGGCTGCTTGGTCATGAGGGCCA
>Ga0208206_1000150_pt1 | contig 17808 bp, 11 predicted proteins | sample DeeseametaMP1483_FD_184187 | JGI IMG/M metagenome (GOLD analysis project Ga0208206, IMG submission 184187) | Marine microbial communities from the Deep Pacific Ocean - MP1483 (SPAdes) | ecosystem: Environmental > Aquatic > Marine > Oceanic | place: South of Fiji, South Pacific Ocean | collected... | reverse complement strand
CCGTCTCCTTTTTTTGATTCCATTGTACGGCTCACAAAAAGACGTTGAGCTTCGGCCAGTCTTTCCAAGTCAAACTTTACAGCAGATTTATCCGTATTACCAATATTGTATTTGTATTTTTTTTGTTTCTCCTGCACAAATTTTGTATTAAAACGCCGGTCTGAAACTGTGGGAACCATTGCATCGGAGATGTGCCCAATTCCTCCCAAACGTGCTGCTTCCAGAGCAAGTTCTGCAGTAGAGATATCAACTCCCATTCCACCAACGATTATGGGCACATATTCCCGTCCACCAAGTTTCAAGCGGAAATCATTCATGGCTTTGCTCATATCATCCTCACTTTTCTTAGGGTTTGTTTATTAAAAATATTCTTCAGTATTTATCAATTGGCCATAATCGAATAACCACAATCTACGTAGATCACTTGTCCTGTAATCCCCGATGAGGCCTCACTTGCTAAAAATACAGCTGTTTGAGCTACTTCACTTTGTGTAACAGTGCGTTTCATTGCCGAATGCTCACCGGCAACACGCATCAATTCAGGAAAATCTTTGATTCCGGCAGAAGACAAAGTCCTTATTGCCCCGGGAGATATCACATTCACACGAATATTGTCCGGACCTGCTTCCTTTGCCAGATAGCGGGATGATGCTTCCAAAGAAGCTTTTGCCGGTCCCATCACATGATAATGCGGAACTGCCAGCATGGAACCAATAAAACTCATGCTGATTATACTGCCCCCACCACGTTTTTTCATCATGGGGATTATTCCCTCTGCGAGTGGTAGCAAAGAAAATGCACTGATTTCATGTGCTTTAGCAAAACCATTACGGCTGGTACTTGAAAATTCGACTTGAAGGTCTTTTTGATCTGCAAAAGCTAAACTGTGAATCAAAAAATCAATTTCGCCCCAATGATTGTTTAATGCTCTGATTAACAACTGAATCGAATTATCATCTGCAACATCACATTCCTGAATCAGGGTAGCATTTACTTTTTCTCCAAGCTTTTTGACATTTGCTTCAAAACGTCCTTTTGGATCACTAAGAAAAGTCAGTGCCAGCTCTGCACCTTTTTTATGACACTGTTCGGCAACAGACCATGCAATACTGCGTTGATTACCGACTCCAAGAATTACACCTCTTTTCCCAGATAAATCATTCATATTTCCAATCCTGATTATTATATTTTATTGTGAAAATTATTAAGAATTTTATTTTCTTGAATCAAGTTTAATATTCAGTCCTTTGAGTCCGGACAGAAACGGCCGACAGCCTGACCTAAATAAACCTTTTGTTCTGCCTCTAACTCCCCCAGTTCTATCTGACCTTTAGGAAACAGGCAAATTACCGTAGATCCCAATTCAAACAAACCAAGCTCTTCGCCTCGATTGACTTGAAAAGGGGTCTTCAGAACTATCTGTTGATTTTTTGCACCAGACCTGTTTGAAACAAGATCATGGTAACAAACTCGAATGCGTCCTACCACAGTCGCACCAACTTTTACAAGCGCACATTCACCCTTGTCAGTTGCTAAATAGGTGGTTAATCGTTCGTTCCTGGCAAAAAGTCCGGGGACGTGGTGTACTCCCATTGGGCTAACTGTCCACAAATCACCAATAATGTAAAAGAATTCCTGTACCTCACCTTCCACCATGCTGTGAACACGGTGGTAGTTGTGCGGGGCTAAATAAATGGTTATGAATACTCCGCCGTCATAATGTTCGGTTCGCTCCGGATCTTCCAATAAGTCTGCTAATCGATAGTCGAGTCCTTTTGCTTGAATCAGTCGACCTTTTTTAATAGTCCCGAATTCACCAATAAATCCATCTACCGGACTTACTATGACATCCGGATCCGGATCAACTGTCCTTGCGTCCGGAAGCAGGTGCCGGGTAAAAAATTCATTAAAGGTACGGAACTCTGAAATCGGCTGCGCTGCCTCAGTCAGGTCAACTCCAAATTTCCATGAAAACAATTTGATTAATGGAGTTAACAAAGGACGTGGAATTCGAGCATCCGCCACAATCCCGCAAAGTCTGCTAAAAAGATTGCGGGGCAAAATCCACATAAAATAATATGCCGGAGGGTGACCAAATCCCGGTATTGCCATCAGCCCCCGACTGGCTCAACTTTAGACTTATTTTGTCCCAAAAGATCCATGATATACGAACCCTCGACTGTCTCCTCTTTCATCAAAACTTCAACTATTTTGTGTAAAACATCGATATTATCCCTGAGAAGTTTCTTGGCTTTTTCATCGTGAAATTTAATAGTTTTGCGCATTTCCTTGTCAATCTCTGAAGCCGTCTTTTCACTGTACTCACGATCTTTGCCGATATTGCGACCAAGGACGTATTGTTGGTTGTCACTCCCAAAAACAATCGGGCCAAATGATTTATTCATACCCCAGCGGCAAATCATATTTCTAATTGTATCCGTTGCCTGCTGGATGTCATTGCTTGCTCCGGTAGTAACTTCATCAAAAATAATTTCCTCTGCTGCACGTCCACCCATCGCAATGGTTATGCGGTTGCTCAGAAATTCAAGATCATATGAGTGATTATCCTTTTCCGGTAAATATGCAGTCATTCCCAGGGCTCTTCCGCGAGGCACAATTGTTACTTTGTGTATTGGATCAGATTTCGGGAGGAGGGCCGAAACGAGTGCATGTCCAGCCTCATGGTAGGCAGTGTTGCGCTTCTCTTTTTCTGACATGACCATCGATCGACGTTCCGTACCCATCATAACCTTGTCACGTGCCCACTCAAAATCCGCCAAATTCAACTCTGTCTTGTTGTTGCGTGCACCTCCTAGTGCGGCTTCATTAATCAGGTTTTTTAAATCTGCACCTGAAAATCCTGGAGTACCACGAGCAATAATACTCATATCAACTCCATCTGCCATTTGCACTTTTTTAGCATGGATTTTCAGAATTTCCTCTCTACCTTTTACATCAGGTAGAGGAATGGTCACTTGCCGGTCAAAACGTCCCGGACGCAACAGTGCAGGATCCAGTACATCCGGACGGTTTGTTGCGGCAATTACGATTACTCCTTCCATTCCATCGAAACCATCCATTTCAACCAGCAATTGGTTAAGGGTCTGTTCTCGCTCATCATTTCCACCGCCCATTCCTGAACCCCGGCTCCCGCCAACAGCATCTATTTCGTCGATGAAAATTATACAGGGCGCGTTTTGTCGACCTTGTTCAAACATATCACGGACCCTGCTGGCACCAACACCTACAAACATTTCCACAAAATCAGAACCGCTCATACTGAAAAAAGGGACTTCTGCCTCACCGGCAACAGCCTTTGCCAGCAAGGTTTTTCCTGTACCGGGTGATCCGGACATCAACATACCTTTTGGGATTCTTCCTCCGAGTTTTCGGAATCTGGCTGGGTCTTTCAGGAATTCAACCGTTTCTCTCAGATCGTCTTTTGCTTCTTCGATTCCAGCAACGTCATCAAAAGTCACTTTCATTTCATCAGGTTCCATCTTTTTGGCACGACTGCGTCCAATGGAAAACAATCCTCCTCCAGCTCCTCCACCCTGCATTCTCCGCATCAGTACCATCCAAATCCCAAAAATTAAAATGAACGGTCCCCAATTAATTAAAATACTCAAATACCATGGAAGACTTTTTTCCGGTACATAGTTAATGGGGATTTGATAAAGTCGAAGGAAGTCGATTACACTTGGGTCTTCAGCCGGAATATAAGTGCGGTAACCCAGTCCTCCCTGAGTGAATCCCTCAATTAAGGAATCCCCTACAATCTGTGCATTAACCACATCACCCGCAGCAACAAGTGCTTTGAAATCGCTGTAAATCAATTCCTGAGAACGTTGAGGTCCGGATGTAATATCCCCGCTGTTGAACATTCTTACCAAAAAAAATGCCAACACCACAAAACTGAGGATAATCAGAATATTCTCTCTTTTCATACTAAAAATCCTTTTGCAAAAAAAGACTGAAGTTTTGGATGATCGTAAATAACAGATACACCTAAAACCACAAAAAATTAATATTTATTTTATAAAAAACAATGTTTAGTAGTACATTATAGCATACAACTGGTCTTACAGTTAAGTAAATTATTTTATACTCAAAATCATTTCAAACGTTATTTCATGAATCATTTTATTCTTTTTTCACAATTAAAACGATTTTTACATGAATCTTCACGCACATTAAAGTTAGGTCTGCCGGTAATCATAGCACAATTGTTACAGACTTTGATGCAGTTTGTGGACACAGTGATGGCCGGACACGTCAGTTCCAAAGATTTGGCGGGACTGGCTATTGCAACGGCACTCTACCATCCAGTTTTTTTACTGATGTTGGGTATTTTGATTGCTTTAGGTTCGATTATAGCTCAGCTATTTGGGGCAGTAAAACCTGCAGAAATTGTTACAAATGTAATTCAGGGCCTCTGGTTAAGCCAGGTTTTAGCGCTTGTGAGCATTGTAATTTTAGCTAATCCCGAACCAGTTTTGCATTTTATGGGATATGAAGCAAAGGTGATTCAGGTTGCCGGAGATTATTTAAGGGCTTTGTGCTGGGGGATGCCAGCCGTTTATGCATATATCGTTTTACGGATGTTTAATGAAGGCATGTCGATCACTCGTCCAAATATGTATTTTTCGCTAATTGGACTGGCAATCAATATCGTAGGAAACTATACACTCATGTTTGGTCACTTCGGTTTTCCTGCCCTTGGAGCAGTTGGTGCAGGATGGACAACAAGCATGGTGCACTGGGTTATGTTCAGTGTTATGCTAGCATTTTGTTTAAAAGGCTCACTGTTTAAAAGCTACAGAAAATTTTTGTATTTTAGTGGCCCCGTCTGGCTTCATCTGCGTGAAATTTTGCGAATCGGCTTACCAAACGGTTTCAGCTTCGCAGCTGAAGTTGGAATGTTCGCAATGGTTTCCTTGCTGATGGGAACTTTTGGGGTTTCGGCAATTGCAGGACATCAGATAGCAATCAATGTTGCTTCGTTAACATTTATGATACCGATGGGACTTTCAATAGCCATAACTATAAGAGTGGGCCAGGCGAAGGGCAGGGACAATTGTATCGAGGCTCGATATATAGGGTATGCTGGAATTTTACTCTGTATTATTGTCATGGCAGTATCAGCATCTATATTTGTTATAGTTCCGGAAATGATCGTAGGATTATATACGGAGGATCTGCAAGTCCAGACGCTGGCAATTCAATTACTTTATATGGCAGCGATATTTCAGTTGTCAGACGGAATGCAAGTAGGTGCATTGGGCGCACTGCGTGGACTTAAAGATACAAAGATACCGTTAGTTGCAAATGTAGCAGCATACTGGGGCTTAGGCTTGCCTTTAGCCTACCTGGTGGGAATCCATTTTAATGTTGGTCCTGCAGGCATGTGGGTCGGCTTGATTACCGGCTTGAGTACTGCTGCTGTTTTTCATAGTTGGCGATTTCGGATTTTGACCAACCGCCTTTTAATCCTTCCTTCTTCACGAAAATTTACATGAAGAAGGTAGGATTTTGCGAATGAAATCTGATTAATATAATCTTTTTTATTTTATCAAAAGACAAAACAGCATTTACTCAATGTTTGGAATCCTAATTGCAGGAAACATGATTCAAAATTCTTAAAAAAATTTTATATTTGATTCACAATTTTAGAATACAGGCATTAAATTTTCCCAATATCACCAGAATACCATTAAACAGGAATACTATGGCAGAACTAACCGGCGCTCTTTCAGATGTCAGGTTACAGTTTCAGGATTTTTTCGGTTCATTAAGTCTTGCTAAGCGAATCACAATTTTGGTGGCCCTTGGAATAGTTCTCATCGGAATGGTGAGTATGATTTTTGTAGCAAACCAACCATCTTGGGCCCCGCTTTATTCTAACATGGAACCAGGCGATGCTGCCGCTATAGTTGAAAAACTCCAGGAAAACCAGATTCCTTATTTGCTTGCTCCAGGTGGAAGAACCATAATGGTTGAGCCGCACAAGGTAGATCAAGCCCGCTTAACTTTGGCCAAAGAAAAGGTTACGCCGGGAAGTGGAGTCGGATTTCTTGATCTGTTTTCTACACCAAGTTTAGGTGAAACCGAATTCCAGCAAGGTGTTAAATTCCGTGTAGCTCAGGAAGGTGAGCTGGCGCGGCTGATTTCTACTATTAATGTAGTAAAATCAGCAAAAGTTTCATTAGCTATTCCACAAAAAACTTTATTTTCAGATAATCAGGAAGAAACAACTGCTGCAATCGCACTAAATCTCACCAGCAGTGGAGCAGGCAGAAAACAAATTGAGACTATTGTTCACTTGGTTGCCAGTGCTGTTGAAGGTCTTTCCCCACGTAATGTAAAAATAACAGATCAAAGCGGAACCTTGCTCAGTCGAGGATTTTCTGATACTTCTGCTAGTGGAAAGATGAACGATAATTACTCATATAAAAGTCGTTTTGAAAATGAGCTTGAAGCAAAAATCGTCAGGCAAATTGAGGAAGTTGTTGGTAAAGACCGTGTAAGAGTAAATGTTTCAGCTACCCTGCGTTTTGATAGGCGAACAATCAAGGAAGAACTGGTGGATCCTGATCAAACGAGTGTCGTCAGTGAGCAAGTTGTTGATGAGTCTTCAACCGGAACACGATCGGTTCCTGTGGGGCCTGCCGGAGTAACAACGAATCTACCGGAAGCAACTGGCAGGGAAGCGGCAACTGTCTCAGAATTCAGCAAAAAAAATTCCACGCGTAATTTCGAAAGCAGCCGCCGGGAAATAGTTCTGGAATCTGCGGTGGGAGAAGTAGTACGCCTGAGCGTTTCTGTGCTTCTTGACAACAGGCGTTCGCAAATACTGGACGAAAGCGGAATTTCATTAGGCCGTACTAACACACCTTGGACTGAAGCAGAAAAAGAAACTATTATTGGTCTGGTAAAAGCAGCAATGGGCTTCAACGAAAAGCGCGGTGACAGTGTTTTTGTTGGAAACATGCCTTTTGAAGCTGCAGTTGAAGACGATAAGGTTAATGAAATTGAGGCCACTAGAGTCAGGAACAAGTTTATACTGGATATTGTGCGTTATGTGGCTCTTGGTTTGGCCATTTTGTCTCTCATTATGTTTGTAATCCGTCCGATGGTTCAGCGGCTCAGTTCCAAACCGGAAGACCTTGATCTCCTCATGGGAATGCCGGCAACGATTGGTGAGCTTGAAGAAGAGGAGTTAGAAGTCCCAACTGAGCGAGAATCTGGAATTCCTCCGAGGGAAAAAATTCTCGAAATTGCCAAGCAGGATCCGCTCAAGACATCCGCACTCATCCATACCTGGCTACGCGAACGATGATAAAGTTAATTCAGTATTCAGATTTTGTGGTGCAGTTAAAAAAACTTTCTTCCACTTTTCACTAAATCCTGAATACCAGATCCTTAATCCTAAATAATTTAACATTGTTCTAACCATGTTAGAAGATAGTGAGTTCAAACCTTTTAACTTGACCGATTTCACGGTTGCTGAAACTCTGCCTGAAGATTCTGAAAGTTTATCTGCAACTCAGGAAGATGGTCAAGATGGAGCCGAAGTTGAAGAGTCAGAAATTTCAGTTCGTCTCGCTTCTTTCAAACCCTTAATTATTGATGAACAAGGAGGCTCTGAGGAATTTGATGCAGAGGGTTCAACCGATTTGGCAGACAGAAGGACTGATGCAGAAAAAATTCAGTTGTCTCAGGATTTTAGAACAGCTGATTTTTTTCAGGAAAACAGTCTCCTGACAAATGCAGAAAATTTTGCTGAAACAATTAGAGATGGAGCAAAGCTTTACAAAACACAGTTGCTAACAAAAATCGAAGAACAGGCAACTGATACCAAACGAATTCACAAAAAAACTGTTGCTGAAAATCAGGAGGCAGAAGAGGAGAGAAAAAAGCTGTTGTCTGCTACAGAAGAAAAAGTCGATGAAATAAAAAATGAAGCCTTCAATGAAGGTTTTGAGGCAGGGCGTCTTAAGGGAATGCAGAAGCGCTATGATGAGGCGGGGCCCTTGGTTTTGCAGGTAAATTCAGTAATGGAACAATTGAATTCCTTACGGCAAGCAGTACGGTTTCAGGCGGAAAAGGAATTAGTGGAATTGGCGTTGCAAATAGCAAAAAAAGTAGTTGCCGAAGAAATTAAGCTGCCAAATGATGTTATAAAAAATATCGTAAAGGCTGCACTTCATGAAACAGAAGTGCAAGGTAAAATCTATCTGTACTTGCATCCGGATGACTACGAATTCCTGCTAAAGAGCAAGGCAGATTTAGAACGTTATTTAAATGAAGAGCAAACACTTGTTCTTCGACAGAATCCGGAATTGAAACCCGGTTCTATTTATGTGGAATCTGATGAAGAAATAATCAGTCGTTCAATAGAGGATCAGTTTGATAAACTGGAAGAAACTTTGACAGAACAAATAGAAAATCGCCATGCTCAATTATCAGAAGTCGATCTCGATGCACACGATTTTTCAATACGGACTTCCTCGGACGATGCTGCAAATGCAGATTCTGCTGCTGTTCATTTACAGGACGTGGGAGAAGTGGATTCTCCGGCAGAAACAGATGAGAAGGCAGAACTTAAAAAAGCGGATCCTGAAAAAAGTACAGTAAAAGATACAGAGGAAATTGCTCAGAAAACTATGTCCGTTGACTCAAGTGAAGTTGACGAAAATGAGAAACCCGTGACGCAGTCTGGATCAGTTGATTTAAGTAAAATGGATGAAACAGACCTTTCCGAAGAGGCTGCAGATCCAGCTTTGGAAACAGAATCAATTGAAACAGAAGAACAAGAACAGCAAACAAAACCTATAGAAAATAAGGAGCCGGAACTGGAAACTGAAGCCGCCAAAACTGAGGAGTCAGTACCGGAAACAGAGACTGATGAGTCTGCAGAGCTAGATCCACCCAAATGACAAGATTATTTCAGAAACAAAAAATATCAAGATTCCCAAATTATTTTTTGCAGCCCCTAATACATGAACACAAAATTCCAAAACCTGAACTTTTTTAATTTTCATGCTTTCAGAAACTCCTGCATCCGAATTACCGGTTTATTCCAACCTTGGGACATACATCAGTGAAATAGAGAAATTCCCTGCTGTGCGAAAGGAAGGACGAGTAATGCAGGTAATTGGGCACATGGTAGAAGCTACAAATCCAGGTTGTTCTGTAGGAGGTATGTGTAAAATATATAATCCTGCAACAAAAAGCTCCGTTACTGCAGAGGTCGTCGGATTCCGTAAAGACCGGATGCTCATTATGCCCCTGCATAACGCACACGGGATCGGCCCAAAGTGCCGGATTATCCCTGAAGATAGACCGGCTATGGTACCAGTAGGTGACGGATTGCTGGGAAGAGTGATAGATCCTTTGATGCGTCCGATGGACGGGCTGGGTGAACTGCCAACTTCAACTGAGGTACCTTTATATCCGGAAGTTGTAAATCCAATGAATCGCCAACGTATCAAAAAACCTTTGGATGTTGGAGTAAGATCTATAAATGCATGCCTGACCTGTGGCAGAGGACAGCGTATCGGTATAATGGCTGGATCCGGTGTCGGCAAATCAGTTTTGCTTGGAATGATGGCACGTTACACAGATGCGGACATAAACGTCATTTCACTTGTAGGAGAGCGGGGCAAGGAGGTCAGGGAATTTATTGAAGATAATTTGGGCGAAGAAGGAATGCGCCGTTCGGTTGTGATTGTGGCTACATCAGATCAACCGCCGCTACTAAGAATGCGTGGAGCATACATTGCCACCTCAATTGCCGAACACTTCCGCAACGAAGGCCAGGATGTACTACTTTCTATGGATTCTCTCACACGTTTTGCTATGGCGCAGCGTGAAATTGGGTTGGCTGCAGGCGAACCTCCTACCACAAAAGGTTATCCCCCCTCTGTATTTGCTTTGTTAGCTGGACTGCTTGAACGCACGGGAACTCATGACGGACCTGGTTCGATTACAGGATTTTACACTGTTCTCGTTGAAGGCGACGATGCAAATGATCCCATTGCCGATGCAATTCGTGCAATAGTTGATGGGCATATCTATTTAAGCCGGGAAATTGCGGAAAAGGGTACGTATCCCGCGGTTGACTTACTATCTTCCACAAGCCGGGTTATGGTGGATGTCGTCGGTGAAAAACACCTTAAACTCAATCAAATCATGCGTCGCACCCTGGCTACCTACAGGGAGGCTGAAGACCTGATAAATATCGGAGCTTATGTCCAGGGGAGCAATCCTGAAATAGACTATGCAATCACAAAAAAACCGCTAATTCAGGAATTCATTCAGCAGGGTATGAACGAACATACTGATTTGAAAGAGTGTGAAGAGCACATCCTTCAAATTTTCGGTGACCGATTGGAAGAAGACACGACTCCGGAAGAAAATTCTGCTTAACCAGGTATAATCAATAACAGCACTGGATCTTCCAATTTTTCATTTTCAAATTGGCTGAATTACATCAGCAACGAGATGGTAAAGCAGACCTTTGCTTTTGACAGGTAAAGAGAAACAATTCTCACAAGAGGGAACTCATGACTCCGGAATCAGACTCACCCCCTGATTACGCAAAGTGATGGAGACCGCTGCGCCAGAACTCGGTTTACTCTCCATCTGATAGTCAATCACAAATAACTCCCCAATAGTAGAATCCACTGTATACTCTATATGATCTCCTAAATAGATGGCTTTGAGAATCGTTCCGGGGATGCCGTTTCCATTACCAGATTGACTCAGGCAGATAGACTGAGGACGAATTGCCACACTCACTTCACCGGACACCAATCCCCGGTGAGGCAGGTTTGCCCGGATTCCGCCAATATCAACATCAGCATTAATACCATCAATTTTCAGAATTTGTCCTTTAACTATATTTGCGTCACCAATAAAGTCGGCAACAAAGAGATTGACCGGCTCTTCATAAAGTTGCCGGGGAGTTCCTTCTTGATCTATCACCGCTTCGTTCATGACAAAGATTCTGTCCGAAACCGCAAGAGCTTCTTCCTGATCGTGGGTAACATAAACTGTGGTCAATTCCAGTTTCTGCTGCAACTCCCGGATTTCTTCGCGAACTCTCCGGCGCAGCTTTGCGTCAAGATTAGAGAGAGGTTCATCAAAGAGTAGAACTTCCGGTTCCAGCACAAGCGCCCTTGCCACAGCCACCCGTTGTTGTTGTCCCCCGGATAGCTCACTGGGCAATCTTTCACCAAAACCTGACAGGCTGACCAATTCTAAACCCTCCAGTGCTTTTTCACTCACTTCCGCTTTCGAGAGCCGACTCATCGTCAGACCATACGAGACGTTTTGCATCACAGTCATATGCGGAAAGAGTGCGTATGACTGGAACACCATGCTCACATCCCGATCAGAGGCCGAAAGCAGTGTGACATCCTTGCCGCCAATAAAGATGCTTCCTTCCGTAGCCATTTCCAGACCGGCAATCAGCCGCAGTGTGGTGGTTTTACCACATCCGGAAGGCCCCAAAAGTGTCACTAGCTTGCCGGGCTCGATGGTGAAGTTCAGATCAATGACGGCACGCACCTTACCGTAGGTTTTAGTCACATGCTGAAATTCAACGGCTTTTTCCATTTTTTATTCCGTATTTAGATTGTTAAAACTTCGGAATCCCGTCTGCCGAGTTCCCGTTTACCGACGGCGAATTGGATCAGCCCAATTGCCCCGAGCATCACGAGAATCAGCACGGACGAGTAGGCGATAGCCAGTCCGTAATCGCCGAACTCAACCCGCCCAAGAATGTAGGAAGTCGCCATATCGTAGTCGGCACTGACGAGGAAGATGACCGCGCTGATGGCCGTCATCGCCCGTACAAAGCCAAAGACAAGCGCAGCAATCAACGCAGGACGTAACAGTGGCAAAAGAATACGCCTGAACGTTGTAAATGATCGCGCTCCCAGCGTCAGGGAGGCTTCGTCCAGGCTGGGATCCAACTGACTCATCGCGGCTATTCCTGCGCGTATGCCTGTGGGCATGTTCCGGAAGATGAAGCATACAACCAAGATCACTCCTGTACCGGTGATTTCGATGGGGGGGATGTTGAAGGCGAGGATGTAGCCAACACCTATTACAGTTCCGGGAACGGCGAAACTGAGCATGGTCAGGAACTCAAAGATGTCTTTGCCCCAGAACTTTTGCCGGACTAGGATGTACGCTGTCAACAAGCCCAAACCCGCTGTGAGTGGAGCCGAGATCACCGAGATTTGCAGCGTCGTCCAGAACGAGTTCCACGCCGCACCTTCCCACATGAGGCCGTATTCCTCAGACCAATAAAGGGAGAACTCGGCAATGTAGTGCTTGAGCGTGAAGTTGTGCTTGTACCCCCAGGTTTCCACAAAACCCCCAAAGAGGATCATTCCGTACACGACCAAGCTCATAACAACAAACGGCAAGGCCGTCAGGTACGCCCCCCACGCCACTCGCTTGGGTAGCCGCACATGCACTCCGGCGTCACCCTTTCCGGTGACCGTCGCGTAGGATTTCTTGCCGAGCCAGCGGCGCTGGGCGTAGAACGCTGAAAGCGTGAACATCAGCAGAACGATCGCCAATACTGCTGCCATCCCCGAATCCCCCTGTGCCCCGACAATGGCAAAGAAAATTTGAGTTGAAAGCACCTCATATTGGCCTCCCAGCACAAGCGGATTGCCGAAATCTGCCAAACTCTCGATAAAGCCGAGCAGAAAGGCGTTGGCCAGTCCGGGACGCATCAGCGGCAGGGAGACGGTCCAAAAGGTTTGCCAGTGTGAAGCCCGCAGGGTTTGCGCCGCCTCCTCCATAGACGGGCTTACTCCCTCCACTACTCCGATCAACACAAGGAAAGCAATCGGTGTGAAGGCCAAAATCTGTGCTATCAGAATGCCCGTAAGTCCGTAAAGCCAGCGGGTTGGCGGAATCCCGAAGGCCCACTCCAGAAAGGCGTTCACCACACCGGCTCGCCCGAACAACAGGATAAGAGCAAGTCCAATCACAAAGGGCGGGGTGATAATGGGCAGCAGGGAGACGGTACGCACTAAGCCCTTGGCTTGTATCCCGGTGCGCGTCACCAAAAGCGCGAAGGCCAAGCCCAATACAGTAGTGGCCGTCCCTACCAACACTCCCATCCATAGAGAATTCCAGGCTACTCCGCAGCTGAAATCGCTGTTAAGACAGGCAAGACTCCAGATGTTATGGGAAGTGATTTTCTCCAGAAACAGGGAGAAAACGTAGTTGCCTTCGTCATCTTGCAGAGCGTTGATGAGGATGCGTCCGACGGGGAAGAAGACAAAGGTGGTGACCAAGGCAATAGTAAGCCCAATGGTTCCGCTGACAAAGACATCTCCCTTGATCGCCCCTCGTGCTGCCAGGCCCTGTGTGAACAGGAACAGGAACCCGCCACAAACGAGCAAAGCACCGTAGCCCATGCCGATTTGTGTCTGACCGGTGGGACCGAAGAGGTCTCCGAGGAAAACCCAGCCCCAGCCATGCAGACCGAGGATGAAGCCCTGCGCAAGCGTGTAGGCAAAGCCGAAACCTCCGCCTAATAACAAAGCGGTCGCATGTCGGGGATCTGTACGAGGTAAAATAAGGGCGGGAAGCGGTACCAGCAGTGACAGCGCTATCGGCCAAAGCCACCAGCGCTGATGCATTGTAATTTGCAGGATTCCTGGAGAGTACTCGTCAAACGTCGGGTAGCCATCAGTGATCCAGATGAAACTCCAGAAGCCGTCGTAAGCGGCATACCAGGGCAGGATGAGAAATCCCACCCAGGCAATGCAGAGCCACAGCTTTAAGGAGTAGTTACTCTTGCTGTGATTCCCCGGAAAACTCTCGAGTTTTTCCGGGGAGAGAGCAAGTGAGATCACCGAGGCAGCACCTTGACATCAGAATCCCACTTCTTCAGCAGGCGGGTGCGCTCAACCTTGGAGCCATACAAGGCGTGGTTGTAGTCTATCAGCTTGATGCTGCTGATATCCGGAGCCTCCGGAGGACTGATGGCATTTTTATTGGAAGGAACCTGGTAAGACTTCACCTCACCCGACCTGCTCTGCACATCGGCGGTGAGAGCGAAATCAACAAACTTCTTGGCGCTTTCCAGATTGCGTGCTCCCTTGATTATGCTCACCGAGCCGATCTCGTAGCCGGTCCCCTCGCAAGGGGCTACGGCTTGTATTGGAAATCCACTAACCGCTTGTTTCACTGCACCATGCACAAAGACGATGCCTATGGTAATCTCGCCTCGTGCAGCAGCCTTGATACCGGCAGACCCTGATTTAGTATACTGGCTGATGTTACGGTGCAACCCCTTCATGTAATTGAATCCTCCCTGTTCACCAAAGAGTTGTACCATTGAAGCTAGGGTCGTGTAGGCAGTTCCGGAAGTACTGGGGTAGGCCATCATAATCTCATCCTTGTAGGCCGAGTGTAACAAATCGTTCCAGCACTTGGGCACTGGCAGCCCTTTCTTGGCGAGCAGTTCCGTGTTGTATCCGTATCCTAGCGCCCCCAAGTAAATGCCCACGGTTTTGCCTCCCGTGGCTTGGTGCGGGGTTTTGGCCCAGTCGTGCAACTCGCTCAACTTTGGGGAGTTGTAGGGTTGAGATAGCCCTTCCTCTGCTGCTTGCAGGTGTGGGTCTCCAGTGCCGCCCCACCAGACATCACCCTTGGGATTGGACTTCTCCGCCCGAATCTTGGTCAGGGTTTCCCCGGTACTCGCGCGGGTCATGCTCACTCTGATGCCAGTGCGCTTCTCAAACTCTTTTTTCATAAGCTCACACCACGGGATATCCGTGCTGCAATAGTAAGTCAGCCGTCCTTCGGCGTACAACGGCAATGCAATCATCAATAACAGCAAAGACAACAGTGTAATTCTAATTATTCTCATATTAACTCCTTTGAAAAGGGTTAAGCAAAAAAGGAATCCTCACCATTAAGAAATCCTAAGGGAATCCCAGTTAAACAAAAGGGAAATCCAAGAGGAAACAGTCTCACACAATCATACAACTATTGTCAATATTTTATTAGAAAGTCTAAAATAATTTTAATTTCTCTACTAAAAGTACTAATATTTTAATCCTGTTCGCATTTCTTTTTTTAACAGAATGTGTACAACGCTTTCATTATTCATCTTTCTTGACGATCCATTCATGTTCAGGATCATTATAAAATTTCCAAATCCGTTTTGGGCCCGCCATCACATTCAGGTAATACAGATCATATCCATGCGGCGCACCGACTGGATGATAACCACGAGGGACCTGAACAACATCCTGATTGTGAACCGTCATGGTTTCATCCAGGCTTCCATCATTTGTATAAACACGCTGAAAAGCAAAACCCTGGGGTGGATCAACATGAAAATAATATATTTCTTCCAATGATGATTCTTCCGGTAAATTGTCTGAATCATGCTTGTGCGGCGGGTAACTCGACCAGCTTCCGTTTGGTGTAATTACTTCTACCACCAGCAGATTATCTGCTTTTGCCGTTTCCGGAAGAATATTACAGATGTGACGAATGTTGGTTCCATCTCCTCTTGTTTCGTAGGTCATATCATCCGGAGAAATTAAACGAGCCGGATAATTCCCTTTCCCCGGAGCAGAGCATACTGCCAGTTCCAGGTCAGTAAGCGCTTCTATTTCAAACCGATCATCATTGGGAACATAAACGGCGAAGGGCGGTTTCCATTCTTCGCCGGGAGCTTCGGCAAAAACGCTCATACGTTCGCCCAAATTATCCCATGATTCATCACGGGATTTTATATCGGCTTTGCCGGTGACAAGCACCAGGCAAACTTCGCGGTCAGCTGTTTCCAGTGATAATGATTGTCCGGATTTGAGTTCAAAAACATCGAAACCGACATATTTCCAGCCGGCAGATTCCGGAGTGATATTTTGGATGCGCCCTTCAGAATTGATCGGCTGTACGCGTGAAAGTAAAGAAGTCATAATATGTCAGTTAAATGTTGTGCCAAATATCAATCACCTGTTGGTAACGTTCTGCGATTATCTCAGGTACTTCAGACTTGTTAATTTTTCCCTCTGCAAACTGCTCCCATGCTTCCCAGAAAATACTGCGCCCGATGGCGAATCCACAAGTATGCGGTGTTGAACGGGCTACGCTAAACCATGTTTTGAATTGTTCAATTGGAGCATTTTTTCCGAGAATAATTACTCCAACATCCGGATCGTATTTATCCAGAGTTGCGGTCATAGTTTGCCACTCTTTTTCTGTGTCGAGAGCAGTGATTTTCCACCAAAATGGGGAAATTCCGGCTTGATAAACTTCAGACATTGTTTCTCCCAAAGATGATCCGGTTTCTGGAAAATCTTCCGGAATAATCAATTCGATCATCAGTTTGCGTTTGAGTGCTGTGCAGACCTCGTTTAATTTTCGGAGTTGGCTGAGTTGTACTTCTTTTTCTTCCGGACTCATTTGTGTATGAAAATGCCACAAAACCTTCACAAACCAACCTGCCGGTCGTTCCAGGAGTTGTTGATAAAGTGAGCCATCCTTTAACCAACTCAGTGGAAATGCTCCAGCTTTTTCAATTGGTACACCGATAACGTAATCTGCATCAGCAGAATTATTGAGGATGGTTTGACCATATTCCGGATCAATTAAAATTGCAAGTCCTTTGTTTTTGTTAGCTTCATGGACTTTTTGAAAACCTTTATAAACTTGTTCTTTGAATGTTGAAATCAAATCCAACGGCAAATCATTTTCGCGGCAACTGTCTTCAAATTGTGTGCGGTGGTCGTAAGCCAAAATCAACAATTCTTCCCGCACCGGACGTTCCGGATTCTGCGGTTGTCGTAATTCAGTTCGCAAATGCAGTTGATTCATTTTAGGCCAGAACGTCTGGTGCGGATGCTGCGCCAAATTTGAAAAATTGTCAAAGTTGCTGATAAAATATTCTATTTCTGCAAAAGACGGCGAAGCCGGAGAACATCCGTGACGCGTAACCACCAACGCTCCACAGGCATTTCCGTAAAGTGCGCAAGTTTCCAGATTTTCGTTCCGCAACCAACCCCGCAAAAATCCGCTCATAAACGCATCTCCCGCACCCAAAATATTCAGCACCTCAATCGGAAAAGAGCGGGCGGAAATCGGTGTGGAGGATTCCGGAGAAAAAACCTCACAACCTTCCGCACCACGCTTGAGTACGACTGTAGCGGATGATTGTTTCCGAATGGCAGCCAAACAGCTTTCCAGTGTTTCAGTTTCGTAAGACTCGCTTCCGGCAATTAAAATTTCTTCTTCGGTACCGACAATCAAATCGAGTTCTGCAAGAAACGGCTGGAGTTCCTGCGTCACAGTTTTTGAGGCAACAAAACGGGTTTCACCGTCTCCCGCATCTGTCAAGCCCCACAAAACCGGACGATAATCAATGTCCAAAATTACAGCACATCCGGATTCTTTAGCGACCTTCACGGCTTGCCGAGTTGCCTCCCGCATCGATGGTGTGGACAATCCGGTTCCGGTAATCAACAAGGCTTTGGCGTTTTTGAAAATTTCCGGATTTGCATCGCTGGGAAGAATCTGCATATCGGCGCAATTTTCCCGATAAAAGATCAAGGGGAAACGATCCGGAGGACTCACGCCCAGCAAAACCAATGCAGTCAAATGTTCTGGAGTATTTCGCAAAAGAGAAGTGTCCACGCCTTCATTTGTCAAAACATTCCGTAAATAAACACCCATATCGTCCGCACCGACACAGGAAAACATAGCTGATTTCAGTCCCAAACGGGCCGTGCCGACAGCGGTATTTCCAGCACATCCACC
>Ga0208206_1000143_pt1 | contig 18227 bp, 17 predicted proteins | sample DeeseametaMP1483_FD_184187 | JGI IMG/M metagenome (GOLD analysis project Ga0208206, IMG submission 184187) | Marine microbial communities from the Deep Pacific Ocean - MP1483 (SPAdes) | ecosystem: Environmental > Aquatic > Marine > Oceanic | place: South of Fiji, South Pacific Ocean | collected... | reverse complement strand
CTTCGGTATACGAATTCACGCTGTACTACCAGTTCGTGCCAGTGGTGCCAGTGGGGTGATTGAATGAGCAAAATGGCCGCTATTCAAGCCGCTTTCGAATCCGGAGATGCTGAGGCACTGGAGGCCCTGGTCCATGAGGACTACCGGTTCATCCCACACGTTGGTGGAATGGTGATGGGCAAGAGCGACTTCATCGCCATCGCAGGCAGTGGTGGCGTGACCATGGAGAACCATCGCATCCTGTTCGAGAATGACGAGATCGGCATCGAGCACGGAATCGCACACTTCGCCAACGGCTCGACCTCAGAGGCCGTATTGACCTTCAATCGCTTCGAGGACGGGAAACTCATCCTGACCGAGACGGGAGCCACTCCGCTGAGTGATGATTACCAATTGATTGGCACTTAGGATAATTTGGTGCCGAGAGAGGGACTTGAACCCTCGACCTTCGGATGTCTCAGACAATCTTCAGTTAGGCTGTTGCGCTCATCGATGTATCTGCAGGGAGCGAGTCCCCGCTGAATGTTACCCTATGAGTCCGACGCGCTACCAACTACGCCACCTCGGCAATGCACCTTCGACCACCGGTGACCATTTGAGCGTTCGTACCGCGGAAATGTCGCAGACGTACCACAGTGAGCACGCGCAGGGTTGATTTGCGCAGCGCTCCCGCCGATGACTGGATTCCATGGTCGATGTCGACAGCGCGATGCGCACGAGCGCCTACTCCGGTGGCAAGCGTCGCGGCAAGAAAAGCGATGACGACAAGCAGAAGGAGAAGGAGAGCCGGTTGATCGAGCCGTTCAACCCGGCTGAGCACGCCCTCAAGGAGAAGGCCGAGGCCTACTCTATGTGGCTCGTCATCGTCTACGGACTAGCCGTCTGCGTCTTCATGCGTTACTCGTTCATGCCCACGCTCACCGAGCCCGAGAGGGTGCTGTGGCTGCTGCCCGTGCTGCTCGCGGTCACCGTGCCCCCCCTGCACAAGGTCGTGATGCCCAGCAAGTACTACGACCTGTTCACCTTCAGCAACTGGTTCCGAGCCTGCTTCCTGTACGTCTTCACCTGGCTCGCGCTCTCCTTCATGCTCGTCAACCCGCCTATGGGCGACATCGCCGCCCCAGCCATAGCAAGCGGCCTCGACATCGAGGCCACCGATGGCGTCGAGAGCGCCTCGTGGAGCAAGGGCACCTACACTGTGGGACTGAACCAGGACACTGTGGAAATCGTGCTCGGGATGGCCGTGCGTGACAACGTCGATGCCGAGAACGCGACCATGGTGGCTAGCGTGTGGTATCACGGGGAGTTGCTCGAGGACTCCGAAGGATCGGTCATTGGAAACCTGACCGACGGCAGCGTGGTCGTGGGGAGTCTGACTGATGCCATGGCCGACTACAGCGCAGTAGATGGGAATTGGACCCGCGGGTATGCGAAGAACACCCTCACCAGCGATCAGATGGGGCCCAAGGTCGCGCCACGCTCGGAGGACATCGGGCTCGCTTGGGACCTCGGCGAGCTCGGCCCGGGCGAGTACGAGGTCAGGGTCACGCTGAGCGAGGTCGGCGACCCATGGGAGCAGAACGTCTGGACTGCGAGCTACAGGCTCGTCATCACCCAGGTCGCCTAGTTGCCGATGAGCGAGCAGAGCCTCGCTGTCATCGCATCTAGCTGCAGGGCCTCGCCGCCGCCCTCGACCATGCGGAAGTCGCACTCTGCCATCGTCTCGGTCACCGCCAGTTTCTGGGCCTCGTCGAGGAAGGCCACAGAGCCGAGCTCGCGGTGAATCTGGTTGACGAGGTCGGTGCCGGCCAGCCCGAACCTGTCGAGCAGCTCCTTCAGCCTGCGGCGAGCCGGCTGGAAGCCGTCCTCCTTGCAGGCGAGGATGAATCCGTGCAGCTCCTCCGGGGGTGCGGTGGCGGTGGTCTCGTAGACCAGTTCACGGGTCACGTTGGCATCGAGCGAGGCTGCCACCTGCAGCGAGGTAATCGCCTTGCGCAGATCGCCCAGGCTGACGTGGACGATGGCATCGGCGGCCTCGGCGTCGAGGTTGATGCCCTCGGCGGCGGCCACCGACTGGATCATCTCGAGGGCCTGGTCATCGGCCAGAGGCCGGAAGCGGAAGACCGCGCAGCGCGACTGGATCGGCTCGATGATCTTCGACGAGTAGTTGCACGTGAGGATGAACCTGCAGGTCTCGGAGTTCTGCTCCATGATGCGGCGCAGCGCCCCCTGTGCGTCTGGGGTGAGGGCGTCAGCCTCGTCGAGGAAGATGATCTTGAACGTGGTACCCGGGACCGGGGCGGTCCTGGCGAACTGCTTGACCTTGGTGCGGATCGACTCGAGTTTCCTCTCGTCGCTGGCGTTCATCTCCAGCAGGCTGGTCCTGTAGTCCTCATCGCCGAAGATGTCGCGGGCCAGAGCGAGGGCCGCTGTGGTCTTGCCAGTGCCCGCTGGGCCGGCGAACAGCAGGTGCGGGAAGGTGCGCATCTCGGCGTACGCCTTGAGCCGGTCGACCACCGCCCGCTGGCCCTTGATGTCGCCCACGGTGCGCGGACGATGGCGTTCGACCCACAACTCGCTCATGACAGTCCTTCCTCATCCAGATGCGGGCGTCCATGAATGTTGGGGGCGGCGCGGCGCGCCCCTGCTCAGTACCTCTCTTCCTCGTTCGGGAATTCTACGCTGCGGACGTCCTCGACGTACCGCTTTACAGCGGCATCGACCGTGTCGCCGATCTCGGCGTACCTCCTCAGGAACCTCGGTGAGAAGTCCTTGGTGATGCCGAGCATGTCGTGCAGCACGAGGACCTGACCGTCGCAATCAGCTCCGGCTCCGATGCCGATGGTCGGGATGTTCAGCGACTCGCTGGCCTGCTTGGCCAGCTCAGCGGGTATCTTCTCGAAGACCACCGAGAAGCAGCCCGCCTCCTCGAGCGCCTCGGCGTCCTCCATCAGCTTGGCCGCCTCGGCCTCCTCCTTGGCCCGGACGGTGTAGGTGCCGAACTTGTAGATCGACTGCGGGGTCAGCCCGAGGTGGCCCATCACGGGGATTCCCGCGTTGACGATCCGCTCGACCGATTCGCAGACCTCGGAGCCGCCCTCGAGCTTCACCGCGTGGCCTCCGGACTCCTTCATGATGCGGATCGCCGAGTCGAGCGCGGTCTTGGAGTCGCCTTGGTAGGAGCCGAACGGCATGTCGACGACGACTAGGGCCCTGTCGACCCCATTTACCACACACTGGGCGTGGTAGATCATCTGGTCGAGGGTGATCGGCACCGTGGTCTCGTTTCCGGCCATCACATTGGAGGCAGAGTCGCCAACTAGGATGACGTCGATTCCAGCGCCGTCGACGAGGCGTGCCAGCGAGTAGTCGTACGATGTCAGCATGGCGATCTTCTCGCCAGCCTGCTTCATCTTCTGAAGCGTCTGGGTGGTGACCTTCTTCGCTCGACTGGAAACCATGGCACTCCCTCCGGGAGTGTACCGAGCGCGATTGACGCCTTCAACCACACGCCTGCGTTCTCAGTCCTCGGAAGCCATTGCTTCGAGAGCCATCAGGAACTGGTCTATGTGAATCAGGCCGTCACCGTTCTCGTCGGCTGCGTGGAAGTAATCGCGCAGCGTGTCTGCGTCCTCGTATTCCATGCCCAGAGCCTCGACGCAGGAAGTGAACTGCCTGAGAGTCAGCAGATTGTTGCCCCAGGTGTCCGCCGAGAAGAAGGCGGCGGAGCGTCGGCGGGACTCGGCCCGGTAGGGGTCGGAGGACATCAACCTGAAAGTCTCCCACGGCGAGATTTTGTGGCTGAGGTGCCTCTTGCCGTAGATCTGGTAGATCAGCGCTCCGAGGGCGGCCGCGGAAACCGCACCAATCAGGGCCTCGGAGCCCATGAGCCAGAGAAGGGTCACTCCTGACACGATTCCAAATAACTGCAGCAAGGGGCGGAAAGGAGCGTCATACTCGGGCAAGTACCATGCATGCGAAGGCGAGGCCTTCCTCAGGACAAGGACGGACAGGCACATCAGGACGTACACCATGATCTGGAAGCCCGACGCGTACTCGGCGACTTGGTGGACGTCTATGGTGACGAGTGCTGTGGCCATTGCCAGTGCGGTGAGGCCAATCGCGATGTGGGGTGTGTCGTACTTGGGGTGCAGATCCTCCAGGGACTGAGGCAGCAGGCTGTCCCGGGACATAGCGAACAGGTAGCGCGAGGCAGCGAGGATGCCCGCCAGAGCCATCGATGTCATGGTCAGGACCGCAACCACCGCGGCGAAGAGGGCCACATAGTGCCCGCCTATCGCTTCGGCGAAGGCGCGGACCGGGTCCTCTATGGCATGTCCATCCGCGCCGTAGAATCCCTCGTCTGGGATTACGGCCACCATGGTCGCGACGAGGGCGGCATAGAGCACTGCGCCTATTGCGAGGGAGGTCATGATGCCCCCGGGCAGGTTCCTGCCGGGATCCTTGATCTCCCCGCCTATAGCCGCTACTTTGGCCACTCCAGCGTAGGAGATGAGCACGAAGGCGGTGGTCTCCCCCATCATCGTCCAGTCGCTCGTGGTCTGCAGCACAGGCCGGGCCCTCGAGTAGTCTGCCTCACCGCTGGCGATCGCCCAGATGGTCAGGGCGACCAGCATGAGGATAGTCAGGGCGACGATAGGCGTCTGGATGGACTTTATCCTCTTCATGCCGAGGATGTTGATGATGGCGATGAGAACCAGCATGCCGAGGGCCGCCTGAATGGCGGTGATATCGGTCCCCAGATCCCCCTGTACGAACATCAGATAGGCGGAGAAACCGATTAGCGCGAAGGCGGCCTTGAGCAGGAACGAGGCCCAAAGTCCGAGGCCGGCCATGGTCCCGAACATGGGCCCGAAGGTTCGCTCGATGAAGACGAAGGATCCCCCCGAGGTCGGCATGGCCGAGGCCAGCTCGCTCTGGCTCATCGCCCCCGGGATAACTACAAGCGCTGCGAGTACGAAGGCCAGCCAGACCCCTCCTCCGACCATCGCGTAGGCCAGAGACGGAAGGACGAAAAGTCCGCTGCCTATCATCGCCGACAGCGAGATGATGACCACCGAGAAGAGCCCCAACTTGCGCTCCAGTGTGTCGGAAACGATTTCCATGGGCGTAAGGACGATGCCAACGAGGTCTTTCGGATATAATGGCCTCATGGTTTAGCCGAATCTCGGCCGTTGTTGAAGGTTCTCCCGCCGAATCCTTCTTTGTCGACGCTCCCTCTGGGAGATTGAAAATGAGGCTCTTGAACGGTATACTGGCAGTCATGCTGATGGCGGCTCCGCTGAGCGGGTGCTTCGGCCTCGGCGGCAGCGGGGGCCTGTTCGGTGAGGATGAGGAGAAAGAGCCGCTGAGACTCAACCACATCCAGATGGAGGGGACCCACAACTCGTACCACATCGAGCCGCTGGTCTCGCCGACCCGTGAATACGTCTACACCCACGAGCCGCTGGACGTCCAGGCCGCTGACCTAGGCGTCAGGCAGTTCGAGATCGATGTCTGGTGGGACGTGCGCGAGGGCCTGCGGGTCTACCACAACCAGTACGATTCGGGCACCACCTGTCCGACCTTCGAGGACTGCCTGAGCACCCTGCTGGCCTGGTCTGAGGCCAACGACCAGCACCACCCGCTGATGATCTGGGTCGAACCCAAGGACTGGCCCGAGCAGGCGGTCGACATCACCACCACCGTGGAGCTCTCGGGCCTGCTGCAGGACATCGAGGACGAGATCGCCGAGTTCTGGCCGCGCAACCTCACCATCACGCCCGACGACGTGCGCGGCGAGTGGCCTACCCTCAGCGAGGGAATTCTCAACGACGGCTGGCCGCTGCTCGAGGAGAGCCGGGGCAAGGCGATCTTCGTCCTGCTCGCAGGCGGAGATATGCGCGACCTCTACCTCGAAGAGCACCCCGGACTCATCGGTGCACTGATGTTCACGCTGTCCCCTGAGGGGAGCAGCGAGGCGTCCATCTTCTCACTGACCGATCCCGTAGGCAGCGGCGAGGACATCGCCCGGCTGGTGAGCGAGGGCTACATCGTCCGCACCCGGGCCGATAGCGGCGGCGAGGAGGCCGACAACAACGACACCGCGCGCTTCGCGGCCGCTCTCGCGTCCGGCGCGCACAGCATCTCGACGGACTACCCCGGGCCTGTCGAGGGGATGGACTACTGGATAGCCATACCCAACGGCACGCCCAGCCGCTGCAACCCGCTGACCGCACCGACCTGGTGCGCATCCGAGGACATCGAATGGATAGGCGACTAGGCCTTGGCGATGACCTTCAGCTCGATTGCTATGGAGGTGGGCAGAGCCTCCACTGCCACGGTGGTGCGCGCCGGCAGGATGTCTGCGAAGTAGTGCGAGTAGACCTCGTTGTAGCCGGGGAAATCGCGCTCCATATCGACGAGGAAGACCAGCACGTCGACCACGTCCTCCAAGCTGGATCCATGCGCTTCGAGGATCACGCGGACGTTGTTGATGACCGAGTGAGTCTGGGCTTGGATGTCGTAGTCCAGCGGGTTGCCGTCAGCGTCTCTGACGGGCCCTCCGGGAATCTCGTTGGTGTCGGGGGTGCGCGGTCCCATGCCGCTGAGAAACAGCAGTTTGCCGGCCTTGTACAAGTGCGGGTACGCACCCACTGCAGAGGGGCCTTCCTCGGTGATGAACGGCCCGTCGTCGCCCAACAGCTTACTCGCGGCTCTCTTGCCGGCGACCCCTCCTATCAGAGCCCCCAAAGGGCCTCCGACAACCAGACCGGCGGCTGCCCCGAGGACCTCGGCGCCCTTGCCTATCACGCTCTCGCCGATCTCGTCGTAAATCTCCTCGACGATGCTATCCTCTTCCTCAGGCTCCGGATGCTTGTCGTTAGGCATCACAGCATCCCCCTGTCCAGCACGCTGCGGTCGCCGTGGTAGTACTCCACATCGTCCTCATCGAACTCCTTGTCGCCCACACCGCCCTTGGCGGGGGTGAGTTGTATCACCGCCCCGCCGGCTCCGTGCAGGGCCTCGTAGGCCAGCACCTCGCCGGTGTAGTTGTTGTGCTGCCCCATAGTGGCGGCCATCCACCACGCAGGCTTGTAGGCGACTACCTTGTTGACCCTGATCTGACCGTGGATGTCGCGGCTCAGCTGGCTGATGTCCTCCAGCCTGCCGTCGGCGAAGAACTCGAGGATCTTGCGGTTCCACTCGTCGTCCTTGGCGCTGTGGATCCTATCATCGGCAGGGTCTATGTGCTCGGTGAACATGCGGTTTGACAGGCTCGCCACCACCACCACTACGACCTTCTTGCCCAACTCGGACATCGCGTCGCGGGCCGCCTTGCCCAGGACTATCTGCTCGGCCCGGTTGGAGTAGACGTTGCTGGAGACTATGCACGCCGGGATGCGGTTGTCGGGGTTGAGCAGTTTGAGTGCGACCACCGAGCCGGTGTCGATTGGGAAGCCGTCGTAGGCCACGGTGCGCGCGTGCAGGCCACGCGCCTCGCACGCGTCCTTGAACTTCTCAGCGTACTCGGAGTCCATGCTGAATTCGTACGGCATGCTTCCGAGGAAGTGGAAGTCGTCGTCGACATGAGTGAACACCGGCTTCGGGTGTGCCTGGATCTGGTGACCGACGATGCTGGGCCAGACGGTCGAGTAGATCAGCATCAGGTCGGCCCCACTCTCCTCGATTCTCTGGCGGCATGTGTCGAAGGCCTCGCGCAACCTGCCCCAGCCCTCGTTCTGTTCGTGCGCAAGCAGCGGGTGAGGGTGCGGGGGCACGTAGAATCCGAGTACGATGTCAGGCTCCTCGCTCATTCGATCACCTCAGAGAACCAATTCGCGCGTCGCAGCATTCGGGTCCCATGCGGCGATGGCGTTTCCCGTGCCGATGACGGACTGGTAGCCGTAGATCTCAGCAGGGTAGTCGGGGTAGCCCATCGCGGCCATCATCCAGCTGAGTCCGCCGCCCTCTGCCTCGGCCATGGTCTGCTCGATCATCTCGGGCAGGATGTCGATGACCTCCCTCATCTTGCCCTCGCGCATCATCTGCACGAGTTTCATGTCCCAGACGTACTGGCTGTGATTGTAGATGTGCTCTCTGCTCATGTCCTCGGGCAGTGGGGCCTCGGTCACGAAGTGGCGGTGCGACAGCGAGTGGCTGGCGACGAGGACGACCTTCTTGCCGCTGGCCTCGATCGCCTTCATCGCGGCCTCGCCCAGTGCGGCTGCCTGCTCGTTCATCACCTCGTTACTGTAGTAGTGCGTGGACCTGTTGGAGCTGATTGTGACAATCGGCTTGTCCCAGTCTGGATTGAGCATGTGGCAGCTGACTATGGTGCCGTAGTCCACCCTGAAGTCCGGGTTGCGCATCATCTTGGTGATGATTCCCGACTCGGCAGCCGAATCGTGCATCGCCTCAGCCAGTTCGACGTCGACCTGTATGTCGTGGTGGAACCTGAACAGATTGGGGAAGACCGGGTCGACACTGATGTTCTTGAAGCGCTCGAGACCGAGGAAGTGGGTTCCCACGTAGGTCTGCCAGTGCGGGGTTAGGACGACGATGCAGTCGTAGTCTATGCCCTTCAGCTTGCGGGCCAGTTTGTGGTAGCCCCAGCGCAGGGTCTCCCAGCCGCCCTCAGCGAACGGCTCATTCTGGGGGGGGCTCTCCGCGTACACCACATGAGGAGGGTGGGGTGCAAGGCATCCAAGCACGATTCCTCCCTTTGCCATGTTATCCCGAGGTGAAGAAATCTAAAGAAAACCTTCCGGAGTACCTCGCAGCCTTCATTTGGGGGTGCAATAGCCGCATCGTTGTGAAGTGGGAGGAGCCGCCGCTGTGGCCCGTAGTGCTACCGAGCCTGCTCGGATTCGCCCTCGCCTGTATCACTCAGATAGTCGACGGGGTGCCGATGCTGTTCGACTGGGAACTGGGCACTCCGTTCGCAGGACTGGTTCTCGCGAGCATGCTGCTTTACTTCGCGCCCAAGCAGATCGGGGGCAGCATGGAGCTGATCGCGGGGGTCAACGTCGGGATGCTCGTCGCCTTCCTGCCGCAACTGATTTTCTTCGTCTGGTTCGTCCCGGTGATCCTCTTCTGGCTGTTCCAGTCTGCCTATGTCTGGAAGTACAACTACCCGGCGTTCCGGATCGGTACCTGGTTGGGCCTGGGCGCAGTCTCAGGCCTGTACATCGGCGGGCTGTTCGCCCACTACTTCCTCTGAGCGGCGCAACCTATCGTTGATGACGAGCCCGGTGATCAGGAAGGCCGGCAGGGACGATAGCAGCGCGCTCCACAGGAGTTCGTCGTCCACGTAGTGCATGGTGATGCGCAGCTCGCCCACTCCATCCTCGATTCCGGCTACTCTGCAGAGGATCAGTTTTGTGTCGAATATTGACGGCGTCATGACCTCGGTCTCCCAGGACTCGCCGGCACCGAGGACCACGCCTTGGAAGCCCGGGTTAAGGGCAGAACCCGCCACCACCGAATCCCAGTCTACCTCTCCATTGTCAGTATGGGGGACCACTAGACTGCGCTCGAGTATGATCACGTGGACAGGAGCTTCGCCGACATTGCGCACCTCCACGCCAACCGGGTCCCACAGGCTGTGGATCTCTACGGTGTCGATGTTCACGTCACCAGGGCCCATCCGCATGGTCGGGATGTCCTCGTCCGTGCCCGAGCCATCCACTGCCACCATAACCAGCGCAGAGGTGCAAAGAAGTGCAAACACCACGGCCGTGGTCAACGAGCGCTTCTCGGGGATGAGGGACTTCCACCCGTTCTCAGGCCGCGCGCGTATACGGGGCTGCCACTTGTGCACGAAGAGCGCGCATACGACGGCTAGGATGACCCCCGGGATGATGTCGAGGATCCAGTGTATGCCGAGGTATTGAATCGAGAAGATGTAGATTACGCAGTTCGCTAGTACGAAGAGGTCGAACTCCCTATGTCGCCACTCCCGGATGTCAATCCCTTGCTCACGGCAGTGCAGCCTGTGGATGATTAGCAGCCCGATGGGCAGCCCGAAGTGCAGGCTGGGGATTCCGTTGTCAGTAGGGTCGTTGTCGGTGATGAACCTGAGATACCAGCTGTCGTGGTAGAAAAGCGCGTCCATCCCGGGGATGTAGGAGGAGGTCACCTCGACGTTGAAGAAGAGGTAGAGGGGGACGGCGAGGAGGTAGATGACGAGGTAGTTCAGGGCCGCCTTGTCTGCCATGACGTGGTCGCGAACGAGGATGAAGTACATCGGGGAGAACCAGATTATGAACAGGTACACGAACAGGTAGTGGAACGACAGGATGTCTGTCAGCAGGTCGTTTCTGAAGGCCTCCTGCGCCCAGAGAGTGAAGTCACCCTCGAACCCGTGGATCCAGTGCGTGTAGCCCCCGACCCTCGCCTTGATGGGCTCGTTGTGGTGATCGATGAAAAATTTGTAGAGGTACATGACCACGTAGAGTGCTATGATCCAGCGGTATCCCTTGGTGCGGATCTCGTCGGGCAGCTCCGAGAGCGCGAGGCGCTTCTCGGGCTCGTCGCGGGTGAGGAAGTTCCGCAGCGGGATCGTCGAAAGCAGGATGACTGCCATCATCGTGCCATAGGGCCCGATCGGCCACCACATGGCCCACCCCGCGCTGTGTTATGGTCATGAACATTGCATAGGCACTAGCCAGCAATCACTCGTCCGATGTCAGCAGTGAGACCTCGTGAAGGCCGGTCTCGACCACTGCGATTAGCCCAAGCACCATTGCCCACTCGAACAGGGCCGCCCTCGACATCTCAGGAATTGAGAGGTCGGTGCAGAGCTCGACCATCTCGAGGTAGCTCTCGAAGCTGGCGGAGGCGAGGAAGGATGCTCCGGTGTACTGCACCACGCTGAGCCCCATCAGGGAAGCGCAGACGACCACGAAGGCGGTCCTGAGACGTCGAGGCCTGTATACTTCCTCGAATCTCGCATCCAAGGACGCCATCTCGCTGGCCAGCACTGTAGACAGTATGGCCCAGAGCACGAATCCCCCGAAAATGAGCTTGGCTTGGAAGAGGTGCAGGGCCAGTTGCTCGTTCCACGGAGTGAAGGCGATCCAGATGGTGCATACCCCGGCGAGGAAGGCTGCGACTGCCGAGGATGCGTTCAGAAGCCCTAGGCGCGAAGCCCCGGAGTTAGTGGCGATCCAGTCGGACCTGAGGCGAAACACCTGCCAGCTGAGCAGAGCCATCAGCAGACCGCCGACGCTGAAGCCGATGGTGAAGGGCACTCCTGAGACCGGGTTGGTGTCGGTGTCGGAGATGAAGGGCATGAACGGGTCACACCCTTGGTAGACCCAGATTGCGTAGCACGTGACGAGCGTGACGAGTTGGATGGCGATAGCCGCCTGCAGGGTCTTGCGCACAGTGCTGCCTTCGTACAGCCACTCCATGCCGCGGCGACGGGGTTTCTCGCTTCAATTACACTCCCCTAACGATGAAGTCGGGTGGCTCGATGGCAGGTCATGGACGGGCACGAGCTGTGGCTGTCGGAATGCCAGAAGCTCGGGTACTCGCCTGAGGCCCGGCTCTACGCCGAGGGCACCCGGACCTCCCAGGACGCCGCGGACCAGCTCGGCTGCGACGTCGCCCACATCGCCAAATCGATCGTCTTCGCCGGGCAGGAGGGCGCGGTCATCGTCATCACCTCGGGTGCCAATCGGGTGGACCGCAAACGCAAGTTGAAGCGGGCGATCGGGTACAAGCCCGGGATGGCGGCCCCGGAGTACGTCCTCGAGGCCACAGGCTACCAGATCGGGGGAGTCCCTCCATTCGGTCATCCCAAGCCGGTCTTCGTGCTCCTGGACGAGGACCTGATGCAGTACGAACTGGTCTGGGGAGCAGGTGGCACCGCCCAGACCGTCTTCCCCATCACCCCCGATGAGCTGCTCAGGCTCTCCGGGGCCACGGTCGCCGATGTCAAGCAGTAGTGTTATGATGGTCGTAGAGCAGTTGATTCGTGCTGCTGCGAGACTGCGCGATGACGTCGGACCGCTCGGGGACGCACTCGTAGCAGAAGGCACGGTCGATAGCGTCTACAACCCACTCGAGTACGCTTGGGCGCCGCACGAGGCCTTCATCCGGCGCGGCGGCGGCAGGGGAGCCAAGACCCTACTTCTGGGAATGAACCCGGGGCCTCACGGCATGGGGCAGATGGGGATACCTTTCGCTGCCACCACTGTAGTGCGCGAACTGCTGGGAATCAGCGGGCTGGAGGTCGGACAGCCCCGGGATCCACATCCTCTGAGGCCCGTGAACGGGCTCGCTCACCCGCGCGAGGAGGTCTCTGGAACTCGCCTATGGGGGGTTCTGGCTGAGTACTACGGCACTGCCGACTCGATATTCGAGCACGTGTTCCTCGTCAACCACTGCCCATTGATGCTGTTCTCGGGCCCCCGAGCAGCCAACATCACGCCGGACAAGGTCGCCGGGCCGACAGCGCAGGCCCTGCTCGAGCGCTGTGACGAGCACCTGCTGGAGGTGGTCGGAGTCCTCGGCGCGGAGCGGGTGATCGGCGTTGGCAAGTTCGCCGAGGCCCGGGCGAGGGCTGCGCTCGCAGGCACCGCCGTCGAGATCGTCGGCTGCTGGCACCCCTCGCCAGCCTCGCCGCTGGCTAATCGGAACGGCGGCGCGGACTGGCGTGCCAATGTTAGAGCAGTGCTGCCCTGAGCCTTCGAGAGATAGCCTCTCTGGGGCTAGTAAACAATTAAGTCGGCAAATGTTCTGTCCTGAGGCATGTCAGCGATGACCACGCCTCAGTACCTGCTTTCAAACGCCGAGAAATACGCCAACGAGAACGCGATATCCTGGAAGGGCCCGTCCGGGAACTGGGTCAACATGACCTGGTCCGAGTTCTGCGGCACCGCTATGGGAGTGTCCAAGTCGCTGCTCGCCCTGGGCTTCCAGATCGACGACAAGCTGAGCATCTACTCGTACAACCGGATGGAGTGGTACGCGGCCTACGCCGCGGCCAACATGTGCAACGGCTCCGCGGTCGGCGTCTACCACACCTGCTCGCCCGACGAGGTGAACTGGGTCGTCGGCAACTCCGATTCCAAGGTGGTCTTCGTGGGGCACAACCCGATGGACGGCGGCGATGCGGACAAGAAGTGCAGCAACAGGCTCCTCAGTGTCCTCGATGACCTGCACAAGATCGAGGTCGCAGTGGTGTTGGACGGCGTCGAGATGATCGACCACCCCAAGGCGATGTCGTGGTCGGACTTCATGTCCAAGGGGGCCGGGATGCCGGACTCAGCGGTCACGGACCGCATCTCGAGCATCAAGCCCTCGGACACCGCGGCCCTGATCTACACGTCCGGCACCACTGGGAACCCGAAGGGGGTCGTTCTGACCCATGACAACTTCGAGTTCGAGATCTGGAGCGTCCAGCAAGTCACTCGCTACAACCAGGGCGACGGTTACGTCTCGTGGCTTCCTTGTGCCCATGTCTTTGGACAGCTAGCCGACAACCACATCTGGATCCGCGATGCCATGCACATGCGCGTGGTCGACAACCCGCTGCACTCGATAGACTACTGCAAGGAGGTCCAGCCCCACCTGTTCATCGGAGTCCCGAGAATCTACGAGAAGGTCTACTCGAACCTCATAGCGGGCCTCGGCAGCAAGCTCAAGCTCCTCAAGGTACCAGTGCTCGGTGGCATCATCAGGAAGAAGGCGAGGGCGGCGATCGGTTTCTCCAACACCAAATACGCCATCACCGGCGCAGCGCCGATCAATCCCGACATCCTGAACCTCTTCCAAAAGCTGGGGATCCCGCTCTACGAGGGCTATGGCATGACCGAGACCACTGCGGGAGCCACGCTGAACTACGACGGCAACAACAAGATCGGCAGCGTCGGCAAGCCGATGGAGGGGACCGAACTGAGGATCGGCGATGCCAACGAGAACGGCGAGGGCGAGATCCAGTTCAACGGCCGGCACGTGATGGCCGGATACTACCGCGACCCAGAGGCCACCTCGGAGACGATGACCGAGGACGGCTGGCTCAAGTCCGGCGACCTCGGCCGCATCGACTCGGACGGCTATGTCTACATCACTGGCAGAATCAAGGAGATATACGTCTCTTCGGCTGGCAAGAACATAGCTCCGCTGGTGATCGAGGAGACGATGAAGGGCATCCCGGTGGTCTCGCAGTGCATGCTCATAGGCGACAACCGCAAGTTCTGCAGCGCACTGTTTACGCTGGACGTTGGCGCGATTCTGCGTGACGTGCACGGCCTCGACGGAGCGACCGAGGTCCCGAAGGACCCCGGGGAGCAGCTCGCTAGGCTGGCCGAACTGGGCCACGACCTGTCCGAGTACACAGCGGTCGGAAGCGAGACGCATAAGCAACTCGAGGCTGCTGTAGCCGAACTGAATCAGAAGTTCAGTAGCCCGGAGCAGATCAAGAAGTTCACCGTGCTGCCTCGAGACCTCAACGTAGACGCTGGTGAGCTGACACCCACTCTGAAGATTCGCAGGAAGCAGATCCGCGAGAACTGGGCTGATGAGATTGAAGCGATGTACGCCTGATCGCCATAACGGGTGATCCCGTTGACACCCGAGGCTTGGGTGGCTCTGGCCACCGTGTTCATTCTAGGTGCGATGAGCCCCGGGCCGAGTCTTGCTGTGGTACTTCGCAACACCATGGTGGGAGGTCGCACGCAGGGCGTGATGACCGGGTTAGGTCACGGCATCGGCTTCGGCATCTACGCCTTCCTAGCCGCCGCTGGTATCGCCACCGCTCTAACTCTGCACGATTCCACAGTGGTCATACTCAGGTGGGGCGGGACGGCGCTGCTGGTCTGGCTCGGCTACAAGTTCCTCAAGCACGCTCTCTCGGGCCCGTACGAGCATTCCCCTGATGACGAACACGGCCCTTCAGGCCGTGCGGGCTTCGCGCAGGGCTTCGCAATAGCCCTCCTCAACCCGAAGATTTTAGCCTGGATGCTAGCGTTATACGCCCCCTTCATCGAGGCTGAAATGGGGATGCAGACTCTCCTTGGCATGGGTCTTCTGGGCATGACCATAGATTCCACCTGGTATGTGACCGTGGCCACTGTGCTGACCCGCGGTGACGGGGTTGCGAAGCTGCGTTCGCAGGCGCACAGGATCGATGCGGCGATGGGCCTGCTGATGTTCTTCTTCGCCGCACTTCTGTTCGGCGGCTACCTGTGATCAGCGGCTTTTCTTGGGTCCTTCAAATAAGGTGCGAGACAATCTCCTTCGGTATGGGCGATTCGTGCGACTGGTGCGGCGGTGCTATCAGCGGTCAGACGAGCAAGTGCTCGGGCTGCACTGCTCTGGTCAGACCGTTCACCGGATTGCTCCAGAGCCAGTTGCCGACGGCAGCCGGAAGAGCTCGAATGAACTCCATTCTGGCTCCACACAGGGGCCTGAGCCCTGAGCAGAGGATCGCGGGCTTGATGGGAAATGCCGGACCGGAGACCGAGTTGCCTCGACCGTTCAGGACACGTCGAGGCCCTGCCGTGCGCTGGAGCGAGGAGAGCTGCGAGTTGTGGGCCGAGGTATCTCGCGCGATTCGCGTCTACGGCAGACCGATTCCGCACATGCCCATGCCCCTGCCCGGTGGCAGCTTGCTGATGATCGATGAAGACGGGAGACAGAACATCGGTGGGACCAAACTGGACAGGCCACTGCCGCTGTACGACATCGCGATCTGGCTGTCGAATCCTGATCGTGCCGGCGCTGTGGCCGACTGGCGTCTGTTCCTGCTGGCCATGTCCTGCGTCGTCCGCCGGCTGCGTCCGCTTCAGGAGGAAGAGTGGGCAGGATGGATGGATAACGAGGGCTGGCCGGGCATCGACTCGCCCTCTGTCCAGATTGCCGAGCCTATCATGGGTCGTCTGACACACCCGTTCTTCAAGTTCATCGGCAAGCAGTGCGAGCAGGAGGCCGACGAGCACACCTCGATCGGCTACATCGCCCGCGACAACCCCAGACTGATGGAGGCGATTGGAGGGGCTCCGTCTGAGGCATGGCTAGAGATTCTCGAACACGCCGATGACGAGTTCGGCAGACTGTTCAGACACATGGTGGCGCCACGTCTGGTGGTCTTGGATCACAGGCTCCACCTGCTAGTGCTCCGCGATGGCAAGCCGCACCCCATTCCAGTCACTGTCGACCCCAAGGTGTGGCGCGTCCTGGTGGCCTGGTCTCTGGAGCCACCGGGACACCTTGGCGCTGACACCATGCAACACCTCTTCTGGTGCTGGAGCGGCGAGCGCGAAAGCTGGATGCCATCGGTCAGGCAGATACGCTCGGCTAGGATGCTGCGCAAAGCCATAGACGGGCTCGGCGAGAACTCGAGCGCCGAGCCGGTTCTGTACAGCGAGAACACCAGCGCCATCTCGGTGCGAGGAAAGTCTGGTCTGTTCTACCTGATATTCCCGAGCAGCGAGCAGCGTAAATTCGTCGTCGAGGCGGTTCCCAACGAAGAGTACCTGAGCAAGGCGAGGACGGGCGGCATCCAGATCTGCATCGATGTGAAGAGCGACCGAGACGTGCCTGCCGGCGACATAGCAGTCTCCTACCTCCTTGCTCTAAGGGACGATGTTTCCTCCCGAATGGCAATCAACACTCTGGATGCCCTCCTGGGGGTTATCGAGAACAGCGAGCCGGGCAAGGACGAGTTGCCGATAGCCGAGTGGTGGCACAATATCACTGTGAACCACGCTCACTTCGACGAGGGAGGCTACGACGATGAATACGAGGAAGAGGAGTTCGACGAGGACATCGAGATAGAGCCCGATCCAATCGAGCAGTTCGAGCTCCCCGGGCCTGGTGATCACCAAGCCCTAGTGGAGATGATCGAGCGCATCGTCAGTGACGTGCAGCGCCGTCAGAGGGAGGAGTGACAGCATGCCAGAGTGTCGAGGCTGCGGAGTGAGCAGCAGACGCAAGTGGTGCGAGATCTGCGATATCGTCGTGCCGCACATCACCGGACAGGACTCCAACATGATCGAAGGTCCCGTGGCGGTGGAGCATACTCGGCATGAACTCGGACAGCCTGACACCAGACCGAATCGAATCTGGTCTGCCATTCGAAGGCTGGACAGCTCGGAGGCAGAGTGGGCGATGAGTGCTCGACCAAACAACAGCATCACGAGGATCAGCGGAGCCCCTCCAGAATGGGAGATAGATGACGAAGACCAGATAATCATGGATTCTGGCTCCATCAGGCATTCCAGCACCGCCCGGCTGAGGAGGCTCCAGAACGGTGGTATCCTACCTGATGGCAGCCACCTCTCGTGGGCCGACGGTAGGTTCTACCTCGACGGCATCCCGCTGGATGTCCCATACCATGGACTCCGCAAGATGATGAGGAGAGTCCGCGGTATCCAAAACGTCGATTGGAAGAAGCTCTTGTTGTCAGTTAGCCTCGCTTGCACGAAGCACCAGACCAGACGCGAACTGCGCACCGGTCAACACGGCCATCAGACAACCATTCACCCGGCCGCCATGATGAGATTGAACGGAGACACGAGGAGGACCCCTGACTTCATGAGAGGGCTCGGCCTGCCCCCATGGGGCCTTCCCACCGAGCGGAGCAGATACAACCCCGATTGGTTCAGAGGAGCCTCTTGGATGGATGAGTGGGATTCACTGGGGCCGTTGGACATACGTGACATAGACGATATGATGATCCCGATGGCCCTGTACATCAAGAACGGCCGCCTTCAGCTTCGCGTCAGGCGGAACAGAGGCTGGAAGAGGCTCGAAGTGGAGTCCCATCCCGAAGTCTGGGCCAAGTTGTGCACTTGGTCGCTCTCACCAGCGAGGAGCAACGGCCACCAGAGGCTGCGATGCCTGCAGCAGAGTCTGTTTGCTGACACCGAGATTGCCCTGATCTCCAAGGAAGACAGGCGGGGCATCGGCATGCTCAGCGGAATCGTTCGGGAGAACGACAACGTCAGCATCCACCGCAGATCCGGTGGATTCGTAGTCAAAGGCACATCCGGGGCGATGTACAGTGTAGTCCCTGGTGTCGGTGGCCACAACACGAGATTCGTAGTCAACGGCATCGGACACGAGGCAGGACGTCGGGCTCGCCCAGGGCGTGGTGCCCCCCCATGGCATCGAGACAGGAATTCGCTGTGTATCGTCGAGAGCCACGAGCTTCGCCGCCTTGTGATCGGTGACGCCCTGAGCAGTATCATCCTAGCACTGCTAGACGACTTGAA
>Ga0208206_1000140_pt1 | contig 18248 bp, 22 predicted proteins | sample DeeseametaMP1483_FD_184187 | JGI IMG/M metagenome (GOLD analysis project Ga0208206, IMG submission 184187) | Marine microbial communities from the Deep Pacific Ocean - MP1483 (SPAdes) | ecosystem: Environmental > Aquatic > Marine > Oceanic | place: South of Fiji, South Pacific Ocean | collected... | reverse complement strand
TGCATTCATTATTTCAGGTAAATTTCCATCTTCGAATGTTACATCTACGACCGCGCCCATGATTTGTGATATTTTTCCAAATGCTTCCATAAGTATTCCTTTGTTACTTCAATGCTTCAGCTCCGCCAACAATTTCCAGCATTTCTTTGGTAATTGATGCTTGACGAGCTTTATTAAATTCAAGGGACAGATCCTTAATCATATCTTCTGCATTATCTGTGGCATTTTCCATAGCCACCATCCGTGCCGCTTGTTCGCTGGCATAGGATTCCAATAAATATTTCCACATCTGAATGTTTAAATGTCTGGGAATTAATGATCTGACTAATTTTTCTTTGGAGGGTTCGTAAAGACGATCTATATGCGTCATCGTATCTTCATCACCATATTCGAGGGGTAGTAACCGCTCAGACTGAATTGATTGGGTAGCTACATTGACAAATTCATTGTAAACCACATGGATTTCGTCAACTTCACCATTTATAAAATGACTAATGATCCCCTCTCCCATTTTCATGGCATGGGGAAAATCCAGATCGTTCCAAAATTCTATGTGGGATTGTATAATGTTGTAATCTCGGCGCTTGAAATGATCTCTCGTTTTTTTCCCGATGCAAAAAAGATCGACATTCTGTTTACCGATTTCGTCAATTTCCTGCTGTGCTTTCTTAAGGACATTGGTATTGAAAGAGCCTGCCAATCCACGATCGGATGCTACAACGATGTATCCTACCCGTTGAATCTCTCGAATATCCAAAAGTGGTAAAAGTTCGCGATCAACATCTGGTAATAGATGATGAATTACTTCTGTTAAGCGATGGGTATATGGTCGAGCCTGTTCCATTCGTCCCTGAGCTTTACGCATTTTGGCCGCCGCTACCATCTTCATCGCCTTAGTTACTTTTTGTATACTCTTTACAGATTTAATGCGATCCCGTATGTCTTTAAGATTAGCCATTATTTAATTAGGCCATGAATCCTTTCTTAAAGTCACTAATTGCTTTTTCCAAAGCGTCACCCACTTCATCAGTAATTGTACCTTCATTCCGAATGACTTCTAGATCCTTTGTATTATTGGCATCAAGATAATCAAAAAGCCCCGTTTCAAATTCTGCAATTTTGTCTACCGGAATATCATCTAGATGTCCTTTGGTACCGGCAAATATTATCGCGATTTGTTTATCCACATCCATTGGCGAATATTGTTTCTGTTTGAGTACCTCTACCATACATGCTCCACGGGTTAATTGCGCTAGAGTAGCTTTGTCCAAATCAGAACCAAATTTGGAAAATGCTTCCAGTTCCCTGAACTGCGCCAGATCCAACCGCAAGGTGCCGGCAATACTCTTCATCGCTTTAATTTGTGCATTACCACCCACCCGCGAAACGGATAGACCCACATCAATAGCCGGACGCACACCAGAGTTAAATAAATTTGTCTCCAGATAGATCTGACCATCTGTAATGGATATCACGTTCGTAGAAATATAAGCGGCAACATCACCCTCCTGTGTTTCAATAATGGGTAGTGCAGTCAGTGAACCACCGCCCAGGTCATCTGATAATTTGGAAGCACGTTCCAGCAGGCGGCTATGGAGATAAAACACATCTCCCGGATACGCTTCACGGCCCGGGGGTCTACGCAACACAAGCGACATTTGCCGATAAGCAACTGCCTGTTTAGATAGATCATCATAAATTATTAGAGCATGCTTGCCATTATCGCGAAAATACTCTCCCATGGCACACCCAGAATATGGAGCAATGAATTGTAATGGAGCAGCATCAGATGCATTTGCAGCAACAACAGTGGTATAATCCATCGATCCATTGGCTTCAAGTTCAGCCACGATTGAAGCAACGGTTGATCCTTTCTGACCTATGGCCACATAAATACAATAAACTGGATCTTCTGTCTCATGAGTATATTTTTGGTTGATGATTGTATCAACTGCAATGGCTGTTTTTCCAGTTTGACGGTCACCAATGATCAATTCACGCTGTCCGCGTCCAATAGGAATCATACTATCAATAGATTTTATACCTGTTTGAAGCGGTTGCTTCACCGGTTGACGTGCCATTACGCCCAATGCCTTTCGTTCGATCGGTAAAGAATCTTTCGCATCTATTACCCCTTTACCATCAATGGGTTGACCCAATGAGTTGACTACACGACCTACCATTGCTTCCCCTACCGGCACCTCGACTAATCGACCAGTGCGCTTGGCAAGGTCACCTTCTTTCACAAGGCTACTATCACCAAATAGTACCAAACTAACAGTATCTTCTTCCAGATTTAGCGCCATGCCAAAAGTATCATTTGGTAGTTCAACTAACTCTGAACTCATTACATTCTCTAAACCAGTCACCCGCGCTACACCATCGCCAACTGATATTACTTCTCCAACTTCACTAACCTCAACGGTGCCCTCAAACTTTGCGATTTGTTCTTTTAATAATGCTGTAATGTTTTCTGTCTTTATTTCCATAATATTCCTTAATGAAAATGATTATTGGAGTAAATCTCTCCTTAGATTATCCATTTTAGCTCTTATTGAAGCGTCTAGATAGGTATTATCAATCCTTAGTTTTATACCCCCCAACAAGCTCGGATCAACTATTAAATCCAATTCAGTATTTTTTCCAATGCTCTCTTCTAGTGTTTTTTGTAAATCCGCTACTTCAGCAACGGATAATTCATCTGCTACATGAGCTGTCACCGTTACAATATTCAACTCATCTTTTGCCATAGCATCAAAGAAATACGATAGATCACGCAATAGAATAGTTGGATTTTCATCGATCTCAATAATGAGTAATTCCTGTAGTATTGGATGACAAGCATCCTGTAAACCGAATCTAATTACCTCTGTTTTTTGTTCAGTTGTGAATCGTTTGGACTGCATAAAAGCACGGAATTGTGCATCTTTTTTCAATAATTCTAATACCAGTTTTATTGACCTTTGGACTTCATCCACAGCATCAATTTTCCTGGCAACTACTAAAAGTGCAGCAGCCATATTTTTTGTATTTGATCTACGCTTCATACCCCTTCACATTTTTCAATGATTCATCGATAAGTGATTTATTATCTTCTTTACTAAGATTTTTATTCACCAACTTCTCAGCAATAGAAAGTGAAAGGTTTACAACTTCACCTTTTATTTCTACAATCGCTTTATCGCGCTCTATTTTTATTTGGTCTTTTGCCGCAGACAAATTAGCTATTGCTTCTTCTTTTGCTTTATTTAGAGTGGCTGCTGTTAATTGCTCAGCTGCTTTTTTACCCTCTCTCACTATTCCCTGTGCTTCTGAACGGGCTTTGGCAATTATTTCATCACTTTCTGCACTGAGACGCTCCAACTCTTGTTTTGCTTTTTCCGCATCTTTAAGAGATTGCGAAATCTCATTTTCACGGGTCTCCAGCACTTTTAATAGCGGTTTCCAAGCAAACTTGGTTAAAACACCAAGTAATATCAGGAACGTAATAATTGTCCAGACGAATAGACCTGGGTCCAATTGAACTAGGGGATTATCCATATCTGGCTCCTCTTGTAATGTTTTTAATTACTGCTTATTTCATTAATACAATGAGGAGTACAAATACTTCTGCCAAAATAGCCACACCTTCGAGTAGAAAGAGTGGCAAGTTTACGGCACCAGTAATCTTATCTGTTGCTTCTGGTTGACGAGCAATCCCATCTGCTGCTGCTGCTGCCAACCGACCGATTCCCAATCCAGCGCCAACAACAATAAGGCCAAGGCCAATAGCTGCTCCAAAATAATGAAGAACTTCCATTATTATACCTCCATGTTTTTTTATTTAATGATGCACATTAATGGCCATGCCAATAAACACAGCCGATAACAGCGTAAATACATACGCTTGTACTATAATTATAATTATTTCCAGCCCTGAAATAGCAGCTGCCAGGGGAACAGATATTAGGGCAACACCAAGTCCGGCCGATACACTGTGAAACATATCCGCAAATATGGCCATAAAAGATAGAATTGCTAGCAGCGCAATGTGACCACCAGTCATATTGGCCGCTAAGCGCATTGTTAATGCAAAGGGTTTCACAAGCATTCCGATGATTTCAATTGGAATAAGGATTATATATACGAAACCCGGTAATCCATGCGGTACAAGATTCTTCCAGTGCTGTATAAATCCATGTGCCTTGGTGCCAGCAATAATAATAGATAGGAAAGTAATAATTGCCAACGCAGCTGTCACATTGAAATTACCTGTAACCGTTGGTCCGCCATGAAGTAATCCATTGATAAAATTATGGCTATCATCAGCTGGAACATGAAATACAAATCTATTTACTAGACCCAATACATCGAAAATCGGGATCATACCAATCGCATTGGCAAAAAATATGAAAAATAGAAAAGTTAGAATCAGGGGTGCCCAGCTATTCACCCACTTTGGTCCTACATTGGGTTTCACTATTGTATCACGGACAAAGGAAACTACTATTTCGAGCACATTCATAAGTCCAGTCGGTATTAATCTGCGCTGTTGAACATATCTTTGAATAGGAAGGATCACAACAAAACCAACAGTTAAGGCAACAATCCATAACATAAGTACATGTTTGGTAACAGACATGTCAATATTGAATAAATGAGGTAAAGGGAATATTGGATGGTGTATATCAGAATTTGAGACGTGGTGGATAATATTATCACCAACCTGTTCCATTGCACCACCTGATTCTTGCCCATCAGAACTAACTACCATAATATATCAATGACCATTTATATTGATTTTTCTTTAAAAATATATCTTAACACAAATGCTTCTGTTATGTGCAGCACTAAAAAATAACCGGTAAAGCTAATTATAAATGGCAAGGGATTAAAAGATATAAAAGTGAACATTATTACCAATAAGAGACCATAAGACAACATCTTCATCAGCATTGCTGTAGTCGTATGTTTTATAAGTTTCTCCGGGTTTATATTATATACAGAATGGGTTTTTGAAATAGAAATTAATGATATGAGCCAGGGTAAAACCATACCTAGAAATATCTCTTTTCCATACTCCGGAAGACCAGCACTTAACAATCCCCAGGTGCCAACACAAAACATACTAATATACATGTTTAATTTCATCACTTATTTTGGCCAAATTGCTTTTGCCAGCTGATAAAACCCGACTAATAGTCCTAGGAATGTACCACCAAGGGTAAACCAGGGTGATGACTGGTAATGATTATCAATAAAATACCCAACAAGAGCAAACACCAATACGGCACCAATAAGTGCATAGGATGCGGAGGCGGCTGGACCTGATTTAGCTAAAAATTTTTGAAAATAATAAAAAGATCGATTGGGGTAAGATTCTTTTGGATCAGGCATTTGGCTCAGAAGATGGTGAGGCCATAGTAAACCGGAGTTTCGCTTTGGATACTAACGAATCTGACGCATCCTTCTTAACGCCGATAACGCTGCAAGATCCCTCGAATTGTGCACCATCTTCTATTACAAGATTGCGGTAAATCAAATCCCCGATCAACTCTGACTTGCGACCGAGGACTATTCTATTAGAAACGGTAACATTGCCTTGTATACTACCGCCAATGTGCGCATCGCTGGCCTGGACATCACCTATTACCTGTCCTGATATGGTAATGCGTACCGGTCCATCTGTATGGATGTCCCCGTAGACTTTACCATATACAATGATTCCGCCATGCAATTTAATTGGACCATTAACAACTGCTTCGGCACCTATCATCGTCTGTATATTTTTGAAATCGATCTTTGCCATACTATTCTGCGCTTAAATCTTTATCTTTATACTCGGGGAAAAATTCTAATGGATCCAAAGGATTTGAACCTTCCCACACTTCGAAATGTAAATGTGGTCCAGAAGATATGCCAGTATTTCCTGCAAGTGATATAACATCACTGCGCTTTACAATATCTCGTTTCTTGACGAGGTTTACTTGATTATGGCCATAAAATGTAAAATAGTCATTTCCATGATAAAGTATGACCATATTACCTAAATCTGTTGACCAACCAGAAAATATAACTACACCTGCTGCTGATGCTGCAACAGGGTCTCCCTCCCGAACAGAAATATCGATCCCGTAATGATTATTTTTCCAAGCATGGGAACGAACTACCATCCGTTGGGTTACATAACCATCAATAGGCGCTTTAGTTGGAATATTACCAATTCGATCGGTAGAATATTTTACATCATCGCTTTTTACATCATTATACACCAAACCGCCAAGATTTTCTTCATAATCAGACAGTTTCAGATCCGCACCAAGGTTTTTCCGTAATAATCCTTCCATCTGCTGCAAGCGCTGCAGATCGTGGTATAAATTCATAACTTTAGATCTTTCCGTCACCAATTCATTATACCCACTTTTCATTCTTTGATAATCTAAAGCTCGAGGAACAAAAAAGTATCCCGCAACTCCGATTAAGGTAATTATTGCAATAGTCATTGTAATGATCAAACCAAACCAGCGGCGTCTAAATGTAAAACTTTTGCTCTCGGATTCGTTATCAGGGATAAGCAATACAGTGTATTTATTGGGCTTCATTGCTGGATTATTCTATCGACCTTAATAAATCTAATACCCTATCCAAATCATCATCAGAAAAAAATTGTATTTCAATCTTCCCACCTTTTTTGGAATAATGCAGCCGGACTTTAGTACCCAGGACCGTAATCAGTTCATTTTCAACACTCCTTATCTGGGAATTCGTTCCAGGTGATTTCCTGCTGGAACGTTTTGACTGTTTGGTTGATATACCTTTAGCAATAGCCTCAGCTACCCGTACACTAAGATCCTTACCGATAATTATCTTATATAGTTTCATCATCCCTGGCATTGTTTTCATCATCAAAATTGCGCGACCGTGGCCAGCTGATATCTTTTTATCACGAAGACTATTTTTTATATCACCAGGTAATTTTAATAACCGTAATGCATTTGAAATTGTGACCCGCTTTTTGCCAACTGCACTAGCTATATCGCTCTGAGAACGGTTGAATTTGCTTTGTAGAACTGCATACCCCTCTGCTTCATCAATTGGATTGAGGTTTTCACGCTGTATATTTTCGATTAATGCTATTTCCATCATTTCAGATTCATCTGAAATAGTTACCACATAGCCCGGTATCTGTTTCAACCCCGCCAACTTGGATGCACGTAATCGTCGTTCTCCAGCAATGAGAATGAAATTATCTTCATCCTGCTGTACAGTAATTGGTGTTATTACGCCCGTTTGCTTGATCGACGCAACTAATTCCTCAAGACTTTTGTCATCCAGACCATCTTTCCGGGGCTGCAATGGATTGACAACAATATTATCTATAGGTATATCTGCTACTCCCGGGCGGTCTGGAGTAGCCTCCTCAGGACCGTGAATCAATGCTTCAAGACCTCTTCCCAACCGTTTAGTAGCCATTTTCAATTATCTCCTCTATAAGTGCCATATAATCCTTTGCTCCTACTGAATTGGCATCATATAATAATGCCGGTTTTCCAAAACTAGGTGCCTCACCTAGCCGTACATTGCGATGAATGACTGTATTAAATAATTTATCGCCAAAATAACTTTTTACCTCATCAAGTACTTGTCTGGATAAGTTCAATCGACCATCAAACATTGTAACTAGAACACCCGCAATTTTCAAATTCTTGTTCAAATACTGCTGGACCAATCGAATGGTATTCAGCAGCAGACCCAGTCCCTCCAGTGCATAATACTCTGCCTGAATAGGAATAATTAAAGCGTTAGCAGCCGTCAGGCTATTAAGTGTGAGTAAACCCAATGAAGGCGGACAATCAATGATTATATAGTCGTATCTACTTTTGACCTTTGCCAATGCTTTTTTCAGTTCTAATTCCCGGGCGATAACACTAACCAGTTCAATCTCTGCACCAACCAGGTCATTCGTTGATAGAATTGCATCTAGATGATTAAATGTCGTTTTTGTAATGGTATCTTTGATTGGTATTTCATCCACCAATGTCTCATAAATGGTATTTTCGGCGCGCTTTTTAATAATTTCTGCTATACCGGTGGATGTATTTGCCTGTGGGTCCATATCAATCAATAACGTTTTGATCTCACTCACTGCCAAACTTGCAGCAATATTAACTGCTGAAGTTGTTTTACCAACACCGCCTTTTTGATTCGTTAGGGCAATAATTTTGGTCATATTGCAGATTTAAGGAATGTATTACGTATCAAGAAAACAAGACAAATTTAATTGTCTCTCCAAGGTTTAACAAGCGGGTTAAATCCCTAAATATCGTACTATTCAGGTTAGTACAACATTACAATTTGCAGAAATTATTAGACAATGATAACATTACTAAATTTTATTATGTTCTCACTATGAGTTTCATGAAAGCATTAGTAAAAAAATCTCCAGTGGATGGTCTTTGGCTAGAACAAATGCCAATACCTGTAATTGGCACCAATGATGTATTGATCAAAATTACAAAAACAGCGATTTGTGGTACCGATCTGCATATATATCACTGGGATGAATGGTCCCAGTCAACCATTAAGCCACCGTTAATTATCGGTCATGAATTCGTAGGAGTTGTTGAAGAGATAGGTCTGGGAGTAACCCATTATAAAAAAGGTGATATAGTCTCTGGTGAAGGTCATATAACCTGCGGTTATTGCCGTAACTGCCGCGCCGGGTTACGACACTTGTGTCATAAAACGATTGGTATTGGCATCCAGCGTGATGGTGCTTTTGCTGAATACATGACGTTACCGGAAGGTAACGTATGGCCTGTACACAACGATATTGATACGGACGTCGCCGCCTTTTTTGATCCGCTGGGTAATGCAGTACACTGTGCTTTGAGCTTCAGCATGGTAGCAGAAGACGTTCTAATAACTGGGGCAGGCCCAATCGGATGTATGGCAACCTCTATATGCAAACACCTTGGGGCGCGCAATGTTGTAGTGAGTGATATCAATGATTACCGTCTGGAACTGGCTGCTAAAATGGGTGCCGATAGAATAGTGAATATTCAGAATGAAAAAATTGAGGATTGTTTCAGCGAATTGAAAATTTCCAGTGGATTCGATATTGGCTTGGAAATGTCAGGCAATCCCAGTGCCCTACAGGACCTGATTCGCACCATGTACCATGGTGGAAAAATTGCGCTCCTGGGTATACTGCCTAATGATACATTGGTCAATTGGGATGATATCATATTTAAAGGTCTCAGAATAAAAGGTATTTACGGTAGAGAGATGTTTGAAACATGGTACAAAATGACCCAGCTTATACGCGGTGGCTTGGATGTGTTACCAATCATTACGCACAAATTTAATGCTGAGGACTTTCAACAAGCTTTTGAAGTGATTGATACCGGTCAATGCGGTAAAGTAATACTGAACTGGGACTAGTATGAACAAACCCGAGAATATTTTCAGTGCTAAATTGGCTGAAATAAAAGCAGAAGGTCTATATAAAAAAGAACGAACAATTACCACACCACAAGGTGTAATAATTGCCACCCGTGAAGGCGGCGAAGTCCTCAATTTTTGTGCCAACAACTATTTGGGCTTATCGGACAATGCAGAAATTAAAGCTGCTGCGCAAGATGCACTGGAAAACCATGGCTTCGGCATGTCTTCTGTTCGCTTTATATGCGGTACACAGGACATCCATAAGGAACTGGAACGAAAGATTTCAAATTTTTTCGACACCGATGACACCATCCTGTATACATCCTGTTTTGATGCCAATGGTGGTCTATTTGAAACATTATTAGAACCAGATGATGCGATAATCTCAGATGCGTTGAATCATGCCTCCATTATAGATGGAATTCGACTCTGCAAAGCTCAACGATTTCGCTATAAAAATAATGATATGGCCGATCTGGAGGTCAAACTTCAGGAAGCACAAAATAACCGCCTACTAATGATTGCTACGGATGGCGTTTTTTCCATGGATGGTTATATTGCCAAGCTAGATGAAATTACTGAATTGGCAAATAAATATGATGCCATGGTCATGGTAGATGACTCTCACGCCACTGGATTTGTAGGCCAGAACGGGCGCGGGTCTGCGGAATATCACGGTGTAATGGACAAAGTGGATTTATGGACTTCTACGCTGGGAAAAGCGCTGGGGGGTGCTTCAGGGGGTTTTACGACCGGAAGACAAGAAATTATCGATATGCTGCGCCAACGCTCGCGGCCCTATCTTTTCTCCAATACCTTAGCACCTGCTATTGTCGCTGCTGGTATAAAGGTATTTGATATGCTATCAACTACTACAGTACTCCGTGATAAACTGGAAGAAAACACTCTCTATTTCCGGGAAAAAATAAGTGCCGCTGGATTTGATATTAAAAAGGGTGATCATCCCATTGTACCGGTCATGCTCTATGACGCTGTCCTGGCCAAAAAAATGGCTGCTGAATTATTAGAAAGAGGCATTTATGTCATCGGCTTTTTCTATCCTGTTGTGCCCAAAGGGGAAGCAAGAATTCGTGTTCAAATATCTGCAGCAATGGAAATTCATCAACTAGATGAAGCGGTGGATGCATTCACTGAAGTCGGGCAAAAATTGAACGTATTATCTTGAATTTTCATGGCGGAAATAAAATTTGGTACCTCATTTCTATGCTCGGTAAATTCGCAGGCTTTTTTCATAGAAAAGCAATTCAATAAATAATAATGTCTAAAAACCTTATACCACGGTATATCATCATTGGAGTAGTTCTGGCTTGGGCATTGGTAACGCTGTGGCCTTCTGTTAAATATCAGCAATTATCGCCTGAGGATATTGAAGATATGCGGGAAGCCGGTACGCTCGAAACTCTCGAAAATAAAATTATCAAGCTAGGCCTGGACCTCAAGGGAGGCATTTACATTGTTCTGGAAGTAGACCTGCCAACGCTCGTTACGACCCTTGCCATTAATAAGGATGCAAAATTTGAACGTACAGTAAATGACGTTCGAAATACCCTGACTGAAAACCCTCAGCAAGAATTTTTCACCGTATTTACAGAAAAGATCAGTGAGAATGGCCTGCGATTACCGCGGTACTACGATGTGGATTATGGTGCCAAAGCTGAAGACATACTAAACAGCATTCAAGAACAAGCAGATGACGCTATTAACCGCGTCTTGGAAATACTACAGAACCGAGTTGATCAATTTGGTGTTTCTGAACCAACAATCCAAAAACAAGGTAATCGACGTATCATTGTAGAACTAGCTGGAATCCAGGATTCTGAAAGAGCGCGGGCACTGCTGCAAAGCACTGCACTATTGGAATTTTTCCTGGTCAAATCTCCAGAAGTTACTAACGACATTTTATCTCAAATCGACAAAGTTGTTAAAGGAGACGAGGAATTAGAGGCCTTGGCCGCTGCGGTTGATGGTGAACAGGCACAGACCAAGGATGGAGAGTTAGCAGTAAGTAATGACCAAACTATTTCCATTAGTGAACTTTTCGGCAGAGATGGAGTGAGTTCAGAGGATGCAGAAAGCGGCGACACAACAGTTGTGGTAGATCAAAATATTTTTCAAGAACGGCCCTTTTCTTCCATGCTGCGGGCCCTGGGAAATAATATTGCTGTACCGGAAAAGAATTTATATGCCATAAAGAAAATCATTAATAAACCTGAAGTTCAGGATAAACTTGCTCTGGGAAATGGTCGTTTTCTATTTGCCCCTGAAGCGGAGAGTTTTACAACAAATTCGGGGCTGGAAGAACCACTAGTTTACATGTATTATCTGGAACATGATGCTGATCTAACTGGTGGTGTCATCGAAGAAGCGAATGCGACGATCGGTGGCCAAGGGACAAGTGCTGTTGGGCAACCCATAGTTTTACTCGACATGAATAGTGAAGGAGCACGGACGTGGTCCCGGATCACTGGGGCAAATATCGGCCGACGTATAGCTATTGTCTTGGATAAAAAAGTGCATATGGCGCCGTCAATCCGAACAAAGATAACGGATGGTGGCACCCTGATCGAGGGTTTTGCAAACATGGATGAAGCCAAAGATATTGCCATTGTACTTCGTGCTGGTGCTTTGCCAGCCCCAGTAAAAATAATTGAAGAAAGAATTGTCGGACCATCTCTCGGTGCTGATTCCGTTAAAAGAGGAACGTATTCTGTCCTTCTTGGTCTCGCGCTGATCCTGGTATTTATACCGTTCTATTATAAGCTCTCAGGCATAATTGCAGATTTTGCCTTGATCTGGAATATTCTTTTGGTACTTGCTGTCTTGGCATCCCTTGGTGCTACACTGACATTGCCGGGCATTGCCGCCTTGATATTAACAGTAGGAATGTCCGTAGATGCCAATGTTATTATATTTGAGAGAATTCGTGAGGAATCAAGGAAAGGGAAAACACCTCGAACAGCAATTGACAGCGGTTATGCTCGCGCACTGACTACAATTATTGATGCGAATGTTACCACCTTGGTGGCGGCACTTGTACTTTATCAATTTGGCACTGGTCCCATAAGAGGTTTTGCAACGGTATTATTCTGGGGAATTATGATATCCATGTTTACGGCTATTTTTGTCACCCGCACAATTTTTAATTCGTTCACTGAACGCAGAGGTCTAAAAAAACTAAGTATATGAGACTCATCAAAGAAACTAGCATAAAGTTTATGGCGCAATCCCGACTAGGATTATACTTATCTGGTGCGGTAATCGGTGCCGGTATCATTTCCTTAATACTAGCGGGCGGACCATTATTAAGTATTGACTTCAAAGGTGGTACTCTCCTAGCGGTACATTTTACTGACCCGGTTGATGTGAATAATATCCGTTCGGCAATGAGTGTTGTATCTATAGATGGTCAGCCATTTGATTTAAGTAAAGCAGAAATAAAACTGTTTGGCGGCACAAGGGATATTTCCGTCCGTATACCTCACATGGATGAAGAGCCTGCGAACTTCGCTCAAAGAATTATCGCTCATCTCAGGAACTCCTTTCCTGATAAAGTTCCTGAAGTGGAAAGTGATTTCATTCTTTCAATCGATAAGGTGGGACCCAAAATCGGCTCTGAACTTAGTAATAAAGCCGTTTTGGCCATCATTTCTGCGCTGGGATTAATCCTGTTTTATATCTCTATTCGGTTCGAATTTAATTTTGCTTTAAGTGCCATTGCGGCCCTGGCGCATGACGTATTTGTAACGCTTGGCATTTTTTCCATTATGGGTTATGAAATATCATTACCCATTATAGCAGCTTTTCTCACTATTGTTGGATATTCACTGAATGATACCATCGTTATTTTTGATCGCATACGTGAAAATGTAAAATCCATGAAACGACTGACTTATACACAGGTAGTAGACCACAGTATAAATGATTCTTTGAGCCGGACAATTATTACTTCAGTCACTACTTTTATTGTTGTCCTTATACTTTGGTTATTTGGCGGTGAAGTAATAAATCTTTTCGCGTTCGCCATGATGGTTGGGGTAATCGTAGGTACGTATTCCAGTATTTTTGTAGCCTGCCCTTTAGTGGTGCGGCTGCACGCTGGCAAATAATCCAACTGCCCCTCTAATACAAGAATATTAATAAATTCCAATCCATCTTATGATATTCTACAGCGCAATGTCATCTCCTATTGGTCTATTAGGCATTGCCAAATCAAATAATGGAGTAAGGCGGGTAATGTTTTCGAACCATGCGCCGTTCAAACAGTATTTGCAAACTGTCTACCCCCTGGAAAATATAAAACGAGATGACGATGAATTAACTGATCCTATCAATCAGTTAAACGAGTATTTTAGTTCATTAAGGATGAAGTTTGAACTAAAATTGGACCTGATAGCACCTCCCTATTATAAAAAAGTATTGAAAAAGGTAGCTAATATTCCCTATGGTAAAACAGCTTCATATAAAACTATTGCTGAACAGACCGGTAATCCGAAAGCAGTCCGTGCAGTAGGCAGCGCAAACGCCAATAACCCCATACCAATAATTATACCTTGTCATCGCATATTGACACATAGCGGAAAGCTTGGCGGCTTTGGTGGCGGCGTAGAAACGAAGGTATTTCTATTAGAACTGGAAGGCGCCTTGTAGTTAGATTCGATATACCAAAAACATGTGGGCATTTTTTAAACGCATTACATTTGCCGGTCTATTTGCAATAGTACCACTAGCACTCACTTTTTACATCATTAAAATCATAATTGTATTTCTCGATCAGCTATCTGCACCTATTATGGAAAGGATCAAGTTTGAAATCCCTGGTTTTGGACTAATACTAACGCTGCTGATTATTTTTGCATTGGGAATTTTCGTAACGAATGTTCTTGGACGGCGCTTATTTTCATGGGGAGAACGGCTAATTTCATCAATACCTCTGGTGAACAATATCTATAATACCATAAAACAAATCACCAATGCTTTCTCAGGTGCGACACAAACAGAAAATTACCAGCGCGTTATCTATATCCAATATCCGCGGCAAGGAATATGGACAATCTGTTTTGTTACAGGTGAGAGTGTAGATGGATCCGGTGAAGAATACTATCATGTATTTGTGCCCACTACTCCAAATCCTACATCCGGTGTTTTCATCATTATTCCAAAAAAAGATGCGATTGAAGCTGACCTTACAGTCGAGGAAGGATTGAAGGCAGTAATCTCAGGGGGGCTGCTGGCGCCAGAAAAAAGTCCGCTAGACACGTAAAAATTTTTAGATAATTGTTCCCTTGTTTTTTCAACTAATTCCTAAACGGTAACCGTATGATCGAACTGGTCATATTGTTGTTAGCCAGCTATATTACGGGATCATTCCCCACCAGCATTATTGTAACACGCGTAACCAAAAATATTGATATCAGAGAACATGGCAGCGGCAATGCAGGTACGACCAATGTGTTCCGAGTTTTAGGCTGGAAATACGCAATTTTCGTATTGACATTTGATATATTTAAAGGCTGGCTGCCAACAGCTGTATACGCCACCACAATTTTCCAGCAACTACCGGTTCCTGATCAAGGTTTAGTTCAAATTTTGTGCGGTTTTGCAGCAGTCTTCGGCCATACTTTTCCAATATTTGCTGGGTTTAGGGGTGGCAAAGGTGTTAGTTCACTGATTGGGGTATTACTTGCTTTATTCCCCCTTGCATTCCCATTATGTTTGCTAGTAGGCATTGCGGTTATTACTACCACCGGTTATGTTTCACTAGGATCTATATCTGCCGCTGTTGCTCTGCCGATTATTTTTTTAATTCTACCAAGGTTAGGCTTGATCAATCCCAGTCTTTTTTTAATTGTCTTTTCCTTGCTTGTTCCATGGTTCATTATCTATACCCATCGTAGTAATATCAGCCGGATTCGAAATGGTACTGAAAATCGCTTTGAAAAAGCGATTATTTTCAAGAAGAAAAACTAGATCAGAACTTTTGACCGATGGCCAGGTGCAGCGTTTGGTCAGCAAATTGGTCGTCTCTGTACCCCCAGCCATAATCCAACCCAATCGTACCTACCATCGGTACCGGGATCCGAAATCCAAAACCCATACCAGCCATAGGCGATCCTCTAAACAGCTCTTTCCGGTCTCTGCTGATAAACCCCACATCAACAAACGCAACAGCACTCAATCCATATTCCTGCTTCCAATTAAATAGATCGGTTGTGAAAACAGAGATTGGAATGATCGTTTGTCGTAATTCAGCGGATATGATAGCGAAATGGTTCCCAAAACGATAGGCATTATCAACGTTCGTATAAATTGACCGATCAGGAATTGACCAACCTCTAACTGTCTCCGAACTGCCTAACCATGATACCCATACTTCATCCACATCTCTAAATGTTGTCATAAAGGATACATTAAATGCTGCTGTCAGTTTGCGTTCGCTTTTAACCAGTGAGTGGTAAAAACTATAGGATTGACTCCACCAAAGATTTCGTTTTTCGCTGTCCAATTCAACATGACTATAAAAACCTTGAACAATTAATATTCCCTTACTTGGGTCACGATAAATATCCCGCGTATCATATATATAGATACCCTGGGGAGCTATATAATAATATTCCAATGTGTCCTCATCATTGCTGAATGTTTTCTTTTTCCACTCGAACCCAACTCTGACCTTATGGTTATAACCAAAATAACGACCTAAATTTATTTCTGCAGTGGTCACGTTCCGTTCATAAGGCAAAAACGGATGTGCGGTAATGCTCTTGCCGGTCATAACATCCAGCGAAACATGGTCACCCATAATCCAGGGATTTTTAAACGCAAAAAAATAGGCCCGTCGCGCACCTGTAGATCCACCCAGCGTAAATTTCTCATTTCTACCCCGAAAATTATTGATCCGCAGCATTCCGCCAAATGACCAGCCATGCTCCTCCTCATATGCCGGTCCTCCTGCAGGCAGGATCCGCAACGATGTTTCAATAACTTTATATTCCAAAATAACAGTTAGATCTTCCAGTGGTATTGCCCGCCAAGTCACATCCGCAAAAATGCCCAGATTATATATTCGGTCACGGTCCTCACGGGCAACCGCGCTGTCCAGGGGAACATCGATCGGATGCTGAATCTCGCGTTCAATAATGTAATCTTTTGTAGTAAGGTGGCCTTTGAACTCGATAGCGGAAACAATTGGTTGCTGGTCAGCCCATACTAATGGTACTGATAAACATATTAATAATAGCCTATGAATCATAAAGGGTCGGCCTAGATACCGTCAGCCGAAAAATAATTTAGAGGTCGAAGCTCTCCATGAGCTGCATTTTCTTATACTCGATGCCTTCCTCGGAATATACGTGTTCGATCGCTCTCCGCAGATCACTCTCTACGATAAGTCCACGCAGGTTTATGGCCATATTCCAGTCATCCAATACACGTACATTCATTTCCGTGTTTGAGTCTTGGTAGCGATGCCACGTACCATCAAATTCGTTTGGTGGTCCATAGGTCATCATTATTTTATGCTGCAAAACATCTTCGGTGGTCACCTGTGGAAATCCGATATTCTTCAGTTCGACAGTTTTATGAACACTCTCAAGTTTATAATGTGAGGCCTCAATATTTGTAATACTGTAAATAAAATCAATATTGATGAAGCGCAGTTCGATCCGCTCAATAGTTAGTCTGGTCGTATACTCATACATCATTTTCGCTCGTCTTACAGGTATACGGAATCCAGATTTTAGTGTTAACGGATCATCCCAAAATTCAGCTACAGATAGCGAATCGGGGAAATAGCCCATCACCGCAGAGAGACTAGAATTCCAATTTGAGATTGGCTCCCGTGCCAACACCCAGCCATTCGGCAGTGATTTAATATAACCATCTAAAACGGTCGGGTTTGACTGAACAATTGGTTCTTTTGATACTACCGGCAGTTTCCTTACTTCTATAGGAATGGAAGTGATAATGTCTCTGATATCTCTATCCTGGGGCCATATCTTGGGTCGAAGAGCCGTACAACTGGTTACAAATAATAAGAGGGTTAATATTGTTACGCGAAGCACGATCATAAAATTAATCAAATTAAGTATTCATCATGAAGTGTTTTTTAACTTACTGGCAGAAATAGTGTAATCACCAGTACAGTGTTAATTATTTAAAAAAAAAGCCCCAAAAATTTGAGGCCTTTTTTCCAAATCTGGTCAGGAATCTATTTACGACCCCGAGCCATTTTTGCGCGAGCTACATCACCATTCTTATCAATGAAGTAAAGATAACCTGATTCGCGCGTTACGCCAGCTTTTGCTACTTCTTCAGCATTGCCGCCGCCTTTACCGGCACGGGCCATTTTAGAACGCCAAACGTTCCCATTTTTACCGAGGTAATATAGGTAACCACTTTCTTTACTGACACCACATGCTTTTACAGTTTCTGCCATTGGATTCCTCCTTTAGTTTAGTTAAAAAAGCAAAGAGAACTAACTCTCGACGGTGAACGTAATATTCTCTGTGGCAAAATGTCAAGGATTTTCTCGACGATCCCTCGTCGAGAACATTTTACCAGATTTCTGACCAAATCCCACTGCTTCAATAGCAGCTTGTTATATTTGATCTAGCAAAACAAATAACCCCGCTATTAGGCGGGGCTTGATGCTTTAGGGAACTTTCGGGCTGAGATGAGCGAGTGTTAGTATTCTTTAACTTCTTTTACTGAACCGTATTCGTTGTAGGTAGTCCATTTACCTACTTTTTCCCCGCCCTTGTAAGCTTGTTCAGCTCTCTTCTGTCCATTTTTACCCCACAACC
>Ga0208206_1000126_pt1 | contig 18977 bp, 18 predicted proteins | sample DeeseametaMP1483_FD_184187 | JGI IMG/M metagenome (GOLD analysis project Ga0208206, IMG submission 184187) | Marine microbial communities from the Deep Pacific Ocean - MP1483 (SPAdes) | ecosystem: Environmental > Aquatic > Marine > Oceanic | place: South of Fiji, South Pacific Ocean | collected... | reverse complement strand
GACATCACGATGATCGTCGTGACCCATGAGATGGGCTTCGCCAAGGAGGTCTGTGACCGAGTCATCCTGTTCGACGAGGGCGAGCTGGTCGAGCAGAACACTCCCGACGAATTCTTCGATAACCCGCAGCACAAGCGCACCAAGCTGTTCCTAGAGCAGATCCTCTGATTTCTCCGGGGCTTCCCTCTGGCTGGGCGCTACCCTATTGAGCCGCCATGGCAGGACCTGTGCCATGAGTTGCCTCAGTGAGCTGCCGAACAACGTCGAGCCGACCTACGCCTGCGCCTCGGAATTAATGGAGACGGGGCCGGTTTCTGCGCTGCTGATAATCGTCATCGGAATCCCCCTCATCAAAATCGCCAAGAGATACCTCAGGAAGCTGTTCGACAGGACCGACTTCGACGAAGGGCTCGAGAACTTCATGTTCCGCATCGCCGGAGTCACGATGTGGGCGCTAGTGATACTGACAGCCACGAGCGAGCTGGGCATCAACGTCACTGGGATCGTAGCCGCGCTCGGCATCTTCGGGCTTGCTGTCGCCTTCGCCGCCCAGGACACGATGGAGAACGTCATCGCTGGCATCTTCATCATTGTCGACAGGCCGTTCCGGGAAGGGGAGCGCATCCTGCTGCCCAAGAAACTGGGGGGCATCTACAGCAGCTGGGGCGACGTCAAGCAGATCGGCCTGCGGACCACGCACGTGCGTTCCACGGACGGGGTGATGTTGACCATCCCGAACAAACTGCTGACCAAGGACCCCGTGGCGAACTTCAGCCATCGCAGCGACATGGCGCTGCGGGTGCGCATACGCATGGGGGTGGCTCCGACATGGGCCAACGTCACCAGTGCACAGGAGATAGTCGAGGACATCGCCGCGAACCACCCCGACATCTGCCGTGAGCCGAAACCGCCCGAGGTGGTGCTCCGGGATTTCGGACCGCACGAGGTGATAATGGAGATTCGCTACTATGTCGATAACGCGAAGAAGATGCGCCCCTCGAAGTCATTCTTCGTAACCGAGATACTCCGTCGCTTCGAGGAAGAGAGCGTCTCGCTGTCGCTTCCCGTCCTAGTCAACATGAACAGCGACGTCGATCTCGAGGACCTCGGTTTCTAGGGGGAGTAGTAATCAGGCGCGTATCCAGTGTGCCACCCCATCGTGGATGGTGCTGCGGAAGGTCAGTAGTCGCAATGTCGGCCCGCCAAGGTCGACAGTCACCCTCGCACCTCTGGTGAAGTGGGTCTCGTCCCAGCCGTCGCTGACGATGTAACCGCGGTGCATGTCGCTGGTCATCACAGTCGGCTCGCTGGTCCAGGCCCAGTACGAGCCGTCGTCCTCTCGCTCCTCGCGCGGTAGGTCCCTGGATACGAACAGGTACCACCCGTTTACCTCGTTCATCGGGAAGGCGGCCCCTTCGATGTCGGCCACGTGGCGGAACCAGGCTCCTTGGCCGAGGAAGGTGGAGAACAAGCAACCCGAGGATCTCTGGATGACATCGATCTCGCCGTAGTTGCCGTCGGGCACTCTCTGCAGCCTGTACCTCGATGGCTGGTACTGGTGGGTGTTGGCGATGATCAGGTCGTTGAGCGCCGGGTCCGAGAGGACCGTCTTGCCGCTGGTGGTGACGATCTCGGCCTGCAGCCTGGGCAGGACGTTGACGATGGCCCCGCCGTCCAAGGCCGAGCGAACGTCATCGGCGAAGTGCTTCGGGTCGCTTCCCATGTAGAAGCCGTACGAGCCATCCTCGTCGTCGTCACGGGGATGGCTGTTGACGCCCATGACAGGGGTGTCCGAGTCTATCGAATGGGCGATCGAGGTGAGGGTGCCGTCGCCGCCGAGGATGATGACCAGGTCGCGTCCGACGAAGTCCTCCCTGTTGACTGTCTCGCGCGCCTTGTACGAGATGCTGGTGCCCCTGTCGCTGACCAGTTCATCGAGTGCGTCGCGCACCGTGGCCAGGGCCTTGTCGTGGACCTCCTCGAAGTTCTTCTTGTAGACCACGAGGACGTCTGGGGGCATTGCGGCACGCTCCTTCGCAGGCTTCCCTCTGTGGATGTCCCATATAGGCGCGACGCACGGTGGAACGACCTGATTCAACTGACCGCTGTCGCATAGACTCATCACCCCCGCGCGCTCGCGGGAGGGCATGAGAAGCGCGATATTGGCTGCACTGCTCGTCCTCGCTCCGCTCTCAACAGGCTGCCTCGTGGTCCCCATCGATCCTTGCCCTGAGGGAGACTGCTTCCCCTTGGGCTCGGCCGCGCTGTCTGAGCTTCTGTCGGGCCCAGACGCCTTCGACGTGCTTTCCTACGCCGAGGACTTCGAGCGGCTGAGGGTCGAGACCTCGACTGTCTATGACAACCAAGGCCAGAGCGGAGAGATCCACTGGAGCGTGGCCAAGGACGACGATGCCCAACTGCGGTCGATCGCGATGAGGCTGACGATTGGGACCTCTACCATCGACACCGAGGTCATCGAGGGACAGCGGGCCACCAATGTCAGGATCGGCGACGACTGGTACGAGGGCCGCGACGCGATACCGCAGTACACGGACCCGTTCGAGGAGATAGCCAAACTCGCTTCGGAGCAGCCTAACGGCATGTGGCCGCCGTTCGGCTTCGATACGGCCTCGATCGCAGATCTAGACTGGACCATCACCGGCGATCCCCTCTCCCTCCAGCAGATCGCCTCCGCCTCCAACGCGACCCACACCATCATCATCGAGCTGATGGGCGCGCCCCCGATGATCACCGGCATCGAGACCTACTCCGGGGATGACCAGCAGTTCACCCTCAGGGTCACGACGGGGGATGCGGTGAGCCTAGCGCTGCAGGAAGGTCTGCCGCGCACCCCCGTCGAGTTCAGCCTCGAGGCAGCTCCCCTCCAAGACGGCGACCTCACCGTCTGGGCAGGTGGAGTGCCCGAGGGTCTGACCGCGGAGGTCGACCCGGCCGAGTTGGAGTTCCACGGATTGTCGGGTACGGGGGAGGATGCGACTTCGGTCGCTTCGATGGCCTTCGATGTCGAGTACTCCAACGTCACACTGAACGACGGCACTTGGTGGGAGTTCTCGTGGTCCGACTACGTGGCGGACGGCTACGTCTCAGGAGGAGATTTCTACCAGATTCGCACTAACGCCACCGGGGAGTTGAACGTCGCGATATACGACCTCTGGGCGGAAGCATGGACCGGCGGCCCGCTGCAGGGCTCCTGAAGCCGCGGCATCCGATGAGTATCTTGAAGCACCTGTTCTTCAAGGCGCCGGCATGGCAGGGAGCAGCCATCCGCTGATGCGGCTTCTCTCGCAACTGAGGCACCACAGGAGCACCGTTCTGCTTGCATCAATCTGCTCGGTCGTGAACAAGGTCTGGGACCTCGCCCCCCCTGTCCTCATCGGCATGGCCATCGATGTGGTGGCCACTCAGGAGGATTCCTTCCTAGCCCAGTTCGGCTACCCCGACGTCTACGACCAGCTCTACATCCTCACCGGTATCACTGTCGTGGTATGGGTCTTGGAATCGATCTTCCAGTACATCTACGCAGTGCTGTGGCGCAATTTGGCCCAGACCGCCCAGCACGAGCTTCGGATGTCGGCCTACACCCACATCCAGGACCTCGAGATGCAGTGGTACTCCGAGCAGTCCACAGGCAGCCTGATGGCGATATTGAACGACGATGTCAACCAACTCGAGCGCTTCCTAGACCAGGGCGCGACAGACCTTCTGCACGTCGCCACCACAATCATCGTCGTCGGCGCGATAATGATCTCCGTAGCCCCCGAGGTGGCGCTGCTCGCGATTATGCCCGTGCCTATCATCGTCGCGGGCTCGTTCATCTACCAGCGCAGGATAGGCGCGCGCTACACCAAGGTACGCAGCAAGGTAGCAGATCTCAGCGCCCTGCTGAACAACAATCTGCACGGGATCATGACGATCAAGTCGTTCACCGCTGAGGAGCGCGAAGTCGAGCGGGTTGGTGACGCCTCGGTGTCCTACAGAGAGGCCAACCGCGATGCCATCCGCCTCTCGGCGTCCTTCGTGCCGATCATCAGGATGGCAATCCTCTTCGCCTTCACCGCCAATATGCTGGTGGGCGGCTGGTTCGCGCTCGATGGCCGAATCAGCCTCGGGGCCTATTCGGTCATCGTCTTCATCACCCAGCGGCTGCTGTGGCCGCTGACCAGGCTGGGCGAGACCTTCGATTTGTACCAGCGCGCGATGGCCTCGACCACGCGCGTGCTCGACCTGCTCGACACTGAGATCGGGATAGTCGAGGGCGATACGGAACTCGATGTCGTGCGCGGTGAGATCCGCTTCAGCGAAGTCGGCTTCTCCTATCCCAACAGGGAGGTAGTGCTCCGGGGAGTCGACTTCGCAGTACCCGCGGGCAGGACGGTCGGACTGGTCGGCTCGACGGGCTCGGGCAAGACCACGCTCGTTCGCCTGCTGCTGAGATTCCACGACCCCGACACGGGGACCGTCAGCCTCGATGGCCATGACGTCAGAGAGTTGACTCTGGAATCGCTGCGCGGCTCCATCGCGCTGGTGAGCCAGACTACGACGCTATTCCCGGGCTCGGTGCGCGAGAACGTGCGCTACGGCGACCCACAGGCCAGTGACGAGGCGGTCGTCGAGGCTGCCCGGATCGCCGAGGCCCTCGGCTTCATAGAGGAGCTGCCCGACGGCTGGGAGACCGACATAGGCGAGGGCGGTCACAGGCTCTCCGGTGGCCAGCGCCAGAGGATCGCCATAGCCCGAGCGGTGCTGAAGGATGCGCCGGTGCTGGTGCTGGATGAAGCCACCAGCAACGTCGACAACGAGACCGAGGCGGCGCTCAAGCGCTCGATCGATAGGATCTCGGAGGGGCGCACCACGCTCATCATCGCGCACCGCCTGTCGACGGTGCGCAACGCGGACGTGATAGCCGTGATTGGTGAAGGCCGCATCAGCGAGACCGGGACTCACGAGGAGCTGCTGGAGAGCAGCGGACTCTATTCGCGGCTCTGGGCCGTGCAGACCGGCGAGGTGACGGCATGACGGACGAGATGAGCGCGTCGATCCTCGGGGGCCGGTCAGTCCCGCCGGGGACAGGTTAATTCCCTACGCCCTTCTCGTAGTGCCGATGGCGCGCTCAGACTCGCTCGTATGGTTCCTAGCCGGATTCACCCAGCTCTTCGTCGGCTCCTCACTGGCGGCCGACCCAACCTTGGCCACTCTCGGCATAATCCTCGAGTTGACGGGGGGCGGCTCCGTGCTACTCGGGCTCTACATGCTGTTATTCCTCGCGAGGTACCACAAGGAGTTCGAAACTTCCTACAGCAAGCTGGAGAAGACCACGATGGTGAGGAACGATCAAGGCATCCCCCATCGCGTTGACTCTGGCTCGAAGACGGTGAAGGCCGTGTGGTACGTCATTCCAGTATTACTGACCTTCTTCGCGGCAGTGGGCTGGCTGGCGAACCAGTAGGTGTTCGCATGGCAAAGGCCAAACCAGGCCTCGACGAGATGGTCGACCGGGTGATTGACAACCCGGCATACGACATGTTCGGGGGCTACCACTTGTTCCTGCGCAGGGTGACCATACCGATCATCCTGATTCTGATAGCCATGATGGTGTACACCTTCCTCTCCGGGTACTTCTCCGACGACCTCACTCTGATACTGACCGCTCTGGTGACTGGCCTGTCGGTAGGGCCGATTCTCGGCTTGGAGCGGTTTTTCGGAGAGCGAAGGCTCAGGAGTTGACCCTCTCACCGGCTTTATCACTCAGCGCCGCCGAATGGGTAAAAGGGAGGGCCTCCCCTTGTCAACACGATGGGCCTGCTCGACTCGTTCGACATTTTCGAATTGCTGGGCTTCGGAGAAGCCACCGGACTGGAGCTGCTGTTCGCGGCATCGGCCTTGGTCGGAGGCATACTCTTCCTGCTCTGGTTCGCTCTGATGATGATCGGAGGATTCGCCGCCGACATCTTCGAGGGACTGCTCGGGATGGATGGCGTAGGCGACCTCGGTGCCGACGCCTCGTTCAAGGCGCTGACCTTCCAGGGGCTGATGGCCTTCCTGATGTTCTTCGGCCTCGCCGGTCTGTACACCCTCGAGTCGACGGAGACCCAGACTCTGGCAATCGCCGTCGGAGGTTTAGCCGGCTTCGGCTCGATGTACGGGACTGGAAAGCTGTTCCATCTCTTCATCGGGCTGCAGTCCGATGGCACTGTCGAGATATCGGAGGCCGTCGGGGCTACCGGCACCGTGTACCTGCGGATACCTCAAGACGGGGCCGGACAGGTGCAGGTCAACTACGGCGGCAGCATGAGGACGATGAAAGCCAGATCGCACGACGGCGCCGAGATCGGCAACGGCGAGCTCGTCGAAGTCCACGACACCGTGGGCCAGATTCTCGTCGTCAAAAGAAAGTGAGAATCCCCTCTGGAATCGATTTTTCACGGTGCGCGGGGAAGCCTTCATGACCCCACACGCTCTCATGGGGCTAGAGGCGATGCTGGATGGCTGAAGCTGGAGCACTTCTGACGACGATGATATTTGCGACTGTACTGGTACTTGTGGCGGTGGTGATATTCTTCGCGCAACGGTACAGGAGATGCCCGCCTGACAAGGTGATGGTCATCTACGGACGGACCCAAGCGGGTCGTCCATCGAAGACGATGCACGGCGGTGCGGCGCTGGTCTGGCCACTGATACAGGACTACGCGTTCCTGCCTCTGACGCCGATCACCATCAACATCGACCTGAGACGCGCTCTGTCTCTCCAGAACATCAGGATCAACGTCCCCAGCACCTTCACCATCGGCATCAGCATCGAGGAGAGCATCATGCAGAACGCCGCACAGAGGCTGCTCGGCCTGAAGATGATTGACATCGAGAAGATGGCGGAGGAGATCATCCTCGGCCAGCTCCGTTTGACCGTCGCCTCAATGACCATCGAGCAGATCAACCAAGACCGTGACAATTTCCTTGAGCGCATCAACCACAACGTGGAGAAGGAGCTCGAGAAGGTCGGCCTGAAACTCATCAACGTGAACATCGTCGACATCACTGACGACTCCGACTACATCGAGAGCATCGGCAAGAAGGCGGCTGCTACCGCAGTCGAGAATGCCCGAGTCGATGTCGCCAACGCCGAGCGCGACGGTGCTATCGGTGCCGCAGAGGCGAACAGGACACGGGAGATCCAAGTTGCGCAGAACGTGGCCGAGGCCGCCAAGGGCTCGAAGGCCGCGGAGGCCGACAGGCGTGTCTACATCGAGGGCCAGGAGGCGATCGCAGTCTCCGGCGAGAACATAGCACAGGCCGAGATCGCCAACGTCAACGCAGACCTCGCCGAGGCCGAGGCTGCTGCCAAGCAGAGGTCCGACGTCGCTGAGGCCGTCGCTGAGGCCGCAATCCAGCGCGCCCGCTACGTCGAGGAGGAGGAGCGCCTGAAGGCGAGCGACATCGTCCGAGAGAACATCCAGAAGCAGCAGATCGAGATCGCTGCCGAGGCTGAGGCAGAGAGACAGCGCCGCGTCGCCGGTGGTGAGGCGGATGCCATTCTATTGGTCTACGAGGCCGAGGCCAAGGGTATCCAGAAGGTGCTCGACGCGAAGGCGAAGGGGTACCAGAACCTCGTCAACAGCACAGCTGGCGACCCCAAGGCCGCCGCGACGCTGCTCATGGTCGAGAAGATCGAGAGCATGGTCGCAGCACAGGTCGAGGCGATCCGCAATCTCAAGATTGACAAGATCACGGTGTGGGACGGCGGCAACAACGCTGACGGCTCCTCGGCCACCAGCAACTTCGTGAGCAGCCTCGTGCAGAGCCTGCCGCCGATTCACGACGTAGCGAAGATGGCCGGAGTGGAACTGCCGGACTACCTAGGATCGATGTCAGACGATTCTGACAGCGAGTGAGCGACTGTCCCGCAGGGACAGTCACGCTCATGAGGCGGCCCCCGATGGGACTTGCATGGGGCGCGAGGACGTCGTCGTACTCGGCGGGGCTCGCACGCCGTTCTGCGAGTGGCTGGGCGGCAAGCGCGGAGACGGCGAGACCGGGGGCCGCCTGGCTTCGGTTGCGGCCGAGGACCTCGGCTCGATAGCCATCAGTGCCGCGCTCGAGAGGACCGGGACCGACCCATCCTCGGTCGACCACGTGGTGATGGGTCACGCGCTCCAGACCTCCAGTCAGGCGATCTTCGGAGCACGACATGCCGGCCTCAAAGCCGGGATTCCCCAAGAGGTCCCTATGCTGACGCTGAACAGGCTGTGCGGCAGTGGCGCCCAGTCGATAATCTCCGGAGCCCAAATGATCATGCTCGGCGAGGCCGAGGTCGTCGTGTCGGGCGGGATGGAGAACCTATCCCAAGCTCCCCACATCCTGCGCGGCATGCGCGACTCCCACAAGCTAGGCAGGCCGCCACAGGAGGGCTACGAGCTGCCCAAGGACATGGAGGACTACCTGTTCACCAACCTCATCGACGGCATCTGCGGCTCGTTCATGGCCCAGACCTGCGACGAGCTGTGCCACCGCGTCGGCGTCGTGCGAGAGCAGGCCGACGAATTCGCCGCGCTGAGCCACCAGAGGACCGAGCGAAGCATCGATTCAGGACTCTTCGAGAACGAGATAGTGGCAGTCGAGACTCCCGGGGGCATGGTCACCGCCGCCGACGAGGATCACTTCGTGCGCGCAACCACCGAGGAATCGCTGTCGGGCCTGCGCCCGCACTTCGGCCCCGACTCCTTGGTGACTGCCGGCAACGCCTCGGGCGTGGTCGACGGCGCGGCTGCCGTGGTCATCAAGTCGGCCAGCAGAGCCGCTGCCGACGGTGACGAGCCGCTGGCCAGAATCGTCGATTGGGGGATCGTCGGGCTCGATCCGGCCATCATGGCCTACGGCCCGGTGCCCAGCAGCCGGCTCGCGCTCGATAGGGCTGGGCTCTCGGTCAGCGACATCGACAGGTGGGAGATCAACGAGGCCTTCGCCGGCCAAGCCGTGGCCTGCATACAGGAACTCGGCATCGATGTCGACAGGGTCAACGTCAACGGCGGAGCCGTCGGACTCGGACATCCGCTGGCAGCGACTGGCACGAGGCTCGTCCTGACGCTGGCCCACGAACTCAGGCGCAGTGGCGGCAGGTACGGCGTCGCCACAGCGTGCATCGGCGGCGGTCAGGGAATCGCGCTCATCATCGAGTCGATTTGATCGTTTTTCCGTATGTTACGCCGTAGGAGAGGTTATCCTGCAGACCGCCTTGCAGAGCACAGTGATAACATGACGGAACACACCATCACCGAGCACATCGAAGGAACGGGACACGCAAACAGGAAACGCAGCCTGGCGAAGACCCTGTCATGGAGAATCCTCGCGTCGACGGACACCGTCATAATCGCCAGAGTCCTCACCGGAAGCTGGACGATAGGTCTCAGCATAGCCAGCATCGAGATAGTTACCAAGATGATACTGTACTACCTGCACGAGCGCGGTTGGAGCTCGTTGGATTGGGGCCTAGAGGACGTCGATGTAGATGTAACTGCCCTGGCAGACCCTCACCCCGTTCATTGAGATGCGCCCCGAGGGCGCTTCTTGATGGAGCCCACTGGACGGGGGTACTGAGTCGGAAGAAACTCCCTTTGCAGTTTGTGCGTGAGTGAAGGGCCATTTGCCTAGGCAGGTGACCGTATAGGTTAATTGAGATGCGAACGCCGTCCCGTCCGTCAGCATGGGGGAGACTCGCTCTAGGAGTTTATTGAAGGCGGTCAGCTGGAGAGTCATCGCAACCCTGACCGGCACAGGGCTCGTGCTGCTTTTCACAGGCGATACCGGCTTGGCCGAAAAGTTCCTGGTAGCAGACATCTTGCTCAAGTTGCTGTTCTACTATATGCATGAGAGAGGTTGGGCTATGGTCACATGGGGCAAGATCGTAGGCTCTAGCCCCGAACCACGTAGGCAGTCCGTGTCGACCGGTGCGCCAAGTGCGCCGAGGGGCGTTTGGGCTCAGCGAGCTCGCAGTCCGTGACCTTCCGACTGGCACGCAGGCGCCGACTGCTGAATCTTCACTCCGGCATGAACCAGTGTTCCTTCCTAGGGGGCAGCGGCCGCTTCATCCACAGCGGGCGACGCTCGCCCCTCGGGTGGGTCTCGCGCTGCTTGGCCATCTCGTTCCAGCGCTTGTAGTACTCGAATGACCTGTTGGTGTCCACTTCGACATCTCCGTACCTCTCATCGGGACCGGGACGGCTCAGTCGAACCTTCTGCAGCCAGCAGTGGGCACCGCTGATCGGGTCCGGCTGCACTGCGTGCGTGATGTTCTGATGGACCCCGCCGTCCCTCCACCAAATTCTGTTCGTGTCGGGGTCGTCCGACTCCCATGGCCGGACTCCCGAGACGGTCCTCATGCGCATCCTGCCATCTCCGAGGTCCTCGATGGCGACCTCGTTGGTCAGGAAGCGGTTGCCACGGTCCTGGCTGCGCCTCCAGCGCCCGATGTGGTGCGAGCAGCCCACCACTCCGGGCTTGATGCCCTCAGTGACCCAGACCTTGTCGACGAACCAGCCGATCTCGGTCTCGATCTTGAGCAGGTCGCCTTCGGCCACGCCGAGCTTGGCGGCGTCCTTCGGGTGGATCCATATCGGATTGCGATGGCCGATCTCGGCCAGCCACTTGGAGTTGGCAGAGCGCGAGTGGATGTGCTGGGGCAGGCGGAAGTTGGGGAGCAGGCAGTACTCGTCCTCGCCCGACAGGTTCGACGGGTGGACGTGGCTGCGGATGCGGTAGTGAGGGATGGCATGCTCGGGATAGCCGAACTCGACCATGGTCTGCGAGTATAGTTCCTGCTTGCCGCTCGGTGTCGGCCAGCCCTCGTCCTCGTGCTTGGAGTAGGTCGCGGGCTCGATGAGGAAGGCGCCGTGCTTGCGCATGTAGCCGAGCGCGTCTAGGCCCTCTTTGGCGGCTGCCTCGGGCAGGCCGGGAACGCGCTCGAAGGTGTACCGGTAGTACTCGTCGATGGTTATCCTCTCGCCTTCGCGGTATGGGCTTTCGAAGTGCTCGCGGATGCCCATCGTGCCGTCGTCGATGCGCCACGACAGCTCGTTCCAGAACTCGTCCTCCTCCCAGACCTCGCCGGGATTGACTTCGTACGTGAACTCGACCTCGCGTCCCTCGCGGCGCGCGAACTCGCGCAGCACCGGCTGGCGGAACGCCACCCACTTGCCTGCCGAGGTCGCGTAGGAGTTGATGTCATGGCGCTCGGAGGCGTGCCCCATCGGCAGCACGTAATCGGCGAAGAAGGCGGTCTCGTTCCAAGTCGGCGTCAGAGCGATATGGCAGCCGACCGCCTCCTCGTTCTCCAGCATCTCGATCCACGAGAAGCCGTCGGGGTAGGTCCACACCGGGTTGAAGACGCGCGTGAAGTAGACGTCCATGGTGCCGCGGCCGTCTTTGACGAGATGTGGCAGGATGGGGCTCATCTCGTAGTGCGAGAGGGTGTACTCGGGCGGGTAGTGCAATTCGTTCCAGCCGTCTGGGTCGGGTGGATTGTCGAACAGTTCGGGCTTGAACTTGGACCACGAGTTCGGTGCGGTGCCGCCCTTGGTGCCCACACTGCCTGTCAGCACATTCAGCAGGTGCAGGGTGCGGGCGGCCTGCCAGCCGCCCAGATTGCCTATCGCAGCAGCGCGCCAGACGTGGGTACACAGGCGGCTGCCTGCGTTGACGACCGCCTCGCCGGCCTCGATGACCTGTTCGACCGGTATTCGGCACTCCTCGGCGGCGAACTCGGGCGTGTACTCGGCATACTCCTCGAGCAGCAGCTCGATGAAGCGCTCGAAGGTGCGCGGCTCGTCAGGGTGCGCTGCATCGAGCCACATCTCCCAATTGACCCAGTTCTCCATGAACTTGCGGTCGTAGAGGCCGCGCTCGAGAATCATCTTCGCCCAGGCGAGGAAGAGCGCAGGCTCGGAGCCCGGCCATGTAGGCAGCCAGTGGTCGGCCATGGCCGCAGTGTTGGACAGGCGTGGGTCGATGACGATGAGCTTGGCACCATCCATCATCCCCTCGAGGATCCGCTGCGCGTGTGGATTGAAGTAGTGCCCAGTCTCGAGGTGCGAGGAGGTCAGCAGGATGACCTTCGCGTTGGCGTGGTCGGGCGAGGGGCGGTCGTGCTTGTGCCACAGCCCGTACCCGAGCCGAGCGCCGGCGGAGCAGATGTTCGTGTGGCTGTTGTGCCCGTCGACGCCCCATGCCTTCAGGATCCGGTTCGCGTAGCCCTCGTGACCCGGTCTGCCCACGTGGTAGACGACCCTGTCCTTGGCCCCTGTCTTCAGCGAGGCGCGGATCTTCGCTGATATCTCGTCGAGCGCCTCGTCCCACGAAATGCGCTCCCAGCCCCCGGCGCCGCGCCGGCCGATGCGGCGCATCGGATGCATGATGCGCTCGGTGTCCTGGATCTGGTTGATCGTCGCCGGGCCCTTGGCGCAGGTGCGACCACGGCTTCCGGGGTGCTGCGGGTTGCCCTCGAACTTGGTGACCTGGCCGGACTCCTTGTCGACGTAGGCCAGCATCCCGCACGCCGACTCGCAGTTGAAGCAGGTCGTCGGCACCAGCGAGTAACGACGCTCGACGCGTTTCGGCCACTCATTGGCGTCGAGCTCGACGTGGTCGTGCCAGTCATCGGGAGAGGGGAACTTACGCAGTGCAGTGCCACTCTCCGGGGAGTGCTCGCGATCGAGGTTCGGGATGATGCGCAGTTTCTGCGCCAGCTCCTCGATGAGACTGTCCGCCATCATCTCACCTCAATGCAGGGTCTCCATCTGCGGCTCCATCACCACTCGCTTGCCGTGCAGCCACGCCGCGGCGAGCAGCACGAGCCCGGCGACGACCGCAATCGGCTCGCGAAGCACCATCGGAATGAACACCGCCGCACCGACCACCATCGTCTCGATGAGGAACTTGAGCGGCAGCATCCCGTCGTCGGACCACGACCTGCCCTTGGCCTGCTGGAACAACCACGCGGTGTAGACGCCGGTGAGGGCTGCGAGCGGAATCCCGGCATAGGCGAGGTAAGTCAGGAGCGAGCGGTCGAGCCCCATGTACAGCACAGCGGCGCTGGCCGCCAGAACCGCTCCGAATCCAGCGAGGACGTAGGCGCCCTTGACCAGCCAAGAGTCCCAATTGGGGCGCAACAGGACGTAGAGGAAGCGCTCGGGCCTGTCTAGGTCGACGACCAGCAGGATCCCGGTGACCGCTAGGAAGCCGAGTCCGATGCCAAGCGTAGACCACCACAGCTCGTCAGTCATCTCGACTTGGCCTGAGAGCATAGCCAGCATGGCGACGATGTAGGTCCCGGATGCGATGGCCTTGGTCCAGATGTAGGCAGAGACCTCCCAGCCCCACAGTATCCCCTTCGATGGCTGGTCATAGGATCGCTTGGCGCGACCAGCCTCGTCGTCCAACTTGGCCATCACATCGCGGATGATGGCTTTGTCACGAGGGGCTGCGGCGCGGGCCTTCTTTTCCAGCGCCAGCTGCACGATCATCGAATTGGTGTCAGCAGCACCCGCCCTCTCCTCGGCGTACTTGGCGAAGTGCCCGACCCCCGCCGCCTGATCCGTCCAGAGGTACGCCCCATCACGCTCGGTGGCGTGCGGGTCGAGCATCTCCTCGCTGGCCTCGATGTAGAACACGTTGGGCTTGGCGCCTGACTCGGGCTTGCGCACGGTGGTTACGTGGTCGCGAACGTAGCCCGAGATCGATGAGTTCGGATCGTCCAGGTCTCCTGAGATGATAGCCTCGGTCGGGCAGACGATTACGCAGGAGGGCTCGTAAGACTCCTCGATGCGGTGTGCGCAGTAGTTGCACTTGGCTGCAGTGCCTTTGTTCGGGTCGATGTACAGGGCGTCGTAGGGACAGGCCTGCATGCATGACTTGCAGCCTATGCAGCGCTCGTCATCGAAGTCGACGATGCCGTCCTCGCGAGTGAAGAGGGCGGTCGTCGGGCAGATCGTCGTGCATGGCGCGTCTTCGCAGTGGTTGCAGCGGTGGACGCTGAACTCGCGGGTGACGTCTGGATACTCCCCCTTCTCGATGTACTTGACATGGGTGCGGTTGACGCCGATTGGGATGTCGTGCTCGGACTTGCAGGCGATCGTGCAGGCATGGCAGCCGATGCACTTTCGGTTGTCTATCACGAAACCGTAGTTCACCATGGTCCGCCCTCTTTGAGGGCGGACAGCCTAACTAGGCAATTGAGCCTTCGCTAGGACTCAGAGGAAGTTGATCCATGCGATTCCAGCGGCTGCAATCCAGGTTCCGGCCACCGACCCTAGGTTGCCCAAGGCAGTAACCAGAAGGACTTTGCCGACCCGGTTCTTCCAGAACAGCGAGAATTCATCCAGGGCTAGGAAGTCCCGTGCGTCCTTGCCGGTAGGTGCATCAATCTTGAGTTGAGTGTATCCTGCGAACCAGCCAGCAGCGACGAATGGATTTAGTGAGGTGAGAGGCGATGCCAAGGCTCCGACTATCACTGAAAGCGGGTGCCCGCGAGCTATGATGACACCCAGTCCCGTCAGCCCGGCATTGACGGCGATCCAGATTTCGAACGTCTCCCTGAGGTCGTTGAGTTCCCCGTTGTAAGCGAGCCACGCCACCACAGACAAGAGGAGGATCGGGATGGTTGCGACGAGCAGCTTGGGCCAGATTGGCTTTGACGGTTCCTCGTTGAGCTCGGCCAGCCTTGAGGTAGTCTCCATCGCAGGCTCCGCGAGTTGCTGCACGACCCCGCTCAGATGACCTGCCCCGACAACAGCGAGCACCCTGCCCTCGCCGCGTATCTGCTGCAGCCTGCCAGCTAGGAAAGCGTCCCTCTCATCGATGAGCACCGAGCCGGCACCCGGTGCGACCTCGCGGGCCTCTTCCATCAGGTTGCTCAGCATGTCCGAGTCCTCGAGCAGCTCCTCCACGCTGGCTTCGTCCTCGTCCTCCTCCTGCCAGAGGAAGGCATCCATGACTCGGAACTTCTCCCTGAGCCCCATTTTAGACCAGGCCCTGCGCAGCGTGACGATGACGTCTCTGTCGATCAGCTCAACGGGGATGCCCGCCTCCTCTGCCGCCTCGATCGCTGCCAGCAGCTCAGCGCCCGGTTTCTCGCCGGAGGCGACCCCCATCCGGCGCTGCTCGGCGGCCAGCGCCGACTGCAGGAGAATCATGTGGGACCTGCCCTCGTTGATTATCTCGAGCAGGTCCTCGTTCTCCAGGGACTCAGGCTCGAGCAGAGAGGCCCTCCGCGACTCGCACAGCTCCACTGCCAACAGGTCCGGCCCCCACTCCTCTATCTGCTGGCGGACCAGGGCGACAGAGGCGCTGCTGATGTGAGCGGTGCCGACGAGTCTCAGGTTCTCGTCGATGTCGACTACGTTCTTCGTCTCGCCGTCCGCCCGCCACTCTGGATCCATTCACCCACCTTCCAACGCGGACATCGCAGCGAACAGGTCGGCGTGCTCGGCGACGTCGTGGACCCTGATGATGTCCACGCCCCGACCGACCGCCTTGGCAGCCACCCCGAGCGTGCCAGCCAGCCTCTCCCGGGTGTCTTCCCTGCCGAGCAGGTGGTGAAACATGGTCTTGCGGCTGACCCCCCACATCAGGGCCATCCGATGGTCGGGGACGACTTCGCGTCCGGCGGCGAGCAGCACCAGATTTTGCTCGAGGCTCTTGCCGAATCCGATGCCCGGGTCAGCGATCACCATTTCTGGCTCGACACCCGCATCGAACAGGCTCCGGGCGGCATTGCCCAGGACCTCCCTGACCTCGGCGACGACATCACCGTAGTCAGGGTCGTCCTGCATGCTCTCCGGCAGGCCCTGCATGTGCATGATGCAGACAGGGCAACCGTGCTCCGAGACAACATCGACCATCTCTGGATCAGATAGCGCTGAGACGTCGTTCACCATGTCGGCACCAGCATCCAGAGCGGCCCTAGCTACACCCGCTCTGCGCGTGTCGATCGAGATGCAGGCGCTTGGGAGGGCGCTCCGTATGGCCTCGACGACAGGAATCGCCCTGCGGACCTCCTCGGAGGGGTCGACGGGGGCGGCTCCTGGACGGGTCGACTCACCCCCAACGTCGATCAACTCAGCCCCGTTGCGGACCATGTCCGAGGCCCTTCTGACGGCCTCTTCGAGGGAGGCGACCCTCGAATCGGCGTGAAATGAGTCCGGAGTGAGGTTCAGAACCCCCATAATCCGTGGGATTCCACCGTTCCGGCGATTCAGCATAGGTCGCCAGTCAGCCATCTTGTTGCTCCCAGCAGTCGCATGCTTTATGATGTGACGGAGAGGCAATCTATCGATGGTTCTAGGGGGGGACAGGCTCGATGATGCGGCACCCGCTGCTGAACCCACTGCTGCAGCAGAGGAGAGCGACGATGCCCCGACGGCGTACAATCTGGAGCTGATGGAGTCAATCATCCAGCGCCTCCAGCCCAACGACAGGCATCAGATTCGCGACATGATTTCAGAGAGAGCCCGCATGTCAGGCGCCTTAGGGATGGCCTGCGTGCTGTTCTGGTGGGTCTCGGTTCAAATGGGCGGCGACTCTTTGGGCGATGCTGACATACCCGCCTCCCTAATAGGAAAATTCGACTTCCACCGATTGAGCCTGCTCGTACCGGCTCTGGTCGTGGTCGCCACCATCATGACATCCATAGGCAGGGAGAAAGGGCAGGCTTCCACTTCCAACGTCGGAGGAATCCTGGCCATACTCGCTCTGTTCTACATCCTCGAGCCCATAGGGAGGATGACGCTCACCGGAAATGTCGATGCGCAGACTGTGGCAGTCGCTTCAGGCAGACTAGCCACAATCGCCGTGTTGATCCACCTCGCGACGAAGATGATGATCGACTCGCTGCTGCTCGAGTGGGTGAGGACCACGATGATGAACATGGATATCGACTTATTCCCCAAGCAGCAGGACTCCGGAGAGGAGAGTCATGCTGATGAGGCACCGCCCCTCGCGTGAGTGCGTGACCGAGGTCGAACCGCCCAGGCTCTCCGTACTCAGGCTGGGCCACAGGCGCGAGCGCGACAAGCGCATCACATCGCACCTCGGGCTCACTGCCCGCGCCTTCGGCGCGGACGAGGTGATTCTGGCCGGCGAGGAGGACCCCTCGGCGCTGGAGACCTGGAACTCCGTCACCGAGAGGTTCGGAGGCGAGTTCGAGTGCCGTTTCGAGGCCAAGCCGATGAGCTGGCTGCGACGCTTCTCGAAGAGCGGTACCATCGTCCACCTCACGATGTACGGGGAGCCATGGAACGAGGCCATCACCGGGATTCCCACCGACAGCCCGACGGTGGTCGTGGTGGGCGGGACGAAGGTCCCGGGAGAGCTGTTCCGCATGGCGGACCACAACGTGGCGGTAGGCAACCAGCCGCATTCCGAAGTCGCCGCGCTAGCAGTGTTCCTGGAGTCCTGGCTCGGGCCGGTCGACGACTCCAGCAGGTTCACCGGAGGGCAGATCGAGGTCGTCCCGAGCGAGCGGGGCAAGAGGGTCTTGAACCGGGAAGAGGAATGAACGACCGTCGGTGAATCGAATTCGCCCATTTCACTCTCAAGGATTAAGAGGGGCACTCCAGCAGGATTGCTGATGTCGGGCGCGTCACCGACCCGGGGCTTTGTCCCCGGCGCTGGCGTACCGGGTGCGCAGAACGTTCCCTCCTTCGCTGATGCAGCCGACCTTCTTCTGGACTCGGCCGAGCGCCAGCAGGCGAGCGGCGCACCGGGCCTTCTGTTGCTGGCGGACGGCACGAGGTACGAGGGCAGGCTGTTCGGTTCAGAGGGGATCTCGCAAGGCGAGTTGGTCTTCACCACGGGTATGTGCGGCTACCAAGAGAGCCTGACTGACCCGTCCTTCGCAGGACAGGTCCTGAGTTTCACATGGCCGTTGTTGGGCAACTACGGCATCCTTCCCGGCATCTCAGAGTCCGCGGGCGTCCATCCCCGCGGAGTAATCTGCAGGGAGATGATCAAGACCCCGGACCACCGAGATTCAGTGGGAAGCGTGCACGACTTCCTCGCCGCCCACGGCGTGCCGGGCATCGAGGGCATAGACACGCGCGCGCTCACGCGCAGGGTGCGCGAGCACGGCACCGTACTCTGCGTCTTCGGGCCCAAGGAGCGCTCGGGCGAGATGAAGGAGATTCTCTCAGGCATGATGCCACCCGACGCCGACGACCTAGTGGCCTCGGTGACTTGCGAGGAGGCGGTGCTGCTCAACCCGGGTGCTCAAGATGGCGAGGGCGACCCACTGCCCCGGCTCGCCGCCATCGACTGCGGCATCAAGTACAACATCATGCGCGAGCTGTGCCGGCGCTTCGAGGTGGTCTGGTGCCCGGCATCGCTCGACTTCGACTCCATCGTCTCCGAGTGGCATCCTGATGCCCTGTTCGCATCCAACGGGCCGGGCGACCCGGCCCACTCGGGCGATGCCGCCTGCGCGCGCGACTCACTGGCAGCCGCAGTGCGCGCGGATATGCCGGTGATGGGCATCTGTCTCGGCCACCAGCTGATGGGACTGGCGGCAGGCCTGCGCACCTACAAACTGCGATACGGCCACAGGGGCGCGAACCAACCGGTCGTCGACCTGCGGAGCGGCAGGGTGCTCATCACCAGCCAGAACCACGGCTACGCCGTGGAGGATCCCGACAAGGGCATGCTGGCCCCTCATCCGAGCGGGGCGCGCTCCGAGATCGGCGAGAACGTCCTCGAAGCGGACTTCGAGGTGCGCCACATCAACGCCAACGACCGCACCGTCGAGGGGCTCGACCTCGTCGGCAAGCCCGCCTTCACCATCCAGTTCCACCCCGAGGCCTGCCCCGGCCCACATGATGCATCACCGCTCTTCGACAGGTTCTCCGAGATGGTCGCCGAGCACCTCGTGGTTGAGCAGAGCGCGCTGGTCCGGGGGGGTGAGCGCTGATGCCCCGCCGTGA
>Ga0208206_1000125_pt1 | contig 19016 bp, 10 predicted proteins | sample DeeseametaMP1483_FD_184187 | JGI IMG/M metagenome (GOLD analysis project Ga0208206, IMG submission 184187) | Marine microbial communities from the Deep Pacific Ocean - MP1483 (SPAdes) | ecosystem: Environmental > Aquatic > Marine > Oceanic | place: South of Fiji, South Pacific Ocean | collected... | reverse complement strand
GGGGTCCGCATCCCTGGTCTGGTACGAGCCCATTCCGGCATTCTCAGCGGCCAACATCCCACCCATGGTGTAGTGGATGTTGACGAGTTCGCCGACCTGGACCTGGATGTACTCGTAGGTCATGAAAGGCACCATCGACATGCCCATCTTTACGTAGACCGAATCGGTATCCAAATCGGCCATCACCATCTCTTCGATGACTGTGTCCGTCTGCATGTTCATGTCGGTATTCCACTCACTCATCGTGATTGACATTGAATATCCCGCGCGCGGAATAATTTCGAGCATCTCGTCTATTTCCATCTGCTCGGTAGCGGCGGTCATGAACGCCTCCATCGAGGCTAGGTAGAAGCAGTCTCCCAACAGCTCCGCGGTGGCGTTATCGTCGTAGTTCTCGGCGTTCTCGTCCATACAACCGAGGATATCGTCAATGATTTCTTCGATTTCGGGGCTGGAAGTGCACCCGGCCAACGGGGTGGCTATCAGTAGTAGGCTTGCAAGTAGAGCATACGCTCGGGTCATTGTTCGTGGGCCACTCTGAACCGCTTATGAAGAATGGGGCAGCATAGGTCACTCCCAATTTCCGGTGATGTCGCTCCACATCAACAGTGCTAGGGCATCGAGCCCGGTTTGCATTCCTGCCTCAAGGCCTCCGCGCCCGCCCGCTAAGGTGTACAGGACATCGACCCTGTCAGTAGGTGCGTGCTTGGGAGACTGCTCACAGGTGTCGTCCTCCTCCTGCAGGAACTCGTGCATGCCGCGGAACCAGGTGGCGGGCCAGCCGCGCGAGATGAAGTTGTAGTGGTCGGAGTTACCCTTGGTGTCGTCGAGAACCGTGACCCATTCCGTCGGGTACTCCAGCTGCTCGTACAGCACCACCCCGAGCCTGTCCTGCAGCGCTACTGCTTGCTCCCTCATCTCATCGGTCACGTTCACGCCTCGGTCCTCGTAGTACGACCAGTCCTCGACCGGCGAGGTGAACAGGTAGAGGTGGAAGTAGTCCTCGTCGCAGCCGCTGAGCTGGCTGACCAACTGGGTCTCGACAGGCCAGTTCAGGCCGTACATGTCGAGATTGATGTATGTCGCTATCTCGACGCCTTCGGGTAGTGTGGTGACAAAGGTCTCGCTGCCATAGCCCGCACCCTCGGGGGAGCCGCTGCCCTGCCATTCCTCGTAGTCCCAAACTGCGAACTTCCAGGTGTGCTTCGGCTTGATATCCATTCCCGGTAGGGCCTCGGAGAGGTTCGACTGCCATTCCATCATCAGGCGTGCGAGCTCTAGCACAGAGGCAGTTCCAGTGGCATCGTCGTAGGCGCCTTGGGAGGTGCACCCGGGGTACTCTATCCCTATGACAATCTGCTGGCTGTAGCAGATGGCGTCGTAGTGGCCTCCGACGACGATCCACGAGTCGAGGTCCTCGCCCTCCATCGTGGCGACGTAGTTGCGGCAGTCTTCGCATATCTGGGTGGTGAAGTTCTGGACCTCGACCTCGTAGCCCAGATCCTCGAACCTCAGTTGTACGAAGTCGCCCGCATTGGCGTGGGCGACGGTGTCGATCTTGCGGTAGCCGAAGTCTGCTAGCGCCTCGATGTCGTCGACTACGGCCGAAGCAGAGGGTAGTGAAGGCGGAGGGCTGTTCTCGAACTCCTCCTGCAATTCGTCCTCGAGGTCCTCGACGAACCCCTTGAGGCCGAAGTAGATTAGCGCTCCGGCGAGCCCGGCTAGGATGATGCATGCACCGACGATTATCGACGTGATCTTGAGCGCTGGCATGCCGTCAACTGGCTGGGTGTCCTGCTCCTCCACGGCCGACGGAAGGAGCGCCTTCGGGAAAGTGTTCTGCCACTGGCGGGAGAAGATGGTGCAGGGGACAGGATTCGAACCTGCGAAGCACTACGCACAGCGACCTGAACGCTGCCCCTTTGACCACTCGGGAACCCCTGCTCCGCCTTCCGGCGGGCGCCGCTCGTCTTCAATGCAGCGTAATCGGATATTGGCTCAGCACAACTGCCTTCGATTGTGGTGCAGGGGACAGGATTTGAACCTGCGAAGCACTACGCACTGGGACCTAAACCCAGCCCCTTTGACCACTCGGGAACCCCTGCTCGTAACCGTGCGGGCGATTTTCCGTCAATAAGGCAACGCCCCCGTTATCCTCTCCCCCATAGGGTCATAACGGGCAGGTTGGGCCCGAAGTCCGGTTAATATGGCACGGATAGGCGTACTCGGCTTGGGCAATTGGGGCACTGCTCTCGCACATGTCTGGTGCGAGGACGGGCACAACGTCCTCGGATGGACCATCGAGCACGAAGTCTACGAGTCGATGATGACCGAGAGTATCAACAAGAAGTACCTACCAGGCTACGAGATTCCTCGGCTTCAGGTGACGATGGAGATGTCAGACGTCACCGAGGAGTGCGAGATCCTAGTGCTCGCCCTGCCCAGCGGGGTCATACTCTCCGTGGTGGACGACCTGATTCCCCACCTGCGTCCCTCTCACGTCCTGCTCGATCTCGCTAAGGGGCTCGCACCCTCCGAAGAGGGCGGCTCGGGGATGATCTCCGATGCCATCGGGAGGCGCCTCGAGGCAGCAGGCAAGTCCAACCCGGTCATCGTGATGACTGGCCCCACCATCGCGACCGAGGTAGCTCGCGGCGTGATGACTACTGCTTTGGTGGCGTGTCACGACCGCAGCGTGGCAGAGCGCATCGCAGAGCGCCTGTCGACCAGCAACCTGGTCCTCAAGGCCGCCGAGGACCCCATGGGCGCGGAGCTCTGGGGCGCCTACAAGAACACGGTCGCGATCGCGTGCGGCCTCGTCGACGGGCTGCACGGCAGCATCGGCGGTGACAATCTCAAAGCCGCGCTGGTGCTAGCCGGATTCAGCGAGGGCATCAGACTGCTTGACGCCATGGGAGCAGAGCCCAGCACTGCCTTCGGGCCTGCGGGCATAGGCGACCTGTACGTGACGGCCACGAGCCCGCGCAGCAGGAACCGCACGCTAGGCGAGAAGTTGGGCTCGGGACTGTCGCTGGAGGACTCCCTCGAAGAGATGCACATGGTCGCTGAGGGTGTCCGAGCATCTCGGATGTTCATCGACCGGGCTCCCGGACTCGGGGTCGAGATCCCGTTCCTGACAGCCCTGGGTGGGCTGCTGGACGGTGAGTTGGAAGTCGAGGATGCCGTGCGTCGCATGGTAGACTCGTACGAAGGCTGATTTCGGCAAGGTTTGATTGGGTCGTTGCATCCTCAGGGGTCGAAGCCGATGTCGTTCGAGGACCTCACGGAGTTCGAGTTGCGACTGCTCAAGTGGATCTCGGCTTCGGACTTCGTCGAGGTGCCGTGGTCGACCAAGCGCGCCGCAGACGCGTTCAAGGTCACCGAGAAGGAGGTCTACGAGGCACTGGCGGCGCTGACCTCCAAGGTACGCGACAACATCCACATCTCGTACGATGAAGGTGCCATCAGGATAGTCGCTGACGACACAGCCTAGGCCGGAGAGGCGCTCCTCGGAGATCCCTCGGAGCCCTTCGTGGCCGCGTAGCCGATCAGAACCAGATACGCGATGAACAGGACGGCTCTAGTGACCTCGGTCATCGCGGTCTCCTCGAGCCCGAGGAAACCAGACTCGACGAGCTCCCAGAAGCCGGTTGACATCAGATAGGCCCCGAAGAGCAGGAGGTAGACATTGGTGATTCTGAACACCCATCGGATGTCGACCCTCATCATACCGGAGAAGAGGGCCCATCCGATGACGGCTGCAGCGGTTATTCCGACGAAGACGCCGATCGAGCCGGAAGCAACATCGCCGAGTGCTAGGGTGAAGAGCACCGTCTCAGCGCCCTCGCGCCAGACACACAGCGCTGTGATCGCGGCAATTCCCAGAGTGTCGTAGCGTCCGTAGCTGTCATGGGCCCAGGATTGCAGGTCTTCCTTGCCCTGATGCCTGATGAGGTGCATTAGTACCCCTGCCAGTATGACTGCGGCGAACACCATCGTGACTCCCTCGAAAAGTTCGAGATTGACGCTGAGGGCGTCAAAGACCGAGAAAATCACGGCGGCAGTGACGACGCTGAGCGAAATGCCTCCAGCCACCCCCCACCAAACCCACTTCACGCCCTCGCGGCGGTCGGTCTTGGACAGGTATGATATGAGTAGGCCGGTGACGATTACTGCCTCCATGCACTCCCTCAGTCCTATGGAGGCGCCGGCGAGAAAAGAGCCACTCATGAGTGTGTCCAAGACTGCCATGGGACTGTGAAATAACTAGCACTTATGAGGTTTAGGGTTCCCTAAATTCAATACGCACGCTGGCGATAGAATCATGTTGCTAGCTTCTGGTAGATGCCCGATGGCCCGGGACACCAGTGTCTCTGCTCTCGCCCTTCTGCTGGTACTCTCGATGGTGGCATCGACGATGCCGCTCGGCCCCGGACCTGAGCATCTGGACGAGGGAGGCCTGCGTATGGAGCAAATCGGAGGAGGAGGTTCGCTCGAGGACCAATGTGGCTCAATAACCTTCGAGGACATGTTCGCCTACACCAAAGCAGACTTCGTGATTCACATCAATGACGACTGGCAGAGCGCGGAGGTACAGGCGGTCGCTTGGGTGAACTGGACGCTCGCCGATGACCTCAGAGAGACGATGGACGAGTTCATGGCTGAACTCGACCCCAACAACGGCGGTGACGGCTGGCTCTCCACCGACGAGCGGGAGTTCTTTCGGGCGCTCGCGAGCGAGTGCATCGAGCACACGCTGACCAGAATAGGGTTCAGGGATGGCTCGTACCACAGAGGTGGCGAGGGAGTCAGTTGGAAGAACACCAGCTGGGAGGAGGACGGAGTCGAGATTGAGGAGTTCAATCTGGTTCCCCTAAGGCACTCACAGATCCGCGACTGCACCTCCGCCTTTGGCAACGACTGCGAGGAGGTGCCTGTCGCACCCGATGAGAACCGCGACTGCGACACCGACATCCCGCCCTCGGATGGCGTCGACGAATGCAGGGCCATACTGTGGATGAACTCCACGTTGACTATCCCCGGAGTCTCTGACGGCAACCAGTTCACTCTTGCAATCAACGCTTCCAACATGAGCAACGCCGCTCTGGAGTTCACCTTCCCAATCACTCCAGACCTCCGCCTAGACATGTGGGAGGAGTGCGAGGGGCGCGACGTGAGTTACGAGGAGGAAGCGGTGATCCCAGCCCCGGTCCGTGGGACCTGTCTGGGTGATGGTTCCTCCACGTACACGCTCGTGGAGAACGACAACGGTGGTCTGACGATGACCATCCTACCTGATGCAGATATTCTTGGTTGGCCCTCGGGAGAGGACCTGTTCGCAGACTTCACCACCGCCCCCATACCCGTCGACAATCCGCCTGAGTGGACTGACGCTGCGCCTCCTGAGGGCGCGTGGTTCCCCTCTCCCAGCGGCGGGCAGCACGTCTGGGCGACCTGGGATGATGTCTCCACGTGGTTCACCGATGAGGGCAGCGTCACCCAGTTGGACATTCGGTGCACCGGCGCGTCCTCGCTCCAACTCAGCGAGGGCGCGGACCGCTCATGGTGGGCAGAGATCCCGCGTGGAAGCACCGGAGAGGTGACCTGCCAAGCCGAGGACTCTGCCGGACAGAGCACTGGAAACAGAACCTGGAACCTCGGTGTCCCGTTCTCACTCTCGACATCCAGCCAGACGCTAGTCGACCCTCATCCGATCACCCTCAGCCCGACATCCGACTGGCCCGATCTAACCGTCGAGGTCGGACTGGTGCAGGATGGCCAGTCCTTGCCGACCTCCTCAGTCACTTTCACCGGAGAGGTCACATTGGACCTCGTGTCTTTTAACACGGTACCAGGGCCGGTGCAAGTCTGGGTCAGCGTCCAAGGTACCGACGTCTACTCGATGGAGCATGTGTATGAGCTCGGTCTGACTAAGGAGAGTTCTCCCCCGTTGCTCACGATCACATCGACGGAATGGGACGGGTCAGAGTGGTCGATGCAGGGGCAGTATAGCGACCCTGACGGCGAAGCCGTCACCTTCACGATGGCAATAGACGGCTCCGCTACAGGCTCGGTTAGCTCGAGCGGCAACACTTGGTCGACCCCTAGAATAAACTTCGAGCTCTGGGATGAGGGAGAGCACGTGGTCACCATCGAGGGCTGTGATGCTTCGAGCAAATGCTCCAGTGTTTCGCAGACTGTGAACAACTCTCACCTCTTCGATGAGCCAGAACCAAACCCCCTCCCTACCACTGTTGATGATGGAGGCAGTGGCTTGCTACCTGCTGCTGGCCTACCTGCACTCATCATTGCTGTAGTCGGTGCCCTCATGTATGGTAGGCGGCGCGGCTGAGCCATGAGTTTCTCCGGGACCGTGTCAAAGGCTTCGCATGAAGGAGGTCTTCTCATTGCCTTCGAGGGACGAGCGCCCAGACTCGGCGCCGCCATTCGGGTGGTCGGCGGCAAGACGCTGGGGCAGGTCGAAACGGTGATTGGCTCCGCCGGCGACCCGCTGATTCACATTCACCCTCTGTCAGAGGACGTGGATGCAAGGAGCGCCATCGGCTCGCCGGTCGAAATCGCCCCCCGTGGGAGAGCGAACCGAGGCCACCGGGACAAGCGACCCGGACCGGACCGCTTCAGGAGGGAGCGAGGGGGCAAGTCCGATGGCGACAGGGACTCGCACATGAGGCCGGGCGACTGGCGCTGCCCGAAATGCAAAAACCACAATTACGCAAACAAGAAGGTCTGCAATCGAACTGGTTGTGAAGAGCCGAAACCGAGAGGCGGTGGCGGAAGAGACAGGGATTCTCGTAGCTATCGATCTAGTAACTCGGGTGGTTTCAGAGACTCAAATATGAAGCCGGGCGACTGGCGCTGCCCGAAATGCAAAAACCGCAATTTCGCAAACAAGAAGGTCTGCAATCGAACTGGTTGTGAAGAGCCGAAACCGAGAGGCGGTGGCGGAAGAGGCGGGGATTCTCGTGGCCATCGATCTAGTAACTCGAGTGGTTTCAGAGACTCAAATATGAAGCCAGGGGACTGGAATTGCCCGAAGTGCAACAACCACAATTACGCGAGACGGGACGTTTGCAACCGCTGCGACACGAGAAAACCTGTGCCTGGGAGAGGATCCAAGACGACACCTCGGAGAGCGCGCAGACCCCACACTCGTATGAATTGGAAAGGGAAGGGGCCTTCCAAAGGTAGGAGGAACACACCTGCCAGAGGCGGAAGAGGTCGCTGATTCGGAATTTCAGGTACCCCAGCCTTCATGCATTATCAGCGCCAGCGGGTGCTATGGCCAAAAGCGCCGAGTTGACTTGGCTCGATGCGTTGGAGGCCGAGGAGTCGGGCGACAGGGAAGCCGCCCTCGAAGCCGCCAAGGAGACGGTGAGAATCGACCCGGGACACTCCGACGGGTGGATGGGGGTGGCCCGCTGGACCCTCCCTCTCGAGGTCAAGGGCCGGCAGGAGATGCCGAACCTGCAGCAGTCTGCCAAGGCCATGGCCGCCCTTCGTAAGGTCGTGGAGATCGACCCTGAGAATTCCGATGCTTGGAGGCTTGGAGGGGTGCTGTTGGTCGACCACCTTGGGATGCTTGAAGATGGCATCAGGTGGTGGGAGGCGCGGCGCGTGGTCGCGCCGTACGAGGTAGTACCCCTCATCGAGCAGATTGGGATACTCGTCAGGCTCGGTTACTACGAGGAGTGCGCCTTTCTCCTCGAGGAGCTGTTCAGCGAGGGTATGGATGCGACCGACCGCAAGCAACTGGCCCAGATGGAGGCAGCCAGGAGCATGGTCTCCAGAGCTGCGAAGATGGAGAAGGACGAGATATTCAAGCCCCAGAACCCCAAGCACCCCCGTTGGGCCATTATCGGGAGGATGAAGACCAAGAAGCCCATGTCCGACACCTTCTTCCTGTTCACCGTCATCGCTCCGTTGGTATTCATCATCGGTACTCTAGCCATGTACGCAATAGGCGACTCGACCTCGGGCAGCATACTCGTCTTCCTGTTCATACTGCTCTCGTTCATGGCGCTCTCACGCCTCACATCGGGTTTTCTGCACAAGATGAATCGGCATGCTCTCGACCTTGACCGGGCGATAGACGTTGAGACCAGCGCCGGCAAGGTCTGCATTCCCACCTCGATAAGGGCGAGCAAGCTGTACCTGGCGATGACGAAGAAGCGGATGCCAGGACTCAATGAGAGGCTCGAACTGATCGTCGAGTCGGGGGACAAGCTGTCAATCAGGTGGAAGCCAGAGATGCCGGACTTTGCCCCCGAGGAAGGCCACGAGAATCCCTGGTGGGCCGAAGGGGATGAGTCGGGGGCAGAGCAGGGGGACCTAGAGCCGCTCGAGGACTAGGTCCCAAAACTGAAGTCACTGCCGTACGCTATCTGTTCGGGGGTGAGCTCATCGATGGTGACGCCTGTGGTCTCCAGCTTCAGAGCAGCCAGTTCGCTGTCCTGCTCCACGCTGATGTCGTAGACCCTGTTCTCGTAGTTCCCGCCTTCCGAGGCGAGGAGGCATAGAGCGAGGAACTGGTTCGCGAATGACATGTCCATGACCTCGCTGGGGTGGCCCTCGGCTGCTGCGAGGTTCACCAGGCGCCCGCGCGCGAGCAGGTAGATGGTGCGGCCGTCGGGCATCAGGAAGGCCTCGTTGTTCTCCCTCACAGCGTGGAACCCGTCGGCCTTCGACTCGATGTCGGGGATGTTTATCTCACAGTCGTAGTGGCCCGTGTTGCAGACGATGGCTCCGTCCTTCATCAAGTCGAAGTGGCGGCCCACGATGACATCCTTCATCCCAGTGGCGGTGCAGAAGATGTCGCCGATGACTGCCGCCTCGTCCATCCTCATGACCCTGAATCCATCCATCAGCGCCCGCAGTGCGGGCAGTGGGTCCACCTCGGTCACGATGACGTTCGCTCCCATTCCCCGGGCCCGAACTGCGAGTCCCATGCCGCAGTGGCCGTAGCCCGCGATGACGAAGTTCTTGCCCGCCAGCAGCACGCTGGTCGCCCTGATTATACCGTCGAGAGTGGACTGGCCAGTGCCGTGCACGTTGTCAAAGTCCCACTTAGTGGCCGCGTCGTTCACCGCTATGACCGGGTAGAGCAACTCGCCTGCGACGGCCATAGCGCGCAGCCTGTGCACCCCGGTCGTGGTCTCCTCGGTGCCGCCGATGATTCTCTCGGCGAGCTCGGGGAAGCGGCTGTGGACCCTGTAAATCAGGTCCGCACCGTCATCCAGAGTGAGCGTGGGGCGGAGTTCGAGGGTTCGGTCGATGCACTGGTAGAACTCCTCTGTGTCCTGTCCGTGCCATGCGTGGACTCCATATCCCTCTCGCGCCAGCCACGCCGCCACGTCGTCCTGCGTGGACAGGGGGTTGCACCCTGACCACGAAATCTCGGCACCGGCTGCAGCCAGTGTCTCGACGAGGACAGCCGTCTCCTTGGTCACGTGCAGGCAACCGGCCACGCGCTGGCCGGCTAGCGGCTTCTCAGCCTCCGCATTCGCGCGCAGTTCCGCCAGTGCAGGCATCCTGCTGCGCGCCCAAGCCACGCGCCTCCCACCGGACTCGGCCAAGGAGATATCGGCTACGGTGTGTGGTCCGGAGGTGTCCACAATCTGTGCTGACATCACCCGGTCTTCAAGGTGCGTCATAGGGAAGCCGCCCGGCGGCCCGCGTCAACCGCCGTCTCTGCGTTGCTGTTCGTAGTACTGGGCGTAGTACTGCTGAGCGTACTGTCTGGCCGTCTGCTCGTCGTAACCGGAGGCGACCATCTGCTGGACGTAGGCCTCGACCGGGTCCATCTCTTCGACGCCCCCGAACTGCTCGACTGTGTCCTCGCCCGAGTCCTCTTTGCCTCGGCCGCGCATTACCACGGTTACAACGACAACCAGCAGGAGGATGACCACACCTATTCCTCCTATCAAGAGCATGCTCATGCCCTCGCCCTGGTCCTCCGGTAGCACAGGGAGGTCTGGCAGGAGGTTGATGGCCAGCGTGTCTGAGATGACGTACCGGCTGCCGTCACCCTCGGTGATGCGCACGTAGATGGTGGCAGCGACGCCGGTTTCCTGGTACAGGTCGGAGATGTCCAGAGTCAGGGTGAACTGCTGCCCGTCAGCGAGGAGGTCTGTCTTGTTGTACTTGCCAATCGACTTCTGGGTGATCTTCTGGGTCGTCGTGTAGTCGAGGACGGCCTCGGTGAGGGCGACCTCGATGACGACATCGCTGTTCTCAGCGCCCGAGACGAGGCTTCCCGTGATCGTCACGAGGTCCTCGCTCTGGGAGTCTTGGGGCCTTGGCTTGGTGAAGTCCACGACAGGCTCGTCATCGCCGAAGTCCTCTCCGACGACAACGAAGTACATCCTGGCCTTCTCGCTCTGCTTGCCGGCCTTGTCGTAGACAATCAGCTCGACGCGGATCTGGTTCTCGAGATTGCCGTCAGGGCTGCTGGTCAGGTTCCTGAACACATACGTCCAGTCGTCGCCGGCTGCTGCGGGAATCTGGAACTCGTGACCCTGCAGAGTCGGGTTCTGGCTGTCCCAGGGGTAGTCGAAGAAGACCTTCCACTCGTATAGCTCAACGCCCTTCTCACCCTCAGGGGCATCGGGGTCGTAGCTGTCCTGCGCAGTGAAAGAGATGCTCAGGTCGCCCGTGTCTGACAGCCTGGTCCTGTAGACTGGCCAATCGACTCCGGCTACGGTCTTGGTGCCGTCCAGAGTGACGTACTCGTCGGTGACCTCGTTCTCGATCATGGAGGCGCTGGCGATGGGCCTGAATTCGTCGGCGAGGGTGTCATCGGTCACTAGGCGGATGTAGGTGATCCTAGTGTGTCCCTCCCCATCGTGCAGGTACAGGGTCAGCATCCACTCGGCGCCAATCCTGCAGCCTGTGTCCGAGGTGGTGTCTCCGACGCAGAACGAGCCCAGAGTCGGTATGGATGGGGTGAGCTGCTGGGTGTGGCTATACTCCCCAGCGTCGATAATCGAGCCGTCCCAACCAGTGACCGAGTCGTTGTTACCGGACTCGAGGGTCCAGTCTGCGACGACGCCCTCGGCGGTGGTGACATAGCTGAAGTCGAGGTCGGAATTGCTCTTGATGTACTTCGTAGCGTAGGCCCCGGTCACCGTGTCAATCGAAGGCGCCTCACCGTTGATGGACAGATCGAAGCTCTCGCCCGCTATACCGAAGTCGAGCGGGTACGGAGTCAAGTGGTAGGCGAGCATGTTCGACAGCAGGGGCATCGACGAGCCGCCGTACTCCTCCGAGACACTCGGGTTCTCCACGTCGATCGTGGTGACGATCAACCCGCCGGCGCCGCGATTGCACACGGACAGCAGGGACTGGGTCTCGTAGTTAGTGTCACGGATCAGCGTGTGGAATGTGCCAACGGGGTCGCTGATGCGACCGCCGCAAACCTGCGGGATCTGGGTCCCCTGGACCTGTGCAGTGTCGAGGCCAGCAAGAGCGACGTAGGAGCCGCCGTGGACCCCGCTGAAAGCCACTGGGTCGACGTTGCTCAGAATCGGGTGGAACTGGTCGATGATGGTCAGGTTGCTGTAGTGGATCCTGTTGTCGACGGTGAAGTTAGCCTGGTTCCTCATGGCGATGTCCATGCCGAAGGGCAGCCTGTTGGGCTGGTACTCGTTCCTGTACGGCCCGAGGTGAATCTGCACGGTGCCGCCGCCGGTCATGTAGTCCTCTAGGGTCTCAGTGACGGTGAGGCCATCGCTCTCGCGAGTCTCGTCGAGCTTCTCGTAGTAGTCACCGTAGTAGACGTTGTAGTCGGTCTGCCATGGCAGCAGTACCTTGTCGTAGTGCTCGACCCAATCGGGCGTGGCGTAGGTGTCCCAGTTCTCCATTTGCAGCTGGGTGTAGGTCTTGCCCATCGCCTCGAGGTCCCTCTTCACACTCTGCAGGCGGTTCTGATCAGTCGGGTTGGACAGGACAGCCACGTCGATCTGGTCGAAGAACTGGATCTCGAAGTAGCGGTCGTTGCCCGAGCGCTCGTTGTCCTCGGTCAGCGTCCCGTAGAAGCTGATGTTGTAGGTGTGGCCGTCGTACCACGAGTTGTATGGATTGGTCCAGTTGGCCTGGTCCCTCGCGTGAGGCTCGAGGTCGAACGGCCCGTTGTCGCAGTCCTCCTCGTAGACTGTCTGGCCTGTGTCAAGGTCGACTATCTTCATCGCAATCTGGTACTCGCCTGCGATGACGCCGTTAAGCAGCGGCACAGCAAAGCTGTGGGCCGAGGCGTCATCGATCGGGTAGACGCACTCGTAGGTGATGTCGGCGACGCACTCGAGCACATCGGGCTGCATCAGGGTGATGTCCGCGCTCGCGATGCTGAAGATGATGGAGGAGTGGTTGTTCGCGATGTTGAGCTCGGACTCGTTGTACCATGAGGTAAGCGGGTCCGTGTTGTCGAAGATGGTGGTCACGTCGATCTTGTAGATGCCGCTCTGGAAGTCGTGCGTGGCGAGGTTGACCTGCTGGCGCTGTGCGGCGTCGAGGCCGGTGACGTTGACTGTGTAGGTGCCATCGTCCTCGAAGGTGAACTCCTCGACGCGGATGTTGTCGATGCCGAAACCGGCCAGGCCGGCGTTGCCGTTGACGCCGTCGTCGTTGGACTGGAATCTCCAGGTCAGAGACACCTCGGAGCCAGCGAGGGTCGTGCACTCGTCCCTCCACTCGGAGGTGTCCTCGTTAGTGCGGTTGAGGATGACGATGTGAGTCAGGTCGACGGTCACCGACTTGAGGATGTTCTCGGAGTCGAACCAGACCACTGAGTTGATTCTGTCAGAGTGGTCGCCGAAGTACTCGACCTCGTCGTACCCGTTCAGGTCGAAGTCCTCACAGCGATGGAAGTTCGGGTCGCCCGGGTTGGTGTTCTGAATGCCGTTCTCGTTGAGGTCGGTCCAAGTTCCGTACACCACGCCCTCGAACACCTCACCCTGCTTGGTCCAGGTAATCTCGAGGTTTGCTGCGTCCCGGATGGCCAGTATGTTGCCGTTGCTGTCCTTGAGATAGTCCCCTTCAGCGTAGTAGTCGTAGGTCAGGTAGGTGAAGTCGGCTCCTGTCGATGCGACCGGGATTGGATCCAGTGTCAACGTCTCGTTCCAATTGTCGCCGTAGCCGTCACTCGGGTGGCCCAGCCAGTAGGCGTGGCTGTTGAACACGCCGCGGTTCTGTGGCAGCATGTCGTTCGAGCCGGTGGAGTCGTCCAGCCTGCTGCCGTTCTCGTTGCCGTCGTCGGACCACAGCGGCTCGATGCCCGAGAAATCCTCGATAGCGACGAGATCGGGTTCGGCGTTCTGGATGAAGGCCTCGACCTGGAAGTCTGTCACCGTGTTGCCGCAGTTCTGCACGCGCACGTCCACCTCCCTCTCACCCGAGGCGTACCTGACGCCGTTCTCGAGGTCGATCCAGTGCTCCTCTGCGAGGCACGGGTCGAACAGGTTGTTCACTGTCAGCTGGAATCTGATATCGTCGTTGAGGCCGTCCATGTCGATGAATCCGGACGGGTTGGTCAGCTCGGTCTTGACGTAGTAGGTCCTGTTGTCGATGAAGTCCGCAGTCAGGCTTACCTCCTCGGAGGCGCCGGCCGCGAAGCCGTTGAAGATGAGTTGCTGCGAGACTGTCTCGGTCGACCCGAAGGTGACGTCCCTCTTCCTGATGGTGATGTTGTCGAAGGCGAAGCCGTCCAGACCGGTGTCCTGAGATGACCCAACGGGTCCAACGGAGCCCATCAGGCCGCTGCGGAAGCGGAAGCGGATGTCGATGACCTGCCCCGCGTAGCGCGTGAGGTCGATTGACTCCAACTCATTGGGGTCTTCCGAAGTGCCTCCGCCCTCAGTGTAGTTGATCCATCCTGTAGCAGTGTTGGCGAAGTTGTTGCCATTGTAGGTGTTGTACTCCGGGTCGACACCCTGGAAGTAAATGCGGAAGAAGCGCTCGTTGTCCCAGCCGCCGTTGAAGAAGACGGATTCCCAACCGTTGCCCTCGGACCAGACCTCGATGCCGCAAGAGTCCTCGTACAGCCAGCGCTCCACCACCGAGTACTGCTCGGCGAGATAGAGCTCGAAGTAGGCGGTGGTGCACATGACCGAGAGGTCCATGTACGCCGCATCGGCCCCTGTCAGGTCGACGTTTTCGAGAATCAGTGCCTCGTCCATATTGTTGTAGTATCCAGAATCGCTCTCGTTGTCTCCGTTGTAGTCGATGCCGGCCCAGTAGTAGTCGGTGGGGTTGCTGTCGGCCTCGTACCAAGAGACATTCTCGGTAGCCGCAGTCGAGTTGCTCTCGATGTGCCACGAGGATGCCCCGGTTTCGTACATTCCGGTGTAGGAGTTCTTGACGAAGGCGCAGTTGGCGCAGTTAGTCGTGTCCTCGTTGCCCTCGAAGTCGTTGGAGTAGACCACGGTGTCGGTTCCACCGACGACCTCCTTGACCTCGAGATCGACGTCGATGGAGCCTGTCAGCGGGTTAAGTCCCGTGTTCTTCACGGTCACGTTGACCCATCTCGTTCCCTCGCCGATCTCGGCCTGTCCAGTGGCGGGATTGTAGGACGCAGGCGCTATGGTGACCTCGGTGATGCCGACATCCTCGTTGTCGAGCGTGAGTACTGAGAGGAAGTCTCCAGCGCCGGCCCAGCCTTGGGTGTCCAGCCACATCGCGTTGTCGGCGAATCTGTAGCCGTAGTCGCGCTGTCCGATGACGATCTCGTAGGCGCTCTCGTCACCGCCTTGCAATTGGGCAGGGATTGCCATGGTGGGCCGGCGGCCTACGTTGAACGAGAGTGACGAGAGGTAACCGGGCCCGTTGGGGTCGGCGAGGATGATCTCTACCGAATTGATCTCGCGCAGGTTGTCGAGCAGCAGGTAGGTCTGGTTCTGTGCGGTCGAGTCCTGCAGACGGGTCAGGGTGACCTCGGTTGGCACGAAGAAGTCGGCCTCGCCGTCTCGGTTGATGTCGACGATGGTCAGCGAGGCGCCGAGGTAGTCGCCGAGATAGACGTAGTTCTGGGTGTTCCAGTTGCTGCCGCTCTTGGTGGCGTAGGAGATGTTGCCTGTGATGCCGTCGATAGCGGCGATGAGGTCGATCTCACCGTCATCGTCGGTATCGGCGATGTCGATGCCGTAGAGCGGATAGTTGTGATCGGCATTGAGCTTGAACTCGTGGACCCCCTGTGCGGTCGCGTCCATGGGATTGGGATACTGATTGGTCAGGCAGTCGTACTCGAGCACGGTCACGTTGTCGTAGTGACCGACTGAGTAGCCCACACCGATGTTGTACGGGGGGGTCCGGAGGAGCCAGATGTCGAGATCCTCGCAGTCTCCGATGCCACCGGGTATGCCACCTCCTTGGACGGTCTCGCCCCAGTGACCGAGCATCACTTCGACATACAAGCCATTTGTCAGAGGCACCGGGATGGACTGTTGGTTGGTCAGCAGAGATGGGTCGGGCCCACGGTAGATCTGGATGTACTGGTTGGCCGCCGTCGCGTCTTGGGTCACGAGCACGATGTCGGCGGCGCCGTCATCGTCGATGTCCGCGACGTCCATACCGAGGTGATACGGGTTTGAGACCGTGATTTCAGTGTCGTCCCACTGGTTGACCCTCTCATTGCAATCGCCCCACATCATAGTGAGGTTACCAGGCCTGACGAAACTCTCCCCGACGAAGCGGATGTTCTCTTGGTAGTAGATGATGTCATTCACTCCATCGTCGTCGACATCGGCTATCTCGACATCGACGGAGTTTGCTGTATCGACGAAGCCTGCGCGCTGGGAGGCGTTGTTGGAGATGAACACGTCCTGCCTGTCTTGGAAGCCGCCCGAGCCGTCATTGTACAGGACCGTGATGAAGTGCCCCATCATGCTGACCGCGACGATGTCGTTGTGTCCGTCACAGTTCAAATCGCCCACTGAAAGATGGGACGGGTCACGTTGGACCGCGTACTGGGTGATTTGTGATGCGCCGACTGCTGGCACTAGGGAGACAATCAGCGAGCCCAGCATCAACAGCACGAGGAAGACGGCCTTCCGGCCCTCCTTTGTTCGATTTCGAGCAGCCTCAGACGTATGCAGCATGCTCAGCCGGACTTTCACTCATCTCTTATGCCTTCGCACCAAATGAGTTGGCCAACTCCACAGGAGTTGTTGGGTTGGAGGGTATGATTACTGTGCTTCCAGCCAACTGGGATTCGGAGCGTACTGAGTTTCCACGCCGCCGTATATCCGCTCAAGGCGCCCCATCGTCCACAGGCGGTCGAGGAAGATGTCCAGATCGATTCCGTGAAGGTTGATGCGTTCACTGACCGCCTCGGCGATTAGACTCACTGGCAGTGAGGTGTGACCATGCTCCCTGACCACCAAAGTGAGCAGTAGTTGAATCCAGGCCTCGGCCAACGGGTTTCCGGACAAGTTGTCCTTCAGAGGCTCTATCTCGTCTTGGACCGCGTCGAGTACCTCGATGATTACTGAGATGTCGGGATCGCTACGCTCCCGACCACCGAGCTCTGCAATGCTCGAATCGACGTCGAGGCTGCCGATGACCCTCAGCACTGGAGGTATCCGGGACGGATCTGGGGGAGGCCCTGGGAGGACTGCTTCCTCGGGCAGCGGGAGTTCCTCGAAGAATTCCTCATCCTCACCAGTAGCCGATTCGGGCTCGGGCTCGTCTGAGTCGACCATGCGAGCGGCCAGCGGCTGGACGATGCCGACCTCGCCTGCCAAACCGAGTTCCTCGCGCAGCGAGGCCACCCACTTCGAGTCGCCCTCCAGCAGCACATCGACATCGTGCTCGGGAGAACGGAAGCGGAATCTGACGGTTCCTCGCAGCTCCATCGTCTCACCTCTGGAACATCCGGGTCTTAACTGCGTGGGCTCGACATGCAGTTTTCATGCTTCGGCCAGATTCCGCAGCACGGCCTGCAGTATGCCGCCGTTCCTGTAATAATCGACCTCGACGGGCGTGTCGAGGCGAACGACGGCATCGAACTCTGTCACGCTCCCGTCGGCCTTGGTAGCGGTCACTCGAATCGATGAGAACGGTTCGAGATCGGCGCTGGCCGGTATGTCGAAGGCCTCGGTGCCGTCGAGGCCGAGACTGTCAGCGTCCTCTCCCTCGGGGAAGGTCAGCGGCAGCACGCCCATCCCGACGAGGTTAGAGCGGTGGATCCGCTCGAACGAGGTGGCGAAGACGGCTCTGATTCCGAGCATCAGGGTGCCCTTGGCGGCCCAGTCCCTGCTGCTGCCAGTGCCGTACTGAGAGCCAGCGAGGACGACGAGTGGCGTCCCATCATTCTGGTACCTGTTGCTGGCCTCGTAAATCGAGGTTACCTCCCCAGAGGGGAAGTGCGTGGTGAAGCCGCCTTCGGTGCCGGGCGCGATCTGATTGCGCAACCGGACGTTGGCGAAGGTGCCGCGGACCATAACCTCGTGGTTCCCCCTGCGGCTTCCGAAAGAGTTGAAGTCGCGCGGCTGGACGCCTCCCTCCATTAGGTACTGCCCCGCTGGTCCGTGATGGGGGAATGCTCCAGCGGGGCTGATGTGGTCGGTGGTGACCGAGTCGCCGACCTTGACGAGCACGCGGGCGCCTCGAATCGGCTCGATGGACGCGGGCTCGGACTCGATTCCCTGCAAGAAGGAGGGCGGGCGGATGTAGGTGGAGGAATCGTCCCAGTCGTAGAGGGGGCTCGACTCGCTGGGAATGGCATCCCAGCGCGGCTCGCGCAGTATGTCCGAGTAGCGCGCCTTGAACATCTCCGGGCTGATCACGCTCTCGATGGTCGAGCGGACCTCGTCGTCACTGGGCCAGATGTCAGCGAGCATGACTGGCTCGCCGGACTCGGTGTGTCCCAGTGGCTCGCTCGAGAAGTCGATGTCGAGGGTTCCCGCCAGAGCGTAAGCCACGACCAGCGGCGGGCTCGCTAGGTAGTTCGCCTTCACCATCTGGTGGATCCTGCCCTCGAAGTTGCGGTTCCCGGAGAGGACGCTGCCGACCACCAGCTCGGCCTCGTCGATCGCAGCCGCGATCTCCTCGTCGAGGGGGCCTGAGTTGCCGATGCACGTGGTGCATCCATAGCCGACCACACTGAAGCCGAGGGCCGAGAGGTCCTCGGTGAGGCCGGCCGCGTCGTAATATTCGGTTACTACGCGGCTGCCAGGGGCCAGGCTCGGCTTGACCCAAGGCTTGATCGAGAGTCCCCTGGAGCGAGCGTTTCGGGCGACCATGCCCGCCGCGATCATGACGCTCGGGTTGCTCGTGTTGGTGCAGCTGGTGATGGCGGCGATGACGACGTCACCGTGCCCCAAGTCAGCGTCGCGCCCCGCGATGGGGACGCTGACGTCATTGCGAGACGGGTCAACGCCGTGGCCCTGGTGCCCGAACGGCGCGTTCAGGCTGGATCTCCAGTGGGACTTCATGTCGGTCAGCGCGACCCTGTCCTGCGGCCTCTTGGGACCGGCGACCGAGGGCTCGACGGTGCCGAGGTCGAGGGACAGGCTGGAAGTGAACTCAGGAGCGGGGGTGGAATCGGAGTTGAACAGTCCCTGAGCGCTCAGGTAGCGCTTGACGTCCTCGACGTGCGATGGGTCGCGGCCGGAGAGCAGCATGTAGTCCAGAGTGGCCTGGTCGACGGGGAAGAAGCCGCAGGTCGCGCCGTACTCCGGCGACATGTTGGCTATGGTCGTGCGGTCAGGCAGGCTCAGGCTCGCTAGGCCCGTGCCGTGGAACTCGACGAACTTGCCCACACAGCCGTGCTGCCTGAGCATCTGGACGACTCGCAGGGTCATGTCGGTGGCTGTGACACCGGGTTGCAGGGTGCCTGTGAGCTCGAACCCAACGACCTCGGGCAGCAGCATGTAGATCGGCTGTCCGAGCATTACCGCCTCGGCCTCGATCCCGCCGACTCCCCAACCGAGGACGCCGAGGCCGTTGATCATCGGAGTATGGGAGTCGGTGCCGACCAGTGTGTCCGGGATCCACATTCCCCCTTC
>Ga0208206_1000122_pt1 | contig 19170 bp, 14 predicted proteins | sample DeeseametaMP1483_FD_184187 | JGI IMG/M metagenome (GOLD analysis project Ga0208206, IMG submission 184187) | Marine microbial communities from the Deep Pacific Ocean - MP1483 (SPAdes) | ecosystem: Environmental > Aquatic > Marine > Oceanic | place: South of Fiji, South Pacific Ocean | collected... | reverse complement strand
GAGCGAGCCGAGAATCCTCGTCACGGCATTCCCGCCGTTCTCGGATTTAGAGACGAACGTCTCAGAATCCGTCTTGGAGCGTCTCGAGAGGGATGGCATCGACGGCCTTGATGTAGTGACACGGATGCTTAGCGTGGACGAGGCCGGCTCAAACGCTGTGGCTACTGAAATCAGAGACGGCATCGAGGTGGATGGCATACTCCACCTCGGACTGGCTCAGAGGAGGACTGGAATCTGTCTCGAGAGGCTGGCTCGCAACAGCTACTCGATGACCGAGCCAGACAACTCTGGAAGACTGGAAGAGACCGGCAGTATCGTCGCCTGCGGCCCCGACGCCCTGGAGACGACGGCTTCCATCCACGTTCTGGACGAGGAGTTCGAGCACGACGCCGATGTGCAGTGGAGCAAAGACCCGGGCGGCTACGTGTGCAACGAGACCATCTACAGGACGCTCTACGAGTTGCAAGCCAGCACCGGACCCGCATTGCCTGCGATTTTCGTGCACCTGCCGCCCGAGAGCGAGATTCTGCTCGACCAGCAGGTAGCGGCGGTCCATAGGGTCGCGAGATGTCTGGTGACCAGACCCAAGTATGAGGTCGTCGGCGCTCTGTTGTTCGACGACAGGGGCAGGATTCTGTCCTGCCGCAGACCCAATGAGGACGCTTGGGGGGGGTGGTGGGAGTTCCCGGGAGGGAAGATTGACTCAGACGAGGACCCGCCCACGGCACTTCTCCGCGAGCTTGAGGAGGAGCTGGGAATCTCGCCAACACCCAAGGAGAAGGTCGCCCACATCGACTACGAGTACGATGACAGGTCGGTGAGCCTACAGATCTGGAACTGCGGAGTCATCGATCCCTCGGCGTTCGCTCTCGCCGAGCACGAGGCGGCTCGTTGGCTCTCGCGAGACGAGTTGCTGGATGTGCAATGGCTCCCAGCAGACCTGCCGATTATCGATAAATGGCGCCGAGAGGGCCTACCAGAGCCCTAGTCCCCGCCGATTGTGCGGTTGCCCATGCGGTCGAACCACTCCACGGGCTCGCCATCCTCGGACATCGCCAATTCGTCTCCGACGCTGCGTGGGACCGAGTTGCGACCGGCGTGCCAGGTCTGCTGCTCGAGCCAGACCGCCAGCCCCTCTCCGGTCAGGCCGATGCGCATCTCACCGCCAATCGGCCTCTCATCGATGACGAAGGAGGCCTTCCCCGCCAGAGCAGCCTGTCTCGAAAGGGAGAATCCCGTCGAGTCGATCTCCAGCTCCAGCGTCATAGCATCGAGGGCGGTATCGAGGATTCTCTGATTCCTCGCAGCCTCCAGAAGCGTGTCCAGCGATTCAGAGGAACCGGTAATCAAGACGCCCTCCCTCTTATTGGGGAATGGCGCGTTCCCGGGTACGCGATCAGGCACCCAATCGGGGAAAATGGCCTTGACTGACTCTACGACCATCTGCGGGTCTTCATGCGGTTGCACGACGGTGGACACGCTGAGCATCGGTGCCATACCCTCTCGTGCAGGTGGTCGGCCATGAGTTCTCTGCCCGAGCGCGTTCCCACGAGCGCGAATGATTCAAACGATGGGTGAATGGGCCGATTCCATGGCCCAGCGCTCACCGATGCTCGGCGCAGCACTCCTCATCGCCCCGACGATGTGCGTGGTCGCGCTGCGCTATGGCTCGGCAGCTCTCGAGGAGGTCATCTCGCAGGATGACACACTGAGGTACTCGATACACTCCGCCGCCCTACTGATCGGAGTTGTGATGTTCATGAGATACCGAAAGGTCAAGGATCACGAGTTTCACCGTTCCAGGGCGATACGCAAACTCTCGAAGACTTACTCCAAGGAGGACAGGGGCCTCTGGGAGAAGGGCGAGGCGGCGATTGAGCGCCTCGAGGCGAAGGCCAGCGAGCCGCAGACCGGGCGGGCGGCGTTGGAGTCCCAGGCGCTCAAGTCTGGAACCGTCGGCGCCCTGAACACCGAGCGCTCCGAGGAGGAGATCCCCGACGACGATCCCGAGGTGGAGGTCAGGACTCAGGTCACGGGGATGGGCACGATGGTGGATGAGCAGGTCATCGCCAAGCCCAAGGAAACCGGCATCCTCTCCAGAACGGCCAGTTCCATCAACAGCAGATTGGACGCATCCGCCCAGCGCCGCTTGGAGAAGCGTTCTGCCAAGGCAGCAGCAAAGGCGGCAGCCAAGAAGGCCTCCGCGAGAAGCGACTCTGACACTCAGTGGTCGGCCCCGTCCGCCTCGTCTTTGGCCCGCTCTGTCGCCTCCTGCGGCTCCTGTGGGGCCCTGAACAACTCGGGGACGCCGTACTGCACCTCATGCGGCGACTTCCTCTCTTGAGCGGGGAGGGGTTGAAAACGGTCGGCCATGAGCCTGCGACAGGTGGGTGACGTGTCCGGCAAGCGCGATTACTACGAAGTCCTCGGACTATCCAAAGACGCCACTGACACCGAGGTCAAGAGGGCATTCAGGTCTCTCGCGAGGCAGCACCACCCCGACAAGAACCCCGACGACACCGAGTCCGAGAAGCGGTTCAAGGAGGTCCAAGAGGCGTATGCTGTTCTCTCCGACGCGGATGAGCGCAGGAAGTACGACATGTTCGGCCACGAACAGCCGGGTGGGTCACCGTTCGGCCCCGGCGGCTTCCAAGGCATCAACATCAGCATCGACGACCTCTTCGGTGGCGGCTTCGAGAGCATCTTCAGCCAACTCTTCAGCGGAACCAGAGGCACTCGAAGAAATCGCGGCCAAGACCTCTTAGTGCACCACGAGGTCCCCTTTCAAGCCGCAATGGCGGGTCTTGAGGACGAGATCGAGATCGACGTGCTGAAGGTCTGCGCAAAGTGCGACGGCACAGGCTCAGAGAGTCCAGATGGAGTTCGGGAGTGCCCCACCTGCGATGGCAGAGGCAGGTTGCAGAGGATCGAGAGGGCCGGCCCGTTCACCAAGCAAGTCGTATCGGACTGCCCAACCTGCAGGGGCGAGGGCAGGATAGTACAGGACCCGTGCTCTGGCTGCAGAGGGCATGGCAGAGCCAGCCAGGCCAAGCAGATCAGGTTCATGGTGCCGGCAGGCATCTCCAGCGGCACCAGACTCAGGATGAGGGGGCATGGCGAGGCGCCGAAGGGCAACAGGGGCAATTCCGGTGACCTCTACATACAAATCGAAGTCGAGTCGCACCCGTGGTTCGAGAGGGACGGGCCAGACCTGCTCATGGCTCTGCCTCTCGGTTATGTGGACCTAGTCCTCGGGATCGAGGTCGAGATTCCTCATATCGATGGGAAGTCGCTGTCCATCAAGGTCCCAGCAGGCTCGAAGCCCGGTGAGACGCTGACGATAGCGGACCGCGGCTTACCCGGAGCCCGAGGCCGCCGCGGCAGGGGCTCGGTCACCGTCCTGCTCAAGTTGGACATGCCCGGCAGGGTGTCACGAGGGCTCAGGAAGAGCCTAGAGGGCATGCGCGACCAGATAGGCACCGACATGGACTCACTGCAGGACCGGATTCGAGACGAGGCCAGAGGCCGTCGCAGAGGCTGATCATCCGGACTTGTCCCAGTCCAAAGCCCTGTTGGGAACGGCTGCCAGCGGCTGGCCGTCCACGAGTCCGGAGAGTTGGAAGCCGAGGCTGGACGGGCTCCCTTCCAGAGTCAGGCTGAGGAACATGCTGCTGCCAGCCGGCATCGTGTCGAGGAATATCTCGTCCCCCAGGAAGAGGTGGCTCGGGGAGACTGCGGTTATTCCGACCTTGGACCCCTCTGGTGCGTGGACCCTCATTGCGGCGAGTTCCCAAGGCTCGTCGGCCACTCGTATTCCCAAGAGCAGTGTTGCATCACCTTCACTGATTCGCCAGACGCAGATCTCGACTTGCTCGGTCATATGACGCAGTAGCGGCTCGCCCCAGTCCTGGACGACAAACCTCCACGGGCTGTCTCCCAGTTGCCGGAGGGCGTATTCGACCTCACCCTCGTCGATCGTTTCCTCGGCCAGAGCCTCGGCAAGCCTCTCGCGCAGGCGACGCAACTTGCGGCGTTCGTGTTCCTCGATATCCGAGGCGAGGGGCGTGCCACCGAAAATCGCTCCTCTGTTCCACCAGATTACCAGCAACAAAGGCGAGAGCAGGAAGACCCCTGCGAAGATGTAGAAGTCCTTCGCGCGGTACGACAGGTCCTGAAACTCCTCCTCAGCTGGTTCGTAAGGTCCCATCCAAGGTAGAGAGAAATGGTACTCCACAGTCTGGTCCCCGGCTGTCATCTCGATCACCAAGGCGTGAGTCCCAGGGGGCACTATCATCATCGAGCCATTCGTGGAATTCACGACGTCGCCGGTTTCCTGGTTCAAGGCGAGCAATCGGTAGGCTGCTGCTGATTCCCCGATCTTGTTCACCCGAACGTACGAACCGTTCTCCTCTGTGATGCTGATTGCGAATACGTCTATTGCGTCATCCGGCCCCAGAGTTCCGCGGAAGTTGAACGGGCCGGGCATGATGGTTTGCCATCTGTCGTCCAACCCCCCGACTCCCCACAAACGATCCGGTGCATCCCCGACTAGCCAGCCATCGCCGGGATCATCGGTTTCCATGCGAATGCCCCAGGCCACCGTCCCCCCGGAGGTCATTCGAAACTCGATTGTGTCCGTCTGCTCAGTGGTCTGAATCGAATCGGGACATGAATTTGCGTTCTGAGTAACGACGACTGTCGAACCATCGTGCTCATGCATCACGATGTCCAGATTCACGGCCCCTTGGCCGCCCGTGAACATGCAATGCGGTTCGATGTGCATCTTGGGCCCGGCTTCGATGAGCAGAGAGTCGCCCCCGCTGTCCCCGCCGGCTATGTGCCCGTAGTAAACGGGCGAGGAATAGCCGCCGAAGGGGAGAGCATCACCGTGAGTCCACGGGTTGCCCAATTCGCCTCCTCCGGGCGCCTCCGTGTCATCGTCATAGCGGATGACTTCGAACTCGTAGGGCGAGTAGTCAGCCACAGTGGCGTGGACCATCCGGAGCCAGAGCTCCCCGTCGGCGGGATAGTCGAAGTAATGCGTATCTAGCTCGTCGGAGGAGATGCTGTCGAGAAGGGTCTTGGAATCCTCGCTCCTCTGCCAGATCTCTACGTTCATCTCATCCGGACCCCTCAGGCGGTTGAGCAGCATCACGTCCCCTGCGTCCCCGACGATGTGCAATGCGTCCTTGTCGCTCAGGTTCTCTAGCGCGCCGACATAGAGAACGCCCTCTGACAACAGGTCGATCGCGGCGCAGTTGTGCAACTGGCACGGCGAAGCAGTGTCGATCTGAGGGTAGTCTCCCTGCGCACCCGGAGGGGGTACAATGTTCGGAAGATCGTCGTGCTCGGTCCAGTCCTCCTGCCAACTCATAACCACGTCGAGGTCGAGGTGGGCCACATCCGTGCCGGAGTCGGCCAGCAACTTCCAGGAGACGATGTCGTCGACCCAACCCGACCATTGGACGTGATGCGAGTCCGAATGGCTAGTCTCATTGCCGTCAACGGTCACGACAAGTTCCATGCCTGGGCAACTCACTTCGGTACACGTCACGCCGATCCACACTGGCCCGTTGGTGCTGAACTCCTCATCCTGCAGGGTTACTCGGTCGTCATCCTGCGCCATGGCGCTGATGCTGAACGCAGAGAGCACCAGAACCGCTGCTAAGAGCCACGCTCGCGCGCCTTGCACGTACCCGCCGACTCGGCTCCACCTTAGAATCCTTCAAGCGAACCGCGTCAGTGCGATGCGCCATGTCCGAGCGACCGCTGGCCCGCGGTGTGGCTGCACGCCACCGTTTCGGCAGGCTGATGTCGCTCGGGGACAGGAATCAGCCTGTGGCATGGACTCCCGGGCTGGTATTGGGCCCTCAGGACCCTGAACTGCCTCCCGCCCTCGCCCCGTTCGCAAGCCTCAGGGAAGGAGGATCCCCACCCGCGAGAATCAAGCTCTCTACACGTGCCAATCTCTGCTATCCGTTCGATTGCGAGGACATCTGGGAGGCCACCGAGGGGCTGGTCCTTCCTCCTAGCCTCGCCGAGTCTGATTCGGGCGAGTTCGCGAGCGGTGCGCAGGTGCTTCCCGTCTCATGGCAGGCGATGCATCACGATCGGAGCCTCAACGACGCCGATCTCGAGCCATCGGTGGTGGTCTTGGTAGACGCACCGCAGTTGGCCAAGCGGCCGGGGATGCTCGTCGATGCCCTCGATGCCTTGAGGGTGCGATTCCCGACCTCGCTGCTCTGGACTCCCGGCATCGCCGGTCCCGACAACTGCGCTCTGCTCGCTTGGATGGGGGTCGATCTGTTCGACATGGCCCGATCGAGGCACGCATCGTCGCTCGGTGTGCTGCTCTCGGAGGACGGTCCTAGAGACGTTGAGGAGACAATCGACGAGAGCGCGGACATGGATGCCCAATGCGCGGCTTGGTCGCGTGCTATCGCAGCTACCAGGACAGCAATCAGAAACGGTTCGCTGCGCGAGCTCGCCGAGCGTCAGAGCACTTCGAGCCCTCGTTCGGTCGAGCGACTGCGCCGGCACGACGCCAAGATGCGCGAGCACGAGGGTTGGCGCGCCGGTCTGGCAAGAGTCGTGGGTAGTGAGCGCACGCTCAGGTGCCACACCTACACGAGCCGCGAAGACGCTCTCATACACGATTGGCGCAACAGGGTCGCGGACGAGCACGAGCCCCCGGAGCACCAGCGCGACGTCCTCGTCCTGCTGCCCTGCTCGGCCATCAAGCCGTACAGGGTGTCCCAGAGCCACAGGAGGTTCCGCAGGGCCATACAGTCCAACGGGGCCCATCAGGTGATGGTCACAGCCCCGCTGGGGCTGGTGCCGAGGGAGTTGGAGGAGATATGGCCCGCGGCGAACTACGACATACCCGTGACCGGCGATTGGGACTCCGACGAGCTCGCCGTAATCCGTGACATGGTTGCGCGGCTGGCGTCGAGGGTCGGATACTCGCTAATTATCAACCACTCCGGAGTGGAAATCGAGGTCAGAGCCCTCGAGGTCGTCGATACTCGAGGCGACGATTCCGCCGGCTCAGAGGAGGCTCTGGAGCGCTTGAAATCCGAAGTCAATCGCGCCGCGGAGGATCTGAGGCTACCCAATCTCAAGAAGGGCCGGCACAGACTGGCCCAGCTGCGAGCGCTGTCGCGGTTCCAACACGGCACCGACACTTGGCTCGAAGGCGCATCAATCCAAGGCCGCCCGCCGATATTCACCATCAAGAGGGAAGGCGTGCAGATAGCCCAATGGAACCCACGCACAGGGCGGTTCGCCTTCTCGAAGTCCTGTCTGCCACTGCTGGACGCCTGCGATGCGCTGCCGAGAGTGCTCCTCAGAACTGGAGTGGAATGGCGCGGCGACTTGTTCGCGACGAACGTCGAGAGCGCCGAGGCGGGAATCAGGGCAGGCGACGAGGTTCTGGTGATGCAAGACGGCGGGCTGGTCGGATCAGCGCGTGCCGAAGCACCCGGGTGGGAGTGGCCTAATGGCCCGGGTAGGCTGGCACGAGCACATCACCGGTTGTGAGCCCACCCTCCGGGTGGTTTGCGTAGCGATTAAAGAGGGAGAGCAGGTCGGCCGGACGCCTGAGTGGTCTGAATGGCACGAATGCACAGCGGTGGAAAGGGTCGCAGCGGATCCAGCAAGCCCAGCGTGAGCGAGGCCCCAGCATGGTCGGCCACGGACAAGAAGGAAGTGGAGGACCTAATCGTCAGCTTGGCACAGGAAGGGCATTCGACCTCTGTAATCGGAACCCTCCTGCGTGACCAGCACGCAGTACCCGATGCCCGCTTGGTCATGGGCGAGCGAATCTCCCAGACTCTGGCCCGCAACGGCATCTCACCGAGGTACCCTGAGGACATGATGAACCTCATGCGCAGGGCCTTGGGTCTCATAGACCACCTCGCCGGCAACCGTAAGGACCTCCACAACCGCCGCCAACTCGAGCTCTGCGAGTCGAAGATCCGCCGCCTCGCTAGGTACTACAAGAGCACCGGTCAACTCGATGAGAGTTGGGCCTACAAGCGCGATCAGTTGCGACTGATGGTCGAGTGATTTCTGCGCAGGGAATTTGAACCCCGGCTCCACAGCCCCCCCCAATGCGCGCTCTCCTCGAGACCGAACTGCTCACCCCCGTCGCCGGAGTTCTCTCACAGGCCGCCGACGAGTTGCGCAGTTGCAACGAGACGATACTCCTGCTCGCAGCACCATCCCTTCCGGGTGCTCTGGCCATCGCCCCAATCGAGGCGGCGTTGGTCGACGCCGGACTCCCGTACCGGCGCCGCTTCAGACTGGAGGCCCCTTCCGAGGGGGCATGGGTGCATATTCTCGGACCGGCTGAGGAGAGCGGTCCCCGCCTTGCTTCCGGGCCTCCTCAACTCACTCTGGCCGGCGTCGTGGTCGATGGCCTGACGGGACATCAGGGCGATGCTCGGAAGGGACCGCTCACCGCAGTGGCCCAGGCCCATGCCCTGGCTCAGGCGATCTGTCCGGGAGGCGCGAGAGTGCGACGGCTCAGACCTTGGGCGATCTCTGGCAATTGGCTCCACTCTGCTCTGGACACCACCTACGACCCGGTTTTTACGGCCCTGCGTGACGCTCTGGTGAAGGAAGGCTCGATTCGTGTCGTCCCCCTGCCCGAGGTGCCCGAGCCGAACGTCAGCGCCAATTCGTGGATAGACCCAACCGCGTTGGACGCGATCGCCTCACGCTGGGCCACATTGGATCTCGAGGGCCGGGCACGCGCCCTCTCTCATCTGATGCGTCCCGGCCTCGCACGCTCTACCCCCTCCACTGCCAGACTGGAGGAGATCGGCTGGCACTGCGTGCTTGGGCCCGGCTGGTCCACCGATCTGGCGGGGCAGGTCTCATCCGCCGCAGGGCTGTGGAAGGAGAATCCGGCTCCAGTAGCAGCGGGGAAGCTAGTTGACTCACTTCTCAGGAGGGGTCAGAAATGATTACTCTTCGACCCTGAGCATGCTCTTGCAGTTAGGGCACTCCAGTCTCAGGGGGCGTACGTCAGAATCCACGGGCACAGAGGTGCCGCAGGCCGGGCAATCTATGTGCGGGCCGCCTTTACGTTCGCTGATTCTCTGCATGGTCTCCCTTTTTGGGGATACCAAGGCAACGGGGAATACCAACAGCACGGAAGATAACACTACTCCGAGAACTATCGGCATCGGCATCCCGAGCACGTAGATCACCAGAGCCAAAGCACCTAGGGAGACCACCGTGACCAAGGCGGGCACACTCGCCCTCTTCTTCGTCAGGGACATACCCAGTCCGATGGCGGCAGAGAGTATCAAGACACAAAACATCGCACCGAACAGAGAACTGTACATGGTGTTACCCGAGGGTTGGAACTCCAGTCTGAAATCCAAATCAGGATCTAGATCCGGCTGATCGATGGTAATCACTTCGAGAATTAACCATCGCCGGTGAGAATACTCAATCTCGTCGGCAGAGACGGCACCTAGGTCCTCTAGCATGGTGGCCCTGATCTCCGCATCTAGATCGACCTCGGTCCAGTACTCCTCGAGCGAGGAGCGCACGAAGGTCTCGACTAGCACCTGCCTCTCACCGCTACTGGTGCTGTAAGAAGTGTCGATGACGATGGTGATGGCATCAGCGCTGAAGGCCCTGGTGCCGCCCATGTCGATGGTAATCTCAGTAGGCCCGAGGTCGATCGGATTGACTCCTACAATCGCCTCGACCTCGAGTGAGAGGCCATTGGACATGAATGAGCGCATGTTCGCTGCGGAACCGGTCAGGTGGCCCTGCAGCGCGAGCAACTCTGAATCATCGACGCGTCCATTGTGCTTGTCCGCAGTTGGGACCGAGTCAGAGTACGAGTTCAGGTTGCGCCACCAACTGCTCGAACTGAGGCTCTGGTTGCCGATGTTGTCCAGTCCCCAGCGCATCCACTGGGACATCGCTCCATCGAAGCTGATTATGACCTCGCGGTCTGTCTTGTAACCGTCCCACTTAGCATCGATATCGAGGTTCAATGAGGAGCCGCCGGTCCGCAGGGGCTCGTTCGCGGGGTACCAGCCTCCTGTGTTTCCGGTGTCCTCACCGATGGTGATGTCATGGGTGCGACTGGTATCGATACTCAGTCCGCTCTGCGGTATGAGGTGGAAGTCGACACGGACGTTGCCGCCTTCCGAGGACTCAGGCACCTCCCATACGAAGGTCACCTCGACCCCATCCTCCAGTCCAGTGGCTATCGGCATCTGGCTGACCTCGGCGTTTTGCACCGCGATACCCCCAGTGGAACCGGACCACATGCGGTCGTCGAAGCCCGATGTGAGAACGATCGGGAAGTAGACGAGTCGCCCGAGGACGCTGGCGTCCTTCATCTCGATGTCAACCAACGGGAATCTCATCGAGACGTGGGCATCGTGCTCCTCCGAGCCCCAGAGGAACCTGATTCCGGCATCATCCCCTGGCTGCGCGAACATCAGGCTCTGCACACTCAGAGTGAGCTCAACCAGATCACCGTCTCGGACATCTCCCTGCTCGACATCCACGGTAATCTGCAACTCGCCCGAACCTGTCAGATACGGGTCAATACCGGAATTTCCCTCGTAGAACGAGCCACCGATCTTGACCTCGAGGGTGGAGTTGATGGTAACCCCGACAGCACCCTCGACCTCGTAGGGGATGCGAAAGTCCCAGCTGGCGTTGGGGTAGCTGCCCTCGATGCCCCAGACCACGCCCCAAGTACCGATATTTATCTCGCCGAAGATGGAGGGGGTGACCAAGGTCGACTCGGAATCGTCCTCGTCTTCCTCCAAGTCGCCGTCGAATGGCGTGAGCGTCCCAACGTCAGCCTCGCCCAGCAGGTAGAGCCTGAACTCGGTGGAGTTGCAGCACGTCACATCGTCCTGAGCGACCACCGCCATCGGGGACATGCTCATGGCCAGCATCAGAGCCACCAGAGCGAGGGCATTGGGCCCGTGCCGACGCGTCATCGGTCTATGTGGCTGGCCCGCCTCCCTTGAATCCGCCGCCTCGCGGAACCACGCGTACGCGGTTCGCGAGGGCGGCGCCATAGGCGCCGTATCTTCCTATCCATGCAGCCAGAGCAGGCTCGCAGGCCCTTTTTCAGGGAGTTCGTCGAGCTTGGCGAAGCCGACTCTCTCGAGTTGGTATATCTCGCCGACTTCCAATTCGAAGTCCTCGAGCAGCCCGCTCTCCGAAACTATGCGTCCTCCTTCCGGCCTGTGCAGTACCGCATCACGCCCCATGCTGGCGGGAAGCCAGTGAACTACAGGTCGGTCGTCGGACCTGTCCCAGGACCCGACCGCGGCCGATTCTCCTGAGGCCTCGATGTCCGCGTACTCCTTCAGCCGGATGCTGCCGGCCGCGGCATCTGCGGACTGGACGGCCACCGACTCGCCCACGCTCCACTCCCGGAACCCCTCAATAGTGCCGCCGGGGTGCTTCGGGATGGTAATCTGCGAGCCCGGTCCGCCGGGCGCCGAACTGCGGTCCAAGGCCAGCATCACCGGGTCTCGCACGAAGCTACGGCGCTCGGTCAAGGCATCGATCCGCTTGGCGTTGAACGACTCTATTGTCTGCATCGAGATCGAGATGTCCTTCTGGGTCAGTCCGAGGTCAATCCAGAAGTCCAGAAGCGATTGCGCGCGGAATCCCCTCCGCTGCAGCGCCTTGAGCGTAGGAAGGCGCGCATCGTCCCAGCCGGAGTACTCTCCGGCTTCGATGGAGGCGCGCATCCTGGAGGTGGAGAACCCACCGAACTCGTGGACCTTGATCCGCCCCCAGTACAGCGTTTCGGGGTAGTCCCATCCAAAGTGCTCGTAGAGCAGGGTCTGTTTGCGAGTGCTGTCCATCAGGTCCTTTCCCCTGACGATGTGCGTGACACCCTGCTCGTGATCCTCGATGGCGCTCTGGAAGTCCAGCAGCGGCCACACCTTGTAGCGCTCACCGACCATGGGGTGAGGGGCGTACTGAATCCTCAGGGCAGGCCAGTCGCGCAGGGCGGGGTTGGGTAGCGTCATATCGGTCTTCACCCTTACCACTGCATCCCCCTCCGCAATCTCGCCGGCGTTCATCGCGTTCCAGTCGGACAGGCTGTCTGAGGCAGCCCTGTCCCTGCACGGGCAGTCTTTCTTTTCCTCGCGCAGTTTCCTGAATTCCGCCGCGCTGCAACTGCAGACGTAGCCGAAGCCCCCAGCAATCATCCGCTCGGCATGCTCGAGGTAGACCGGCATCCTCTCGCTGGCCCGGATGACCATGTCGGCAGGCCTTCCTGCCAGCCATTCGTACTCGTCCGCTATCCAGCCGTAGGCGTCCGGGACCGGCGGCTTGACTTTAGTGTCGGTATCATCAAATCGCAGCACCACCTTGCCGCCGTACATCCTCGCGTACTCGGAGTTGATCGCAACGCCACGGGAATGGCCCAGAGACAGCGGGCCGTTGGGATTGGGCGCGAACCTCAGGACGACGCCTCCGGACGTATCGCCGGGTAACTCGCGCAGCCCCTGCGCCTTCTGGTGCTTCCGGCGCTTGAGGGCCTCCGGTGCGGACTGCTCGAGCTCGGCTCGAACAGCATCCACCCCTTGGCTCGCCGCCATCGAGTTAGCAGCGGCGACCTCGGCATCTACCAGGGCCATAATCTCGCGAGCCATCCGACGAAGGTCCTCACGCTCTGCCAGCAGCCTGCCCAGCACGCTGCCTGACTGCCCCTCGCCTGCATACTCAACCGCATTCTGCAGTGCGTACTTGCGCACGGCCGAGACTATGTCGGGGTCCCAATCTGCAGGATCGGCCATGATATCTGGCAATACGGCGAAAAAGCAGCATTTCACGCTTCTCGTGCTCACCACTCATCGAGGGACGATTGAACGGGGGCAGCCCCATCAGCGGACCTTGCTGGAACAGGTGTCCCGTGGGCCTCATACCAAGCATCCGAGACAGTGGACCAGCTCCATCGGAGGCAGTCATGGGGCAGCTCCCCAGAGACGAGCCCTCGGACGGCTTGGCGGGTAATCTGGTCGGATGGGTATCCCGAACCCAGCCGAATCCCCACTTCCGCCTCGAGCCTCGCCACTCCGGCGTCTCGCTCGACCTTGGCCAGTATACTCGCAGCCCCGGCTACCCTGTCATCCGAGTCCATGCCGTGGCGTGCGACTACCTGCCACGAGGACCAGCCCTCGCCGAGACGGGAGGCCAGTCTCTTTGCGAAGCGCTCCTCGTCGACATCGCAGGCATCGGCCATGACCCGCCCCTCACCCTCACGAGGCGAGGCCGCCTCTATGGCCTCGCCGAAGAGCTCTATCTCCAGGCTGTTCAAGTCTGACGAGATGCTGTTCGCATCAATCCTACTGGCTTCGCAGACCACGAGGCCGATCCCCCATTCGCGGGCTCCGGCCTCGGCGTGAATACGCTTCGCCACGGCTTCCCTGCGCTGACTGCTGAGATCCTTCGAATCGCGTGCCCCGATGCTCTTCAGGACCCCGCTGTCGCTCTCTGGAATGCACAGGGCGCAGACCACCAGCGGGCCGATGACCGGGCCTCGCCCGGCTTCGTCCACTCCCGTGCGCAGCGCGCTCACAGCTCCAATTCGAAGTCCGACGGACCATCATCATCTCTGCGCTTCTTGGGCACGACCCCGCGAGTTTCTGGCTCGGCCGGGTCGAGCATCACGTTGCTGGGGTGGGGCATCTCGCCCTCGGTCATCTCCTCTGCCATCTTGTGGGCCGCGTCTATCGCGTCCTCGGTCTGGTGCTTGTCCAGTACGTCGCTGGCGGAATCCACCACCTCCTTGCGCGGGCCGGCACGAGGCTGCTCGGCGGGCCCACCGGCCTTCTCCATGAAGTCAGCCTCGAACCCCTCTGCTGCTATTTGCGGGCTGTCTACGAGCTCAGGCGCCCCGCCACCGCCTCCATCGAACTTCGCCATCCACTCCTCGGCCTTCTCCTCCGGCGGTGGGGTCGGGCCCCTCAGGGCGAGCTCACGCTCCTTCCTGACCCGAATCGCGATCACCACCCCGATGCTCCCAGCGATGACCACGATGGCAATCAGGATGAACTCGAGCCAGACCTCCAGCCAGTCAATCATAGCCCAGTGCCAGGGGTCGTCTACAGACTCGCGCGGCGCTACGTAGGCAGCCGGCACCAACGCCGAGTCCTCGCCGGTGAAGGAGATGCCAGGCTCGCGCATCGACCGGACTTCGACCGTCAGCACTGCGGTGGTCTCCACGGGAGCCTCTAGCGGCACAGCCATCCAAGCGCTGAAACTCACCGAGCCGCCTGAGGGCACGTTCAATATCTCGAACGAGCGAGGGGAGTTGGATTCGGTTCCGGTCGAAGCCCCCTGTGGGGGGATCAAGCCGAAGTCGGTGGCCAGGTTGACGTCCAGATTGACCACTAGGCCGTCCGGTTCGTTGCCGGCGTTAGTGAGGCTCCAGTAGGAGGTCAGGTTGTTGTCTTCGCCGAGTTGGGAAGAGACTCTCTCCACCAGCCACTCGTAGTGCTCGCCGACGGTGACTTCGATAGTGACCTGAGTAGGGGACCAGTCATCTGCGTACAACTCGACGACTATGCTACCTACCAGGTCAGCAGGCGTTCGGTTAGCCACAGTGCAAGAGACCACTATACCGCTCATAGACTGGCCTGGGCCCAGCGTGAAGCGCGACTGCCCCAACTCGGCCGAGAGCCATTCGGGGGTCTGGCCTATCACCAGATCGAACGTCGACGACACGTCTCCGGTGTTCTCGACTCTCAGGGAGCCATGACAGGTCTCGCCGGGGGAGGTATCGCCGGAGCAGCCGTCTCCGACCAGCGTCATAGTCCCGCCGGTGCGCGGGATGATGCTCACCCTCTGGGAGGCGATTGAGACATCCGACGGAGCCGCAGTGCTCCACACATGGATGTCGAAGAATAGCGTTCCGGGATAACGCTCGGGCGATTGGACCTGCAGATGGACCTCGCCCGACTCGTTGGGCGACATGGCTGCGAGCTGCGCCTTGTTCAACACGATCGCTGCCCATCCGTCGTCTGAGAACGCCAAGCCCGCGGTGCCGGTCTGAGAGCCGTTCTCGTCGGTCTGCGCGATCCGGACCTCTAGGTCGCGCACCGAGTTGCCGAGGTTCCTTGCCGTCACGAAGAGGTCAATCACCTCGCCGGGGGATAGGGAGGCGTTGCCACCGCCCTCGTCGATGGCGGCAGCGTGGTAGAACCCGTACTCCAGCGAGAAGTTGTACCAGTCACGCCCACCGTCGGAGCCCGTGGTCAGCCGCATGCTGAATCCGTGCAGCGAGCCTGCTAGTGGGTAGCCCCCGGACACTTCAGGCGCAGTGATGGAGAACTGCACCCACTGGGGGGTGTCTGAGGCGGCATAGTATGTGTGCCCGACTTCAGGAGGCTCGGGGTTCGACCAGACAATCGACCAGCCCTCGGGACCGTTGATCTCTACGAGTGCGGTGTCGTCGACCTCGGCGTGGTTGGTGAAGTTGAAGTTGAGTCCGATGGTGCTGCCGGGGTCGATGTCGAAGACCGAGCCCGAATCCGGACCGAATTCGGTGCCAGGGGGTCCGATTTCGAATGGGTAAAGGTAGTCTGGAGTCTCATTGAGCACAGTTGCAGCAGCGGTTTCCTGCAATTCGAGTGCTCTTGCTGGGGAGATCTGCCCGGGATAGGCGCGCCCTACCGCTGACTCACCGGTAATCACCGCGTGAAAAACGCATGCGGAGAGGTACGTTCCATCTATTGACGGATGCGAACCGTCGCTAGAAAATAGAGTCGAAAATGCAGTCGAGCCGGCGCTTGGATCAACTCCCGTATCGGCGATTGCGTCGTACAGATGTTTGTACGCCAACCCTACTGGTGCGATGAAGGCGGGTTCCGCTTGCGTGGTGATATTCTCAAGATACATCTCGTACCCCTGCTGCAAATGAAGTTGCATCGAAGGATAATCTGGGTTTCGCCACTGATTGTTTGAATCCCCATCCTTGTAACCCCATGTCATGAACAGAATGGTACTTCCACCGGAGTTCAAGGCACGCTGATTAAGATAAATCGCAGCGTCCTTACTGTCCTGCCAGTATTGAGAGTCAGTTGGGAATGAAGGCACTTGGCTCTGGTCTTGGAGAATCACGTAATCGTTCGGCTCATCGAGTGCAATGTCCCACTGATTGCCACTTTCCCTGGCTCGGTCTTCGTGTTCGTAGAGTTTCAACCCACCACCGGTCAGTGCGGAGACTTCGGCATTCTCCCCCCCATCGGTGAGGACGTCATCTAGTACAGAAGCGAGATTGTTCTGGTTGGTATATGAATTGCCGAGCATCAACACATCGAGGGTACTCGTTTTAGCGCGGGAATCCGCATCTTCATTCGGTGGATCCAAGGTGCTCGGCGAATGGTTAGATGCAATCAGCAAGAAAATGAGAATCATGGTCAACTGACTCTCATTCATAGGCGACACCCATCATTCTCACTCTTTTATCCCTCCCCCTCGCGATAGCGAATCATACGAAGTGTTGATGGTCTAGGGTGCTGTTGCATGCCCATGGCACTGAAGTGGCCCTTCGGGAAGAAGGGAGCCGAGCCGCGCCAAGCGAAGATCCCCAAGAAGAGGCGGGTCGTCGAGTACGAGAGGAAGCCGGACCGCTCTGCCGAGGAGACGATGGCGGACCGCAGCCATCTCGATGACAAGGGCTTCAAGGACGCCATGGCACTGCTCGGCGTCGAGCCGAAGAAGAAGTGAGCGGGCTCAGAGGACAGGGTCCGGTATCAGTCGGCCCATGGCGTCGATGTCGAATTCCCCTGCTTGTATGGGCGACCTGAGCCCGAACTCGTGACTCACTGCAGGGTCGACCTCGCCGAACTGCCCAACTACCTCCTCAGATACCATGACCCCAGCTCCCCTGCCGTCAATCCAAGGCCCGTCTTGGGCGCCTAACGCTACGAAGCGGGCCTCTCCGACCTCGGCTCCGAGGTCCCTCAGGAGGGCCTGCGCGATGCCCTTGGCAGCGGTGAACCCGCCCCCTACCTCTGCGCACGCCCACGCGACCCTCGTCGCGTTGGCCGTGTCACGCACCACTGTGCCCAGTTCGTACACCCTCTGAGGCAACTCGTGGTGGCGGTTGGCCGCTAGCAGCCTCAACAGCGAGGGGAGGATGTACTGCCGCAGCATGGTATGATCGCCCGTAATCGGGTTCGCGATCACCGACATCCCCCCTTCATGCGGCCATCTGAGGAGCTCGAACTGGTCCCTCTCGTTCGAGAGGGTCAGGCTCTGCGTCTCTTGGATGCCCAGCGCACGCAGGCTCGCGCGTGCCCTGCGGTTCAGGTGTGAGGACTTGAGTGGAATGGCGTCCAGGTGGAGCGCCGACAGTTGCTCTGGCATGTTGTCGTAGCCGTAGCCGATTGCGATGTCCTCGACGACGTCGATGGGGTGCATTATGTCGCTGCGCCATCGCGGCATCACTACGACATGCTCTTGCTCGCCAACCGCGCAGTCGGCCCACCTCTCAACCGAGTTCGCCCCGTCGGTGACTGTCCGTGACTCGATCAGCTGCCCGCCCATCCTCGTCAGCGCGGCCGCGATCTCATCAGAACCCAGGTCCAGTCCAAGGATCTTCTGTATCAGGCGATGCGGTATGCGATGCTCACGCGCATCGCCTCGGGGAGTGGAAGTGGTCGCACCGTCGTGACCGGTGACGTGGACGCTCTCGACGTTGCCGCCCCTCTCCGCGAGTGAGAGGCAGACCAGCATCAGGCAGGCCTCGCAGGCCCTCTGGTCCCATCCGGTCACGTCGATGAAGAAGTCAGAGGTCGCCTCAGTGACCGTGGTGTGGTCACCGTTGATGATCGGCGGGAAGGAGAGTATGTCGTCGTTGGAGTCCAGAATCACAGGGTAGGAGTCCAGCTCCTCCATGAGGTGGGCGTATTCCATCCCCTTGGGATGCTCGCCGAGAATCTGTTCTATGCTCATCTCCTCGGTCATCCCAAGAGGCACGAAGGAGTGGGATGCCGGGACGGTGACCACCCTGAACGGCGCCGCTAGGGCCGACAGGTCGTGAACCCCTATCGACGAGAATCTCCGCTTTCTGCCAAGAGTCAGATGCAGCTTCTCCTGGTGGTCCATCAACGACTGGATGAACTCGTCCCTCTCCGCGCTCGTGCTCCCCGTGTCCACCCCTCTCACGATGGCGGCGAGTATCACAGGTCTGACTTCGGCCAGTGAGGGGTCGACCACCAGTTCGACGCCGCTGTCCGAGACCTCCATCGAGGGGTCTTCCACAACTGAGCCGAGGAATGAGCGGGCCGCTCTGGCTATCGTCTCGTGGCTTAGCAGGTCTGGGCGGTCGGGGAAGACCTCGACATCGACGGCCTCGTCGTCGTTGCCCTCGACCGGGCAGCCGATCGCCGGCAGCCAGTCGGACCACCCCGCCGCATCGTGCCCAGCGCCGTTGATTTCCTGTATGTACCTCAGGAGCGCGTGCTGGAGGTTCAGAGTAGGCATGTCTCACCTCAGTTGCCCAGCCACATCGGTAGCGGGCGGTCGTAGCCCACGAGGCGCAGGCCGCTGATAGCCGCGGTGTCGTAGTCCAAGGCGCGCAGGTTGCGGCGGGTGACCTTCTCCAAGCCGTCCACGCCGAGTTCGCGCATCCACCCCCTCAGGGTCGAGTCGAGCCAAGACAGCAGATCCTCGAGCCCCTCCTCGGGCGGTGGCGCAACGATGACCGGGCACCCCGCTCCTACTGCGATCAGGAGGTCCTCGGCGCTCGGTGACTCATCGAGCTCTATCATCAGATGACGGCCTTGCTCGATCAGGTTCATCGCTCTTGCCGCAAGACCGATCCTCGGCAGCGCCGAGGCCGCACGGCCACCTCCGGGGGCAGCAGCGTCAATCACCGCACCATCGAGGTCCAGTTCGACCACCAGTCTGAACAGGTGATCGACCCGGTCCACGCAGTCTCGAAGCAGCACCAGAGAGTCCTCGGGCATCCTGCTTGAGATTGAGACCAGCACCGCCTCGATCTCGGCGTCATTGAGCGGTGGCAGACTCGCTAGGTCGAGGACGACTCCGGCGCAGCTGGTCAGGAAAGAAGCGCAATCCACAAGTTCCGACTCGCCGACTAGCAGAAGGTCGCTTGAACGCGGCGAAGTCCTCACTAGGGCAGGTTGC
>Ga0208206_1000121_pt1 | contig 19279 bp, 17 predicted proteins | sample DeeseametaMP1483_FD_184187 | JGI IMG/M metagenome (GOLD analysis project Ga0208206, IMG submission 184187) | Marine microbial communities from the Deep Pacific Ocean - MP1483 (SPAdes) | ecosystem: Environmental > Aquatic > Marine > Oceanic | place: South of Fiji, South Pacific Ocean | collected... | reverse complement strand
AGCAATTTTTCCAACATTAAACATCTCTTTTTTGGACACGTTCACCGACCGGTCAGCGGCAGTTGGCACGGAATTCCTTTCACAACACTTCGCGGCACCAATCATCAAGTACAGTTGGATCTAAAGGCCGAGGATTATTTACCCTTCAGCCATGAGCCTCCGGCTTACTGCGTGATCTTTCTGGAACCACAACAGACGACCGTACATTTCCATGACTATCTGGACAATTCCCTGTACATGAAAATGCCCTTAACATTGACATGAACAAAACTAAGTTTCAGCAAACACTTAACAAAATACGCTTCCTCTGTAAGGCAAAGGAATGAAACGATGAGTTATGCTGTCGGCTTCGCTTTGCTCAGTTTGTTGCTGAGCGGTGTCAGTGATGTGATTTTTAAAAAATACTCTGGGGATGTTCTTTTTTGGGTTTGGACTCATCTGGACTTTGTTTCAATGGTGCATTGCTCAATTTGAGGGGAACCCGCTTGAATTCTAACAGGCAACAATTTTTTTGGACTGATGCCCGGAGTATTTTTGACACTGAATACTGTTTAGCAGACTAACTTTAGCCTTACTTGAAGCATGAGTACTTACGAAAATTACCATCAGACGAGCCAGGTTTACGATAAAACCCGTTCTGCAGGCGGGGTTAAAATCATTCGCAGCGCATTGGCAGAAAGTATACTTCCTCTGGAAAAACAAATACTTGTTGATGCAGGATGCGGTACAGGTTTATTTGCAACGGCAATGGTTAATCATGTCCAGCGTGTAGAAGCAGTTGACCTGAATTCCGGAATGCTGGCCAAGGCACAAGAGAAAATGCTTTCTGAAGAAAAATCCGGACGTATCAATTTTCATCAATCTACCATAGACGCACTGCCGCTTCCGGATGAAAGCGTGGATGCTGTGATGACTAATCAGGTTCTGCACCATCTTCCAGACGATGAATCTTCCGGTTGGCCGAAACATTACAAGGTTTTTCAAGAGTTTTCAAGAGTCTTAAAACCAGGCGGGAGCTTGATTATCAACAGTTGCAGTCATCAACAACTGGAACATGGATTCTGGTTTTATCGTTTCATTCCGAAAGCTTTACGAGCCGTAAAAGAAAAACATGTAGATCTTGATATGTTGTCCGAGTTACTGCAACGGAGCGGTTTTACCAACACTCACCACAAAGTGCCTCTGGAAGTAGTAATGCAGGGTGAGGCGCTTTTTAATGCTGAAGGCCCTCTCGATCCGGATTGGCGGAGCGGTGATTCGATCTGGAGTTTGGTTTCAGATGAGGATCTGCCAGGAGTGCTTCAATATATAAAAACCTTGGGTGATTCCGGAAAACTTGAAGCCTTCATGCAACAGCATGACAAACCGCGAGCCTCCATTGGCCAAATAACTTTCACCATTGCACGCAAACAATTATCTGCGTGAAAGTGATTGTGCGACCACGCAGAGGATTTCAAACATCAGCGTAGCACCCGTCAAAGCAGTGTTTCCGGTTGGATCAAAAGGCGGCGCTACTTCAACCAAATCTCCACCGTAAAGATTCAGATCTCCAAGTTCACGAATCATCAATTGTGCTTCCAGATTGCTGAATCCACCGATTTCCGGAGTTCCGGTTCCCGGTGCATATACCGGATCCAGGCCATCGACATCAAAACTTAGATAAGCCGGTTCAGTTCCCACAATTGACTTTGCCTCATTGATGACATCTTTCCAGCCGCGCTCGAAAAACTCTTCGATGTAAATTACTCGCATTCCGGAATCATGACTGAATTTCCAAATATCCGGATCATTGAGGGAACCGCGAATACCGATTTGTACGGTACGCTTTGGATCGAGCAAGCTTTCTTCAACTGCTCTGCGGAAAGGTGCGCCGTGATGAAACTTCGATCCGAGATAGTCATCTCCGGTATCACAATGCGCGTCAAAATGAACCATTCCTAACGGTCTTTCTGCAGCAATCGCCCGAAAAATCGGTAAGGTTACCGAATGATCGCCACCAGCAGACACCGGTAATGCACCAGAATTATGAATATCATGGAAGAATTCTTCAATTTCCTGATGACTTTGCTCCAGATTAAACGGGCCTTCCACCCATGCATCTCCTACGTCTGCGATCTTTGCCAGAGCATATGGATCAATTCCGCTTGCCGGATTCATTTTCCTGATCAAACTGCTCTGATTCCGGATTTCACGCGGACCGTGCCTTGCTCCCGGACGGTTGGTCACTCCACCGTCAAACGGTACACCGACCAGAGCTATATCAAGTCCGGATGCAGTTTCCTGAAACGTAGTCCGGAAAAAAGTCGGGATTCCGGTGTAACGAGGACGAATCTGAGGGTCTTCAAATTCCGGATAGCGAAAAGTTCGTGACATAATAACCTCTCATTTGTTTGTTATTATTCTTGGGATTCCACCTGTCCTTCCAAATTGGAAGGAGCAAAAATGCTTAGATACTGATTTTTCGGAGTTTCAGGTGTTTCCTTCTTTTGTTTTTTGGATTCCACCTGACCTTCCAGATTAGTCGGTGCAAAGATACTTTGATATTGATTTTTCGGAGTTTCCGGTGTTTCCATCTTTGTTTCATCAGACTCCACCTGACCTTCCAGATTGGTTGGAGCAAAGATGCTTCCATAATGATCTGTACCGGGAGCAGCTTTTTTTGCCTTAGTAGTACTACTTGTAGCAGAAGCAGCCTTTTGAGCTTCAAGCTTTTTCTGCATTTCTGCCAACCGTTTTTTGCTAAGTTCTTTCTGCATTTTTCGTTTTTCAGCAAATGCCTCAATTTTACACTGCTGAACATTGTATCCTCTGACCATCCATGCAGTTCCCAACCCAGCAACAAAAATCAGTATTACAGCAACATCCACATCAGCAAGCAAAGCATGGTTGCCCATTTAGACCTGATTTGTTTTTATCGTTTAAGTGAGCTGTGTGTTTCCCATGACAGAAATTAAACTTTTTCTGCAAAATGGCAAGCCACGGAGTGCCCATCGCTGAGTTCTCTCCACTCGGGGACCTCGGTGCGACAGCGGGCTTCGGCTACAGGACAGCGTGTGTGAAATTTACAACCAGGTGGAGGGTTTACCGGGCTGGGTATTTCTCCTTCCAGTTTTTGAGCTTTTGTCCGTTCATTTGGATCAAGGGACGGTATCGCCGAGAGCAAAGCTTTCGTATAAGGGTGACTGGGATTGGCAAACAGTTTACGTGTGGGAGCAGATTCTACCAGAGTTCCAAGGTACATAACCGCAACATGATCACAGATGTGAGCCACCACACTAAGATCATGGCTAATGAACAGGAACGTTAATCCCATCTCGTCCTGCAGGGACTGAAGCAGATTCAGAATGTCCGCCTGTATAGAAACGTCGAGTGCGGCTACGCTTTCGTCTGCTACCACAAAGTCCGGATTGCAGACTAGAGATCTGGCGATGGAAATTCGCTGACGCTGACCTCCGGAGAAGGCATGAGGAAAGCGCCGCAGGTGTTCAAGGTTGAGCCTGCATTTTGCCGCAATGTCACGTACACGTTCGTCTGTTTCCTCACGGGTTTGAGTAAGACCCATAACTTCTAGCGGTTCAGCTATAATGTCGCGGACGGTCATACGCGGGCTTAATGCGGCATAAGGATCCTGAAAGATCAACTGAGCAAGCTTGCGGTAGTTTTTGAGGTCCTTTTTAAGCAAACTGCCTACATCGTAACAAACTTCGGCATCGTCAAAAGTTATCTTTCCGGAACTGATTGGCACAGCCCGCAGGATGGCACGGCCCAAGGTGGTTTTGCCGGAACCAGATTCTCCAACAAGTCCGAAGAACTGACCAGGCATGATGTCGAGTGAAACGTCGTTGACTGCACGCAGCATTGGAGGTTTTCCTAACCAGGTGCGGCCGAGGGCGAATTCTACGTTAAGGTTTTCAACCTGAATAAGCGGCTTATCCATCATGCAGCCTTTCCTTTTGCTTCAAGAGCAAAACACGATGCGTCATGCCCTTTAGATACTTCAGTTCGTGTTGGAACTGTGGCATTACAGCGATCGGCTATTACTTCAGGGCATCGGGTGTGGAACACGCATCCAGGTGGCCGCTCCAGAGGACTTGGAATATCACCCGGAATTGGAGTCAATGGTTCATCAATGGCATCAAGCTTGGGCAGAGCGTTGATTAGTCCCTTTGTATAAGGATGAGACGGAGAGCGCAGCACCTCAGCTACCGGACCGCTTTCGACTATTCCACCAAGGTACATTACTGCAACTCGATCAGCAACTTGGGCGATAACGCCAAGGTCGTGAGTGATGAAAAGGATTGCCATCCCAAATTCTGCCACCAGATCTTTCATCAGGTCCAGCACCTGTGCCTGAATTGTCACATCAAGCGCAGTGGTCGGTTCATCTGCAATCAGTAATTTGGGCTTAGTCGAGAGAGCCATGGCGATCATCGCCCGCTGCCTCATTCCACCTGAAAGTTCGAAAGCGTACTGATTAAAGCGTTTTGCTGCTTCATTGATTCCAACCCGCTCAAGCATTTCCACCGACAATGCCGCTGCTTCCTTCTTCGACATTGAAGTGTGTATCAACAATTGCTCAACCATCTGGCCGCCGATGGTGATAGCAGGTGCAAAACTGGCCATTGGTTCCTGAAAAATCATTGAAATGGCTCCGCCGCGCACGACCACCATTTCTTGAGATTTTTTCAAAGAAAGCACATCGACAGTTCCGCTTTCCAACTCCAACTGAATATTGCTTTCCGGGCTGTAAACGGAATTTTCCGGATTGAGTTGCATCAAAGATTTTGCAGTGACAGATTTTCCGGAACCGGATTCACCGACCAAACCTAAAACCTCACCGGCATTGATGGCAAATGAAACATTTTCCACTGCGGTAATTCGGCCTTCGTCCGTATCAAATTGCAGAGTTAGATTTTCGACAGTCAGCAGGCTCATTTCTTGACATGGGAATAAGGATCAGATGCGTCTCGCAAGCCATCACCAACAAAGACGAAAGCCAAAACAAAGGCGATAAAGAAAATAACTGGAATAAAGTACCACTGGTAATTCAGCAGGACGTCTGCTTTGGAAACGTTCTGCATCAGTGCCCCTAGTGAATTGACCGGATCAACCAGGCCAAGACCGATGAAACTAAGCGCAGTTTCCGAACGCACCATGTATGGAAAAGTAATCATCAAATCAACAATGATATAACTGGTGAAACTGGGCAACAAATGTTTCCGGATGATGTGTCCCGATGAAGCTCCGCAAAGTTGAGCCGCCAGCACATATTCCTGACTGCGTTCACTCAATAAATGTGTCCGGATGCGCCTCGCAAGTGTGGGCCAGCCTATCAGTCCGAGAATCGAAGCAATGAAGAAGAAGCGTGTTTCAGCACTCCATTCGTCCGGCATGAATGCTGCTAGTGCCATGAATAACGGAATCGGCGGGATTGTCCGGACTGCATCTGTAATCATTTGCAGTACCTGATCAATCCAACCACCGAAATAACCAGCTACCCCGCCAATCACCAGTGACAGCACAAAAGCGATGAAGACCCCCAGTGAGCCAACAGCAAGGGATGTGTAGATCGCGTGCAGTGTGCGTGAGTAAATATCCTTGCCGCTGCCATCCGTGCCGAACAGGTGGATGCCCCCCTTGTCGGTTCCGAACAAGTGTGTTTTGAAAGTTAAAGCCCTGAAATCAACATCGAAAATGTCTCCTGGCAAATCCCAACTTAGGTTTATGTAACTGTACTGCCAGTCTTCTACGAAGAATTTTAAGTAGTAACGCTCTTCACGCTCAACCGTGATCACCCAGCGGAAGTTTGTCTTGATCGAGCGATGGCGTTTAGTCGCATAGACGAAAGGCCTGAGAGAAAAACCGTTCTCATCCCAGAATTTTGGAATTTGCGGAGGGCCGTTCTCGTATTGCTTGTCCCGACCTGCCATGGATGGGGCATATGGTGAGAGGAATGGGGCGAAGAGTCCGGTTAAAATCATTATTGTAAGGGCCCAGCCCGCAACCATTGCAGTGCGGTTACTCTTGAAACGTGCCCGGATCAACTGCCCCTGTGAAGCCGTGAAATAGCTTTCCTTCAGTTGTTGACTCGTTTCAGCCGGTTTAGCTTTAGTAAAGATTCCCATGGGTTTATCCGATCAGTCCTTGCCGGACACGCGGGTCCATCAAGGCCAGCAGAATGTCTGTAACAAAATTAACCAGGACAATGCTGGCTGTCAAAAGAAATATAATCGCTCCTGCCAACTGCTGATCATTGGAGCGCGCAAGAGCTTCAATCAGCAAAGCGCCTGCCTCGGTAAGCGTCAGAATCAATGCGACCACCGGCAAATCATTGAAGATACGGTTGAGGTCGAAACCGAGTGAGTTGATCACCGGACCCAGCGAGTGACGCGCAGGGTAACGCCACAACAGGGTGCGCCCGGATATACCGCGTGCCGAGGCGGCGGTGACATAGAGTTTGCCTATTTCGTCGAGCATCAGCGCACGCACCGTCTGCATGGCAAAGGCCGTGGCTGACCAGCCGAGAATGAAAATCGGCAGCCAGGCCCGGGACAAAAAATCCATGAATTTGGCGTAAGACCAGGCGGCGTCGCGAAACTCCTTGGAGAACAGTCCAGTCAACGAATCTCCAAACAGCACCGTCGAGGTCAGCATGATGATCAGCGCCAGCAGGAAGTTTGGCAGGGCAAGGCCAAGGTAGCTGATGAAACGCAGCGCGTTGTTGGCGAATGGATTTCTTGTTGAAGCCGAATAGATGCCGACGGGTATAGCAATAATGTAAGAGACGATCAATGCCGAGAGCGCAAGTCCAAGACTGATCCAGAATTTGTCACTCAGCAACTGGTTGATATTGAGACGCAGGATACAGCTGTCGCCAAATTCTCCCTTGAAAAACACCTTGCCAACCCATGTTCCCCAACGGATGACAAATGGTTTGTCGAGTCCCAGGCGGCGCTCCTCTGCCTGGATGTCTTCAATCGTGATCGATTGGCCTTGGGTGTTCTTGAAGGCAATATAACGTTCAGCGCAGTTGCCCGGCACCAGTTCCATCAGCGAGAACACGATCAGCGAGACAGCAAGCAGCGTGAACAGCGACATCACTGCCCGCATCATAGTGAACTGAAAGAACTTTAGCATTATGTTGAATTAATAACCCGGTGAAGTCAGTACAATAAACGACTTTAATTTGACAAGGTCACATTGTAAAAATTTGGTGAGTCGGCTGTGAAGGGCATGAATGGAAAATATAATTACACATGGCTCTGGATGTGACTTTTTCAAATTAAAGTTTCTATAAAAAGGGCTGGAGGATTAACTCCTCACAGCCCTTTCATTAATTTAATAATCGAGTAAAAAGATTATTACTCGTCGAGATACCACTGGGTTCCGCGATACGGATAAGTCCGGTAGTACTCATAGGAATGCGTTTTGAACTCAGTGAAGTTCTTCAACGCATTACGGTGATAAATTGGTGCCGGTGCCTGTGCGATTCCGATGAAAAGCAGGTTGCCCACCATGTTCTTGACAAGTCTTGCACCAAGTTTATTCGACTCCGCTGAGCCTGCAGGGGCAGACTGGAATGCATTGATGTCATCAATCATCTGCATCACATAAGCTGGAGGCTTCACGCCCTTGCTGCCGTTAGAATCAACATATTCAGCCCACAACATTCCTGTGCGGATTCCGAAGTAGTCGCTAAACGGTGGCACCCAAAGCTCGTTGTTGCCGAGCATGATCGCCATCGGCTGGCTCTTGCGCCAGATGGTAACATCAAGAGCGTTCGAGGACTGTGCAGAACGGAATTCGTCCGGCGTTACTTCCTTGACCGTCGTCTTGATGCCAACGTCTGACCAGTTCTGGGCGACAAGTTCGACCACTTGGCCAGCAATACCTTGAGTCGAGAATTGCAGGTTCAGAACAATTTTGTTGCCATTGGGAAGTTCGCGGGAACCATCGCCATCGGTGTCTTTCATGCCGATTTCATCGAGTAGTCTGTTGGCCATGCCCGGATCGAACTGGGCCATGTGGCTTTCCCATTTCTTGTCCACAAAACTCGGAGTCGGTGAAAAACCGATGTACTGCTTGGGGGTTCCTTGACCGAAGTAGGCCACCTCGTTGATTTCCGCACGGTTGATCGCGACCGACATGGCCTGACGGAAACGCAGATCACCAAAGACCTTGCGCTTTTCCAGGTCTGCCGAGGTCACATTGAACGCAAAGGTCGATAGCGTGATCTCCGGCCGCAGGTGGATCGTATAGTCGCCCTTCTCCTGATTCTCCAGCAGCAAGGGTGCCGAAGCCAGCTGTAGCGACTGTTCCTTGTAATCCGCCTCGGCATTGACGAGCTTCAGGATCCGGACCTCGTTGTCATTGATGTACACCTCATCCTGCTCGCTGATGTAAGGCAACTGGTTGCCCTGCGTGTCAACGATGTGGAAGTATGGATTAGCAACGAGATGCCGACCTTCTGTGGTATCAGTGATTGTCATATGACTTTCCAGTGTCGGAATCACGTCGGCAGGAAGCTTTGCTACCTTGTCCGGAGAATTCAGTAGAGGCGACGGAGTGTCGGTCCAGTCTGAATTACCAAAGTAGGCCTTGATCACTGCAAGACCATTCTCAAATCCGGCTTTTTGCGCCAGCTTGTCAGCATTCGCACTCAGTTCCGGATGGAACGGAGCAAGGAAGTGCTTAGGCTGGAAACCCTGCGCGAACGAAGTCGCAAAGTGGGCCAGCAGTCCCGGCTTCGGGGCGGGCAGGTTGAAGACCACTGTCTGTGGATCGACCACCTCGACCGTCATGCGCTTGCCGGCGACCAGCAAGTAATCCTTCGGTTTCTCCATAACCAAGGGAGAAAGTCCGAGATGATCGTACCAGAATTTAACGTCCTCGGCGGTGAAAGGAGCACCATCAGACCATCTGTGGCCTTTGCGTAGGTAGAAGGTCAATTGCGTGAAATCGCTGTTCCACTTCCAGTCCTTGGCAATGTTCGGTACAATGGTCTGAAGATCATCGGAGTAACGTACGAGGTTTACGTGACGCACAGAAAGAAAGTCTGAAGTCCCTGCCTCAGTGGCATTCGACAGCACGTCCAACGTACCACCATATTTTCCAATCGAATCATATGGTGCGTAAACTAACGGCTCTGACGGCAGTCGATTTGCAACGGAAGGAACTGAACTGGGGTTCCCACGGATTTTCCCGTTGAGTCTGGCAATATCCGGATTGCCCTGGAAGGTCATTTTGCAGCCCGCCAGTTTCTCGAACTCTGCAAGTTCGTACTGCTGCGGATATTTACCGGCTTTGACACCTTTCATATCCGCGACGGTCGATGCCGGACATCCAGCCCAGACCGTATTTGCTGCTGTCAGCAGCAAGATGGACACGGCGATAAAGCCTACACCCATCATGGTTCTTTTTATTTTCAAGTAAAGCATAATACTTTCTCCTTTTACTTGGTTAAACCAGATTTCACTGCAAACTGACCACCATGGTCAGGTGCAGACATTAAAGGGGTCTAGCTGATCTGGAACTCAGAAAGACCTCAGCCTACTAAAATCGAAAATATACCACATACTTTTTAATGGATTGCCCCAAAAAAACAGGTTAATTTTTCGTACCAACAAGCGTATAGAGAATTATAAAATATTTCAAGTATTTTTTAACAGCTCCCTTATTACCGTGAATTATCGATCCTACTCCAATGAACCAGTGAACCCTTATATCATTTTCAACCCTAGCAAAAACTCCTTATAAAACATCTTCTGTAATTATGTTTCCTGGTACAAATTACTTCCCCACACCCTAGAAACTGCTCCCTTATGGATATTCATTTGACCATATATTTAATGAGTAATCGAAAAGGACAACATTCGAATAATTTCAGCAACCATGTTTAATGCCGATTCCATCTTGCATTTGAGAACCCGAACAACTTAATATATAATCCAGGAATGAGACTAAGAGTCCCATTTAGTAATTGTCCGAAAAATTCTTCTCACTTTATCTCAAAGAGGTCAAGAAAAAAAGATGAAAAATATTTTTTTTGATAAAGGTTCTGCCATGCACCGTACTCTTGCCATCCTGGAACAAGTGGCAAACTCTGATCAACCCGTTACATCCACTGAGATTAACGTTAATTTAAATCTCCCGAAAGCTACCATTCACCGCCTTTGTTCTAAACTTGAAGATGAACAATTTTTACAGCGTGAAATCGACGGCAAACGTTTTCTGCCTGGACTTCGTCTGAGACAAATTGCTTTGGGAGTTTTCAGTAATGAACATTTTCGTACACAAAGACATGCTGTTTTAAAACTACTCTCAGAGGATATTGGAGAAACCTGTAACATTTCTGTTCCAGATGGGAGTCAAATGAGATATATGGACCGAGCTGAAACCCACTGGCCATTACGCATGCAGCTTCCAGTGGGCACGAAGGTTCCGCTTCACTGCACCTCCAGTGGTAAACTTTTTCTCAGCCTGATGCCTGAAGAACAACTGAACCGCTTGATTGGCAGTTTAAATTTAGAACAAAAAACGGAGAATACACTGACAACCAGGAAAAGTTTGGAAAAAGCTTTGGAAAAAATTCGAAAAAAACAAGTTGGAACAGATAATCAGGAATTTATTGAAGGAATGGTCTGTGTGGCAGTACCAATTTACGACAGACGGAAGCGTTTCTTTGCCACTTTATCAATTCACGCCCCGAGTTCCAGAATGACTCTGGAAGAGATTTCTCGTCATGTACCACGCTTACAGAAAGCTTCTCATGACTTGAGCTTGATTACTGATCCCGATGACAATTAGTCTTCTTTTACAAATAGATCACAAAAACATTTCGAACAGATTACTTCTTCTAAAACTCCGTGCCTCAGAAGCTACAAATATTTTGTCTAATTTCTATTGCGCCTAAAATCTTATTTACTTTACTCGTGAGACATGAATTATTAAGATACTGCTATCATTAACTTATGCATATCATCTCGACTTAAGGGAGAGATCTGCTAAAGTACTGATATTTTATAAGATCCCTCACATAGTTCGTAATGATACGTAAAACTAGTGACTGTCGAGTTACTTTAATAATTTAGTATTATTTGCTAAGATGAAAAAACAATACGGAGCGATTCTGCTGGCCGGCGGACTGTCATCACGCATGGGGCGGGATAAGGCGAGCCTCGAAATAGGAGGCCGGACAATGCTTGAAAGACTATTGTTGATCTTGCGTCCACTCGTAGCTGAAACAGTTGTAATGCGTGCACCGGGACAGATTCTCCCTCGCATTTCCCGGGAGTTACAAGATTGGATCAAGCTTGGCACGGACTCAGTGGCAGAACGTGGACCTCTCCAGGGTATTGTTGATGCCCTACCTCTTTTGAGTTCAGAGATCGACAAAGTGTTCCTGCTTACATGCGATTTACCCTATTTAACTGAAGAGTGGCTTCAAACTTTGCGTGATATTATGACAGACGAGTATGACATTGTCTGCACAGAAGAGGAAAATATCACTAATCCGCTTTTAGCTCTTTATCGTCGTCCTGTTCTCGAACCAGCCGCAGAATTACTTGCCGAAGGAAAGCGACGCCCAATATTGCTTTGGGAAGGATGGCGCATGGTTCGTCTTTCCTCTCCTGAAGAAACTCCATGGATTTGTCAGGATGTAAACACTCCGGATGAATTTAAAAAAGCACAATTATTTTTTCAAAGAAAGCATGATTGATTTATACACAGCCCCTACTCCAAACGGTTACAAGGTTTCAATTTTACTCGAAGAACTCAAACTGCCCTACAATGTAGTCTCTATTGAACTCGAAAAAAAAGAACAAAAAAAGACTGAGTTTCTCAAGCTCAACCCAAACGGCAGGATTCCTACCATTGTTGATCATGAAAACAATGATTTTACCGTTTTTGAGTCCGGAGCCATTTTGATTTATTTGGCGGAAAAGTCCGGAAAATTTCTGTCTCCTGATCCCAATGGACGCTCCGTGACACTACAGTGGCTGATGTTTCAAATGGGCGGAATAGGACCGATGCAGGGACAAGCTCATGTGTTTTATCGCTATGCTCCGGAAAAAATTGAATACGCAATCGAACGCTACCAAAAAGAAACCCTGCGACTTTACACTGTGCTGGATACACAACTCAAAGAACATGAGTATCTTACCGGTGATCTTAGCATTGCAGACATCGCCACCTGGCCCTGGGTCAGGAGTTATCGCTGGGCAGGTTTGGATATTGAAAATCTTCCTCATTTACAACGCTGGCTCGATGTTTTGGCCGAACGCCCGGCTTTTCAGCAGGGAATTGAGGTACCATACAAGATAGATCGAAGTAAGATGACTGCAGAGCAAACTCAGGAAAAAGGAAGTAAAATTTTAATATAAAAAAACTAATCATGTCTTCCCCACTTCTTTCTGTAAAAAATCTGTCAGTTGATTTCACACAAGGCGATCGAGTAACACATGCAGTGAGCCACGCCTCGCTGGAATTGAACAAAGGTGAAACGCTGGCTTTAGTAGGTGAAAGTGGATCCGGCAAATCTGTTACCGCCCATTCTATTCTGCGACTCCTGCCTGATTCCTCATCTCATCCTGACGGCAATATAGAATTTGAAGGGGAAAATTTGCTCCAAATGTCTGAAGCAAAAATTCGTGGTGTCCGGGGTAACCGAATCGGGATGATTTTTCAGGAACCTATGAGTTCTCTGAATCCGCTGCACACGATTGAAAAACAAATAAACGAGGTCTTGTTTGTCCATCAGGGTTTAGGTCGAAAACAGGCGCGCGAACGTACGTTGGAACTACTGGAAATGGTGGAAATTCAAAACGCAAAAAAACGTTTAGGCGCATTCCCGCATGAATTGAGCGGAGGTCAGCGACAGCGGGTAATGATTGCCATGGCACTGGCCAACAAGCCTGATTTACTAATTGCAGACGAACCGACTACTGCACTCGATGTGACAGTACAAGCACAAGTTCTTCAACTTCTTCGTCAACTTCAGGAGCAATTTAAGATGGCCATTCTGCTGATTACACATGATCTTGGCATTGTACGAAAACATGCTGACAGAGTTGCAGTGATGACTCAGGGCAAGATAATTGAGACCGGAAATACAGAAGAACTTTTTTTGCATCCTCATCACTCCTATACAAAAATACTGCTGGAGTCAGAACCTGGCGGGCAGCCTGTAACAGTCACGGATTCTGCCACATATTTTGTCTCAACCAGGAATTTAAAAGTCTGGTTTCCAATCCAAAAAGGTGTTTTGAAAAGGACCGTTGATCACGTTAAAGCAGTTGACGGCGTCAGTTTGGAAATCCGCAAAGGACACAGTCTCGGTGTTGTTGGAGAAAGCGGATCCGGAAAATCCACCCTCGGACTTGCTTTGCTCCGTCTGATAAAAAGTGAAGGGGAAATCCAATTTGGTGATGTTTACCTGGACGCTTTAAATCAAAAACAGATCACACCGATTCGGAAGGCAATGCAAATTGTATTTCAGGATCCGTTTGGAAGCCTTAGTCCACGGATGACTGTGGAACAAATAGTGTCGGAAGGCCTGGAAATCCACAAACTTGAAAAAGAAGAAAATCGTGAAGAGCAGATTGTACAGGTTCTCAAAGAGGTCGATCTCGATCCTGAATTAAGACATCGCTATCCTCACGAGTTTTCCGGAGGACAGCGCCAGCGCATTGCCATAGCCCGTGCCCTGGTACTCAAACCCAGTTTTTTAGTACTGGATGAACCGACCTCCTCACTTGACCGCTCAGTACAGTCTCAGGTTTTAGAACTGCTTCGTAATTTGCAGAAAAAGCATAACCTGACTTATCTGTTCATAAGTCATGATTTAAAAATAATCCAGGCACTTTGTCACGATATCATCGTCATGAAAGACGGAATTGCTTTGGAAGCAGGGCCTACCGCGAAAATTATGAATAATCCTCAGAATCCTTATACTAAAGCTCTACTGAAAGCAGCTTTTTAAAAGGAAAACATCACTATTTCCGCGGATTTACATGCGACAACTGATCCATCTTTTCACCCGAAATTTCATAGGCTTTACCAAATCCTTTGACGAAAAGACCCGAATTCGGCTTCAGTCTAATCAACTGAAAATCGGCAAGCATACGTAATGTTTGCATCAGTTCACCGGCAAAATCGTCAAAAAGAGACATTATCCTCATCCAGTCTTGAGATTCACGCACCACGATTTCCGCATCACAATCAAAAGTAAGTCGCTTTCTGGCAAATATATTTTCAGCCTGTTCTTCAGGTTCTATAAACATGATTCCAGCCCTTGAGTCATGAAGTAAATTTTTTGTATGACGGGCCAGTGCGCTTATATAAATATAAAACTGATTATTTTGATCTACAACAAAGGGAGCGTAGCTGCTTTCCGGACGTCCATTTTTGCCGATTGTGGACAACTGCAGACTGCGAAATTTTTTCAAAAAGTTCAAATATTCAGTTTTTGTCTTTGTAAGCGAAACTGCTGACTGATTCATTTTTGATTCCTGAAAAAGTGCTTTTTGAAATAAACATTAACACGAAAAAAATATTTATCATATTCATTTTTTTTGTATGCCTTAGATGCCTAATATTGAACGACTTTATTGCTCTTTGATTTAGTATATACAATAATATTTTTATTTTTTTGTAAAAAATCTTTAACTTATTTATCAGTTATTTATGGGTAACTTATTCATCTTTTTAGAAATCTTTTTTGTTGATTTTACCCTTCGATTTGCATTAAATTAGTGAGGCCAGTCTGGTACTGAAACCATTCCATGGACAGGAAAAATATTAAGCCTATCTCAAGCAAAATATTAACTGATTTAGACTTGATAAAAACAGCAAATGGATTTGAAATATAAGAAAATATGGAGCTAAGTCATAATCAATCATTAGAATTTAAAGAGTGCCTTAGACGTTCTTTGCCTTCTCATGTAAGCCAGTCATGGTTGGATTCTCTTCAGTTGCTAAAAATAACTCCTTCAAAGGTTGTATTAGGCGGAATTCAACACAAAATATACCGTTACGAAATCAAGACTAATCACGAATCTCTCCTGAAAGAAGTCCTCAACGAACTTTTCCCTGAAAAAGCCCCATTTTCAGAGAAAAAATTCGAATACAAAATATTCAGTTGTACAGGTCGTAAGAAATCCGTACAAACTGAATTTGATCTTAATCAAGATCAAATTGCAAACAAAAATAACGATCTGGAAATAAAAAATTCCAAGTCAGACTTTGCAACAGAACATGCTGCAGGAAGTACCAGCTCATATTCTCTGGATTCCTTTATCCCGGGTAAACGAAACCTATTGGCAAGCAGGGCTTGTAAAGCAGTCGTTGAAATGCCGGGTATAGCCTTTAATCCTTTTGTTATTTATGGTGAGTCCGGATCAGGAAAAACACACTTGCTTGAAGGAATCAGCAATGAACTCCAGCAAAGCAATCCCAAAAAACAAAGAGTTCAGGTTTCTGCAGAAGATTTTTTGAATGATTTTGTTAATCATCTCAGATTAAGTAAAATGAAAGAATTCCGTGACCGTTACCGAAAGGCTGATGCTTTTCTACTGGATGATTTGCAGGCTCTGGTTCCATCTGCAAAGTGTCAAACGGAACTGCTCTACACAATTAATGCGTTACGCAAGAAAAAAGCGCAAATTGTTATAGCCTGTCAGGAAGCGCCAACACAGATTTCCGGACTAAGTTCCGGACTACGGGGAAAACTGGATTCAGGGCTGACGGTTGATATCGGAATTCCCGATGATCAAACCCGGATTGCAATTCTTGAGAGCAAAGCAAAAGAACGTGGAATTCCACTGAACAACGAGCTGGCAAATTTTATCGTGAAGCATATTAAGGGAGGAATAGGACGCATGGAAGGAGTTCTGATGCGTCTCGGCGTACATGCTTCATTGCTGAATGAAGAGCTTACTATAGAATTGGCTCGTTATTCTCTGAAAGACTGGCTTGATGATTCTGCAAAAAAAACCAACTTTGAGCAGCACTCACATGGTAAATCCACAGTTACTATAGAAAACAAAATCCTGCAGCATATCTGCATAATGTTTCAAATTTCTGAAGAAGGACTTCATTCATATCGTCGTGACAGAAAACACATCAAAGCAAGACAGGCAGCCGTATTTTTGCTAAAAAAACTTACCTCACTGTCCCTGAGTGAAATCGGCAAAATCATAGGTCGTGACCATTCAACGGTCCATGCTACCTTGAAAAAAGTCGACGAGAGAATGTTAAAAGATGATTTCTTTCAAAAACAAATGCAAACTTTCCTGCAGGAGTTTGAAGAAAAACCTGTTTCAAGACGGGCCCTTGAACAAAAACGCAGCTACCGTAATTGAGTCCCGGATCAATTAATTCAGCAAAAGCATTTTTCTCCTCTGTCTACTATAATTGCCTTTCCATACAATTTCAGCTAAATTTATCTGCAGACACTATTTCCACTGGGAACAAACATTCAGTCTGATTGTTTAATGAGTCTTAGATCAATCCTGATTCTTTTCAGATTGCAGGTTCTAATAATTTTTGCTTCTTCCGGATGTACAAGTTTGCAGAAAAAGATTTACATTAGCCATCCGGATAGTTTACGCAAACAAGTTAACATGGTTTGTTCAAACATAGATACGTCCAACTTCATTGTCAGAGATCTTCGAGTCTGGCTGAATCAGAAGGACGGCAAAGAGATTGAATTAAAACACTATAATTCTCTTCTTCCTGACGGCTATTATTTCTGTACCCGGCAGCAACGGAAGTCATCAATTCTCGAATGAATATACTAAATGCCTGAATCTGCTCCAGTAAAAATTCTGATCCGCACACCAAACTGGCTGGGTGATATGGTTATGTCAAGCGGATTTGTCCGCGCTGTTCTTGAAGCCTTTCCAGAATCACAGGTTGATTTAATCGTTAAATCCGGATTTGAAAAAATACCGCTTCCACATCGTGGACAAATAATTCCTTTTGATCCAAAAAAAGAAACTGCAGGAAATTTTGGAAAAACTTTGCGTGCTGAGAATTACGATTATTTTTATGTTCTGCCTCCAAGTTTTTCAGCTGCATGGATGGCACATAAGAGCAAAATACCGCACCGGATCGGCTATTCCGGAGAATTCAGAAGTTTTCTGCTGAGTTTGGCAAAAAAGCCGGAGGCTACCCCACGCTCACAACACTTACTCAAAGAGTACCTGAATTTATTGGCACCAGGGCTTTCTACAGAAAAATATCCTCCGCGACTAGAAATAACTCATGAATGGGTGGAAAAACAACTTGGCTCCTTGGAAATTTCTCTTCCTGAATCTTTTTTTGTCTTCACTCCGGGGGCTATTTTTGGCCCGGCAAAACAGTGGCCTCTAGAACATTTTCGTACACTTGCTACACTACTGCACAATGTTTTTGGAGATCCAATTCTCATTTTAGGTACCGAAGCGGATGTAAAATCTGGTGCTGAAATTTCTCTGGGACTAGACTTTGTTCAAAATTATTGTGGACAAACTTCCCTTTCGGAATTGCTCGCAATTTTAGCAAAAGCCAAGTTACTGGTTGGGAATGACTCTGGAAGCATGCATTTAATGAGCGCATTGCAGCGTCCGCAAATTGCCATTTTTGGCTCAACCTCTCCCGACTGGACTGCACCAATCAATCCTAATGCGACTGTACTTAGCCGCAATTTATCCTGCTCACCCTGTTTTTCAAGAACTTGTCGTTTTGCTCACTATGACTGCCTGAAACTAATTGAGCCTGAGTTGGTACTTGAAGAAACACTAAAACTCCTCACTGAAAAAAACCAGACTGAAGCTTAAATCAGCTTCCAGATTGATTATTCATTCAGTTCTGATGATAATTAATCTGAGATGATTACATTTTTCTGAATTGTCGAATATTTATTTAACCTTAAATGTACAAAAGGATAAATCCTGAATTCTCTCAATTTTACATGTAGATAGGAAATGCAAATTTTCACTTAGATTTCTTTGTACAGAATCATTATTTTCAGACATAAAAAAACCAATGGATTGGATACAGGCCATAGTGCTGGGCATTGTTCAGGGATTGAGCGAATTTTTACCGATCAGCAGCACAGCTCACTTAAGAATTGTTCCGGAATTACTCGGCTGGAGTGATCCGGGGACAGAATTTTCTGCAGTTATTCAACTGGGTACACTGGTTGCGGTGTTGCTCTTTTTTCGTAAGGATGTAGTCCAACTGTCCTCGGCGGCACTGGAAAGCCTCTGGCATAGGAACCTGTTTGAAACTCCAGAATCAAAAATGGCCTGGAGTATTGCAGCCGGAACTATTCCAGTAGTCGTCTTAGGTTTGGGATTTAAGGATTTCATCAAAAACGAGGCACGTGAACTCTGGGTGATCGGAACTGCATTAATAGTACTGGCAATTTTTCTTTATCTTGCCGAAAGACTTTCGTCTCGCAACCGTGACATTAAACAATTAAGTTTTTTACAAATTCAATTAATCGGCCTGACACAGGCTTTGGCTCTGATTCCCGGCTGTTCCCGTTCCGGATCCACCATAATGGGTGGTTTGATGGTGGGTTTAAATCGTGAAGCTGCTGCGAGATTTTCTTTTTTGCTGGGATTGCCTGCGATTTTTGGCAGCGGTCTATACGAATTGAAGGAACTAATGGAAATTGGAATCAGCAGTGACCAATACATAAATTTAATTCTGGGAATTCTAGCTGCATTTGTTGTGGGCTACTTTTCGATAGAGTTATTGCTGCGCTTTCTCCGTAATCACGGCACTTTGGTTTTTGTAATTTACAGGATTGTGCTGGGAACTGGGATTTTAATTTTTTTGGTATAATAAATTAGTTATGCTCATCGCTCAAATCAGTGATCTTCATATACCCCGAAAAAACACAAAAACATACGGGATTGCGCCGATGGCAGAGAATTTAGTACTCTGTATCGACCACATAAATCAACACCTGCCAAAACTGCACCTGGTTCTGGCCACAGGTGATATTACCAGTACGGGACAAGCAGAAGAGTTCAATCATGCCGCCAATTTGCTAAACCGTTTCGAGATGTCCTTTTATGTCATTCCCGACAATAACGACGACCGAAACATACTTCGATCAACTTTTGGCAAACAAACGTGTCATGTTGAATCTGAGTGAAAAATTGACTATGTAATTGAAGATTCAGATCTTCGTTTAATCTCTTTGGACAGCAGCTTACCAGGAAGTCCGGGTGGTGAAATTACCGAAGCACAGGCGAGTTGGCTCGATGACCGATTAAACGAAAAA
>Ga0208206_1000120_pt1 | contig 19303 bp, 20 predicted proteins | sample DeeseametaMP1483_FD_184187 | JGI IMG/M metagenome (GOLD analysis project Ga0208206, IMG submission 184187) | Marine microbial communities from the Deep Pacific Ocean - MP1483 (SPAdes) | ecosystem: Environmental > Aquatic > Marine > Oceanic | place: South of Fiji, South Pacific Ocean | collected... | reverse complement strand
CTTCTTTCATTTGGACTACTCTTTCTCAGCCAAACTCCAGCACTGGCTTCAGTCGGACTCACGATCACACTAGGGATTGGTTTTGCATTTGTTCTCAGTCCACTGGCACGGACTAAGTAAGAAAGTAGATTTACACTCAGTTTTTTACCATCTTAATCGCAATTTTGAACATCATTGACCAAATCATATGTGATATCTGGATGATAACCTAATGGCCAATAAATAAGAGCGAAAGGAGGCCAAATTTCTTTCCATGTCAATCGTATAATCTCATCTTTTCTCATAGGTTCATAATAAGCCATTTTCAAAACAGGCTTAATATGTTCATCAGCACATTCCAACAAATGCAAATAATCATCATGCGAAATACTTAACATTCTTGAATTCCTTAACTTTGGCATGGAGGCATCCTTGATCGGATTTGTTTCAATTTTGTTATAACGTACTGCAGTATTTAGCATTGATTTAAGTGAACTAATTTCATTGTGTATCGTTGCTGTTGCAATGTGATCCTGCTTTTTCCATGGGGAAGAATCTTGGCTTCTTGAAACAGAAAATTTCCTAATTAGTTCGAGTGACAACTCAGAAACTCTTAATTTTTCACCAATTTTATAAACAGGGTTTCCTAGACGACCTTTGAGAGTATTGTATAACGAAAGACTTATCACTTCTGGCAAATCAAGATACCATTTGTAGATTTCTCCCAGTGAAATCATAGAACTTTTATTCTCCTTGATATGATTACCCTCAGCTTTGGCTGTTTCCACCTCTCTTAGACGATTCTCTGCAGCCTGCTTGCTCCTACCTATACGCTCTCTAGTACGTTTACCGTTGATGTAGTAATCAATCCAATAATTCTTTGAGTTTGATTTCTGCACATGGTTACCACAGTTGTTACAGAACTTTACGCTTAACACTCCCCCTAACTTTGCACTTTGGACATTCAACTAAGATTCCCACGTTCACTCCTTTACCTTCAAGTCTTCATCATGATAAATTTCTGAAGCTACATCTTGCTCTGTTTCCTCAGGATTGTTTACTACATCATCTGTTACCAGTTTAACTGTTTTTAGGATTTCATTATTCAAATGATCCAGTAAATCAGAATATTTTTCTTTTAACCCGGGAATATGGCCTGTAATAAGAGTTCCTCTTTTGGGAACTTGCAATAGGAGGTCTGAAACTAATCGTCTTCGGTATTGTAATAATAAGAGCTGCATACGAAAAAACATTAAATCTTGATCCTTTACATCTTGAGCTGTTGCGTTGTTCTCCAGTTCATCCATTTCAATTTGATCCTGAACAAAATAATCAACTGATATGGAAAATTTCTCAACCAATCTTTGATTTGCTTCAGACTTTATCTTTGAACGATATTGCTCGAGAAGCTTAACCTCATCATCATCTTGTACATCCTCCAAAACCTCTCCCTGACCGCTTATCAACCAGTTCATATTAGTTTGTGGAAATGCATTTTTTATTTTTTGTAATGTGTCTAGACGTGGGTTGTGCTTATTTGCTACAAGTTTATCTACCAAACCCCTGCTAATTTTTGTTTTCATACAGAACTCAGCCGTTGTAGACATATTGAGCTTCTTAAACAGTATCTTCAACATATCACCTGAATATTTAATATTTTCCATGTTTAATCCTAAAAAATACTCACAAACGATATATAAAACATATTTATTGATAATAAATAAAGATTTTTAAGATAGTTAAATACTCTTGTGATCTAGATTTTTTCAAAATTGTAGCGATAGATTCAAGATATGTCAACATTAAAATTAGACAGCCTTAACTAAATCAAAGTCAAGTTGTAGCTTTCTCTGAAATTTCATTATACAATTTAGATCCTCTTAAGATAATCTAGGCAAGAGAATAATTAGTATGGGGGTTTGTTTAGAGTAAGATGAGCCGCTCTGAAGGTACAGAACTGATCTCAATGCTGAGGCTGGTGAACAGAATTAAAATAACATTAAGGATAATATGACAGATATTGCATTGCTTGAAGGCGGTCTCGGGCAGGAAATTCATAAACGTTCGATGACTAATGCCCACCCACTCTGGTCAGTTAAAGTAATGTTTGATCAGCCTGATATTGTAACAAAAGTTCATCGTGATTTTATTATGAGCGGTGCACGTGTAATTTGTTTGAATACTTATGCTGCCACCCAAACAAGAATGACCCGTCATGGATTTGGTGACCAGTTGGAAACAGCGCATAAAACAGCGATTAACCTTGCCAGACAGAGCCTCAAAGAGTCATCTGTAAAAGATGGTTCAGTTCAAGTCGCTGGCTGCCTCCCTCCTTTGGTGGCAAGCTATGTAGCAGAGGTTAGCAAGGATTATAATAATTCATTGGATGAATATCGTCAGCTTGTGGCTTTGCAAAAAGACGGTGTTGACCTTTTCCTGATTGAAACAATGTCAAATATCGATGAGGCACGGGCTGCCCTCACTGCGGTAAAGGAAGCAGATAAGCCTGCTTTTGTATCCTTGACTATTGCGGATGATTTGTCAAATAAACTGCGATCAGGGGAAGATCTGAGAGTGGCAATTGACGTGCTATCAAATGAAAATCCTAATGGGATTATGCTTAATTGCTCATCACCTGAGGCAATTACAAAGGCTATGTCAATAATGACTGAACTGAACATCCCCTTTGGTGGTCTTGGAAATGGTTTTACAACTATCTCACCTCTGTCTCCAGGTTCTACAGTTGATAAATTATCAGCACGCAAAGATTTATCGCCCAAGGTTTATGCTGAATTTGCTTGCCAATGGGTCGAGGCAGGAGCGACCATCATTGGAGGCTGTTGTGAAATTGGACCTGAACATATAGACTTTCTTTGTCAACAGCTTAAAGCAAATGGACATAGACTGACAACGCTGCCTGTTTAACAGTTTGTTCTCTGACCAAAATGAAATAGCATTCGCTTTCACTAAGACTTTGTCGTTTAGTTATGTTATCTAAAGTCATGTAGACAAATCACTGAAAATAATCCTCTCCCCTTGACATTTCGGTACCAAAGCCTGACACTCCACGCTAAAATAGTATCTTGAGTTTCCCCGAACTTTCATCATTCGAAAAATAAATCATGCCTAATTCAGGATTAATCCACGAGCAGACCAGTGGGGTTTATATCATTTCCATAACCCCTTTTTCCGAAGATGGCAGCATCGACTTCAAAAGTGTTGATTCACTTGTCGAGTTTTTTCTCGAAAAGGGAGTGACAGGAATTACGATCCTCGGTATGATGGGGGAAGCCAACAAACTCTCAGCAAATGAATCAAGAGGATTCGTAAAACACTTTCTGAAACGGGTCAATGGACGGGTTCCTGTAATGGCTGGAGTTTCGGACGCGGGACTCGCCAACCTCGTGAATCTTTCCCGGTTCAGCATGGACGCAGGCTGCGCAGGGGTGATGGTGGCTCCGGTAATCGGATTGAACACGGATCAGAAGCTTTACGACTACTATGCGCAGGTGATCGAGTACCTCGGTGCGAACGTACCTCTCTGCTACCAGGATTATCCCCAGTCGACCGGAGTTAACCTTTCCGTGGAATGCTTCAACCGAATGGTCAACGACTTCCCTCAGTTGGTGATGCTGAAGCATGAGGACTGCCCTGGTCTTGAGAAGCTGACACAGGTTCGCGATTCTGCCGAAAAACAGGGACTGAGGCGTGTTTCGGTCTTAACCGGAAATGGAGGATTGTACCTTCCGCAGGAGTTGCAGCGTGGAGCGGACGGAGCAATGACCGGATTCGCCTATCCCGAAATGCTCACTGCAGTCGTTACGCTTCATGCCGATGGTGAAACCAAGCATGCTGAAGACCTTTATGATGCCTATCTCCCCCTTGTCCGCTACGAGCAGCAGCCAGGATATGGCCTTGCGGTCAGAAAGGAAGTTCTCCGCAGGCGAGGAGCCGTCGCCTGTGCCCTGAGCCGGGCCCCGGGACCGGTATTGAGCCGAAGAGGCCACGAAGAACTGGATCATCTGACTGCGAGGCTCGATTCACGATTGAAGGAACTGGAATGAAGATCGCAAAAGAAGGATCCGGAAAATGAACAAGTATGATCTTCTGATTAAGAACGGGATGGTTCACACCGCCGTGGAGTCCTTTGAGGCGGAAATCGGTGTCAGCGAAGGAAAAATCACTGCCATCGGGCAGAACCTGGGCCATGCCGAACGGGTCATCGATGCTGAGGGAATGCTGGTCCTTCCCGGAGGAATCGACGCTCACTGCCACATTGAACAGGAATCATCAACCCGAATCATGACCGCCGACGATTTTTACTCTGGCAGTGTATCGGCTGCCTTCGGAGGCAACACCACCTTCCTGCCCTTTGCAGCCCAGCACCGCGGGCAAAGCCTCAGGGAGGTCGTCGATACTGCACGTGAGCGTGCACGGAACAAAGCCGTGATTGACTACGGGCTGCATCTTATCATCTCCGATCCCACACAAAATGTCCTCGAAGTGGAACTACCTTCCCTGATTAAGGAAGGCTACACTTCCTTCAAGGTCTACATGACCTACGAGATGCTGAAGATCAATGACCGTGAAATGCTGGACATTTTAGCCCTTGCCCGCAGGCATGGAGCTCTGACCATGGTTCATGCAGAGAACAACGAAGTCATCAATTGGATTTCGGATCGTCTTATACAGCGCGGTTACAATGCACCCAAATTTCATGCAGTGAGCCATTCTCCCGTAGCGGAAAGTGAAGCTTCACGCCGAGCCATCGACCTTGCGCGCTTAGTCGATGCCCGAATGCTGATCGTTCATGTTTCGGAAGCGGAGGCAGCACATTCCATTCTCCAGGCACGAAACAATGAGTTGACCATCTACGGTGAAACCTGTCCTCAGTACCTTTTTTTGACTGCCAAAGATCTTGACCAGGAAGGAATGGAAGGCGCGAAATACTGTTGCTCACCCCCGCCACGCGACAAGGCATCTCAGGAAGCCATCTGGAAAGGCCTCAAAAACGGTACCTTTCAGGTTTTCTCGTCTGATCACGCACCCTACCGATTCGATGAAAGCGGGAAATTTCATGCAGGCAGGGATGCTAGCTTCAACAAGATTGCCAACGGTGTACCCGGGCTGGAAACGAGGATGCCGCTCCTTTTCTCGGAAGGAGTCGGTAAAGGTAGGATCACGATCAATGAGTTCGTGGCCCTGACCTCGACTAATGCCGCAAAGATTTACGGGCTCTATCCCCGGAAAGGGTCACTGGTCATTGGAAGTGATGCGGACATTGCGATATGGGATCCGAAATGGGTCCGTACCATAAAAAAGGAAATGCTCCATGACAACATGGACTACACGCCATACGAAGGCATGGAAGTAAAAGGTTGGCCGAGGGTCGTCATCAGCCGCGGCCGGATAGCGGTCGAAGAGGAAACACTGAAAGTGGATCGCGGCTCAGGTGAGTTCCTTCCAAGGACTCCTGCCGAAGCCGGCCGGGAACTCCCGATCTCCTCGCCGCTCAGTCCTTCACGAAATTTTGGCGCGAAACTGCTCTGAAAACTATGGATAATCAACGGCAGCACATTCTGGTGATCAACCCCAATTCCGACGAATCGGTGACTGAAGGCATGTCCCGGGAACTGAGGGGATTCCATTTCTTGGAAGGGCCGGGAATCGAGTGCGTGAGCCTCCCCGATGGACCATTCAGCATTGAAAGCCAGGCTGATATCGAAGCAGTGACACTTCCATTAAGAAAGATGGTCTCCGAAAGTCGGAATGTTGATGCCTTCGTCATCGCCTGTTATTCCGACCCTGGCCTGCACGTATGCCGGGAGGCTTCCGAAAAACCAGTTTTCGGCATTCAGGAATGCGGAATCCTGACGGCCATGTCCCGGGGAGACCGCTTTGGCGTGATTGCCCTCCAGGAACGCTCCATCCGTCGTCATCTCCGCTACCTGAGGCAAATGGGTGTGATGGAAAGGCTTGCCGGAGAACGTGCGGCAGGCTTATCAGTCGGAGAAAGCGTGAGCGGTAAGGATACCTTTGAGAAACTGCAGGCGGCTGCGAAGCAACTGAGGGATTCCGATCAGGCCGACACCATCATCCTCGGCTGCGCTGGGATGGCTTCCCACCGTGCTAAACTCGAATCAGCAATCGGAATCCCAGTCATCAACCCTGTGCAGGCGGCCGTGTCCATGGCCATGCACAGCTTGTTAACCAAACAACAGTACGAAAAGTCATAAGACTTATTGCCTATACATCGCCAATTATACTGATGCCTCTTGAAAATATTCAGATGCAGTACGTTAAGTCTCCATATCAGGGTAACATATAAACCAAAATGTGAATGTTGCCTCTGAGAGCGTTTTAAGCACCTTTTAAGGATTACTATATGGCTATCTAATGTCATGTAAACCATTCACTTAAAACATGACCAGTCTATGGTTCATCTATTGTTTGAAGCAGAGACAAACCGATAGTGCAGATTGTTCTTTACATTGAATCTCCATGGAGTTTTGCATGAATCCTAAAATCGCTAAGAAAGCAGAAGCTGTTGAATTCGGCAGAGCCCTTAGGGATTTTGGCCTAAACATTCTGGTAAGTGATGTTGCTACCACAGTTTTGTTCCTTGAGCAGGTTCTGCAGATGAAGACTCATCGCTCTAATCGTGATTTCGCCGTTTTGGAGTCCCATCGAACCTATTTTCAATTGCATGCAGACCACACCTATCATTCCAATCCCCTACCCTCACTGCTGCCACAGGCCGGAAACCGTGGGGCTGGCATCGAACTTAGGCTTTATGATACTGATCCTGACGCTTGTGAAGAGAAAGCCCGAGCATTTGATTATGTCGTTCTGCGCGAGAGTGAGGATCGACCTCATGGACTGCGAGAATGTTACCTTCTCGATCCGGACGGTTATTGCTGGGTGCCATCTAAGGTAATTAAATAGTTAAGCAAATACCGCTGATAGAAATCGTCTTAACTCTTAAATTACATTTTGTTGAGAATTGGACCAGGTTATTGATAGGATCTTAAATAAACAGGATAAGAATTTTCAATCCTGAGATGGAATTATAAATAAATATAACCCCGAGGCTTTATAAGATAGCCTTACTACAATGAAAGTAATAATCATATGATCTGATTATGATTAATAATTACAGAAAATACCCCACCTGATCTTAGCAGCAAATTTGTACCTGAAAGATTTGTATGCAAACAGTAATTGTAATGAATTAGCTATAACTGAAAACAATCCTCTATCCTTGACATTTCAATCCTAAAGCTTGATACTCCTCACTACAAAAGTCCTGGTTCAATCCCTGCTTGATACCATACAGGATAATGAAGCCGACTTCACTTTGACGTTCCGGAGACTTTGTGAGGCTGCTTTGAGTCCGGAGCTTGAGGGTTCACTGCGACATTTGTTCAAAGATGCTGGAGCCTATGACAAATGGGCCACGAACTGGCGAGTTCGCTTGTCCCGTGAAGCCAAAGCACCTGATGATCGTTTTGAGTTAATGCATCAGGCAAATCCTGCAATTATACCTCGTAACCATCGTATTGAACAGGCCATCGAAGCTGCCGTGGATCAAGAGGATTACGGTCCCTTCGAGAAGCTCTTGGAAGTCCTCTCCTCTCCCTATGAGGGACTAGAGGGACTTAGGGAATATATGCTCCCTCCGAAACCAGAAGAACATGTACTACAGACATTTTGCGGAACCTAAAATTACTAGTAATATAGAAATTAGTATTTTCTTCTTCAATTAATATTCATATAGGATTTATTAATCTATGAATGAAAACTCTCCTACTAACCCATTGGAAAGAGTAAGAACTCTAACTTTCGATATATTCGGTACAGTCTTAAATTTAGCAGGGAGTCTTGTTCCTCCTCTAGAAGAACTACTGATATCATGCAATGCCCCAGAATCTATCACAGGTGCAGATGTTTGGTCACAGTGGCGACATAGACAACGGATAGAACAGTATCAGGACAACCTGCTCATGTTAGGTCACAGCGGTTACTTGGCCGTAAAGAAGAGGGCTCTTCTCTACAGTCTCCGGACATTTAAAATTGAATTCACATATGAACAGATTGATAAGTTTATGAAGGTTTACCAGGATCTGACACCGTTCCAGGATGCTATTGATGGTCTTAAACGTTTGGGAACTAAGTACGACCTTGTGATACTCTCCAACGGTGAAGAGTGGTATCTCAAGCACCTGGCCAAGAACCGTATAGGCATTGACTTCCATGACATCATCTCCGCTGAGATGGTGGGGCAGTTCAAACCCCATCCATCTGTTTACAGGTTCGCTGCAAAGAGACTAGAACAGGAACCAGACCAGATCATGATGGTTGCCTCACACTCCTTCGACATACTTGGAGCCCGTCACAGTGGTTTCCGTGGTGCTTATGTAAATAGGTACGGTCTTCCCTATGATGAATCAGAATACAGGCCAGACTTAACGACTGGGAACTTTGATGAACTATGTTTAAAACTGGAAGTATAATTCTGAAGATAGAGTACATTGGGCAATCCCTCTTCTGTCTTTGTATAAGAGTGTCAAGCCATAGAAAACAATAATGCGCATACTGGTTTTTCAGCACATAGAATGTGAACATCCAGGGATGTTTCGCAACTACTTTGCTGAACTTGGTGTAGAGTGGGATGTAGTTGAACTCGATCAGGGTCAACCAATTCCTAACCTGAATCCTTATGATGCACTTTGGGTTATGGGAGGGCCTATGGACGTCTGGGATGTGGAGGAACATCCTTGGCTGATACAGGAGAAAGAGGCAATTCGATTATGGGTTAAAGAATTGAAACGTCCATATCTCGGTCTTTGTCTGGGGCACCAGCTATTGGCCGATGCACTGGGCGGGAGGTGTGTTCCCCAGAAGCCTCCGGAAATTGGTATCTTTCAAGTGGAACTCACTGAAAAAGGTCTCAATGATCCAATCTTTGATGGGATGGGCCGGAGTCAGTTCTGCCTGCAGTGGCATTCAGTCCAGGTTGAAGCACTTCCTGAAGATGCATTGGTTCTTGCGTCATCAGCCATTTGCCGGGTTCAGGCTATGCGGGTCGGGAACTGTGCCTGGTCGATGCAATATCATGTGGAAGTTGAACCGGACACTGTAGACAACTGGAGTGGAGTGCCTGCCTATCGCTCCGCTCTGGAACAGTCTCTTGGAAAAGGTGCTTTGGAGGAACTAAATAAAAAAGCTACTGAGATGATGCCTAATTTCAACAATAACTGTAGAAAACTCTTCACCAACTTTTGTAAAGCCATCGGACAATCTCAAGACTTAATTAATCCCCTCCTTTAGACGTGAAAGAATAAAATATTATGGTAAGCGCTTTTTAAGTTGATCTATTGAAAGTTGAAACGGAGTCAGAGAATTCAACAGGTTTCAAAAATCAAGAATCTAGGAGGCAATCAAATTCACTATTTATTACCTGTAAGCCAGTAACTACTTTCAGTCCGTCCTATCCAGCAGTCCATACCTTCCTTTTCGTTACCTTAGTAAAAAATCTAAGATTATCTGTCTTCATTAGAGATTGACTCACTCTAAAAACTATGTCAATAATGCAATGTGAAATTGTCTAACTTATGTAACAGATGAATAAATGCCAAAATTATAATGGAGTAAAACATGGAAAAGCACACGGGTAAATGTCTTTGCGGTGAAGTTACATACGAAGTATCAGGAGAGCCAGTCTCGCAGGGGAATTGCCACTGTATTGACTGCAGAAAGAACACAGGCGCTGGATTTGCAACGATACTTTTTTTCAAGGAAGAGCAGGTTGTCCAGTTAAGTGGAAAGACTAGCAGTTTTCAGTACAATGCTGATAGTGGTAACAGTAAGATTAAATATTTCTGTCAGAGATGTGGTTCTTTTGTTTTTGGAACCAATTCAGGACGAGAAGGCATTAAGACCATTTATGTAGGAACTCTGGATGATGCCAGTTTTGTAAAGCCTCAATTCAATGTCTATACTTCAAGGGCATTACCATATGTAAAAATAGATGAATCCCTAAACAACTTCGAAAAAGGAAGGCAATAAAATATATGTGGCAAAATGTCACGATCGAGAGATTTATATGAAAGACGGCAAAATATTTTTCACATTATATTTCACATACTTCTGTAGATATAGAATTGTGAATGTTAAGTCAAATAACCTTAGTATACAATCTTCGATCCCAATATATATCTAACGATTTACCCAGAAAGTAAGTTTATATAAGCTTTTTTCCAAATTATAATTTTTACTTTACTATTTCATTTGGCATTGCTACAGTGACCATGTCATTTAATGAAACTTCAAATTAAAGTTAGTTTCATTATTATTTCCAGATTGGTTCAGAATCGTTCTGAACTGAATATCAAAGAACATTATAAACATTTTTAAAACGAATAAACTACAATACGTTTTTCTAATTAAATGTTAGTAAACAAATTAAGAAAGGTTATGTGTTATGGCAAATCTTGAGAAAAAGTCTTTCGATAATCCTGATGAACTGAAAGCTCCAGAAAAGACGAATGCAGCGGTTGTAAATTTTGGGACAGTTGCTGCTTCACGAGTAATTCTTCAACCTGGGTGGAAATGGTCTGAGTGCATCAAGCCCGTGGTAGGAACTGACAGCTGCCAAGCGGGGCACGTTGGTGTGATTTTACAAGGAACCCTCAAAGTTGTTCATGATGATGGGTCAGAAATCACAGTTTCAGCTGGGGATGCCTATTCTTTTGCTCCAGGGCATGATGGTTGGGTCGTCGGAGATGAAGAGGTTATAGGATATGAGTTCAACAATTCAGGTAAAGATTACGCTGTCTGGCAGAGCAGCGAATAAACTTCTATACGTTTTCATAACTTACCCAGCCAACATGGGGCCAGATATGCTTATCCTGCTTATTTAAGCACTTATTAGCATCTCAGCCCCATTCTCACCAACAAGACTCACAAGTTGAGCATTAAGTTTTACAACAGTCTTCTCTTTGACTATTCCGTGTCGATCTGCGGTCGTGGATCCAGCTATATATTCATTCCATTTCTCTATACAGCAGTGAAGAAATTCGATTTTATAAATTTTGATTAACTTTATGAAATGTGAATTATGGCAAATACCAACTTAACAAACCAACGACAAGTGTTCGTTGAAGAGTATGTGTGTTCAGGTTTAAACCATAGGTCTAGATGATTAATAATCCAAATTACAAATATGCCTCCAGAAGATCTGCTACTCTAGGTCTTAATGGAACTGTGGCCACAAGTAATCCATTAGCAGCAAATGCTGGACTAGACATGTTGAAGAAGGGAGGGAATGCAGTTGATGCAGCAGTTTGCGCTGCATCGGTTTTAAATGTTGTAGAACCAATGTCTACAGGAGTTGGAGGAGATGTTTTTGCCCTGGTATATGATTCAAAGACAAAAAATATCGAGGCTCTGAATGGCAGCGGAAAATCCTCAATAAGAACTAATATTGATGACTTAAGAAATCTGGGAATGGATTCAATCCCACTAGAAGGACCATACTCAGGGATGGCAGTAAGCGTTCCAGGGTGCGTTGATGCCTGGGATCAACTTCAGAAAAAATTTGGTGTTTTTTCATTGGACACAGTATTGGTCCCAGCCATTGATTATTCACAAAATGGATTTGGTGTTTCTGAAATAACTGCAAATTACTGGAAGATTTCTGAAAAAAAATTATCAATAAACGAGAAATGTGAATTTTTACCAAACGGTCGATCTCCACACTTTGGAGAGAAGGTTGTTTTGCCAGATCTAAATAGAACACTTAAAGGGATCTCTGAAAATGGGATATCATATATATATGAAGGAATTATCCCTGAAAAAATTTCAGAATATGTTCAGAAGTTCAACGGATGGCTTTGTGAAGAAGATTTCTCTCTCCATTCTAGTAGCTGGGTTAGACCTATTTCTTCAAATTACAGAGGTTATGATGTATGGGAATGTCCTCCTAATGGCCAAGGAATCGCTGCATTAATCGCATTAAACATTGTTGAAAATATTGATTTAGTTAATTCAGACATTGACCATGTGCTTCAACTTCATTACAAAATCGAAGCTATGAAGATTGCCTTCCAAGACGCACTTTGGTACGTAGCTGATCCAGAAAAAGTGAATATCCCTATTCAAGAACTTCTATCTAAAAGCTATGCAAAGAAGAGATTTAATGAAATTAAGGAAGATTCATCTAGCAGGGAATACAAAAGAGGCAATTTTATTCAACACGGTGACACAGTTTATGTATCAGTTATAGATGGAAATGGCAATGCTTGTTCATTAATAAACAGTCTCTATCAAGGCTTCGGAACTGGATTAGTTGTCCCTGAAACTGGCATAGCGCTACAGAATAGAGGGGCTCTATTTTCCACTAATCGAGAACATCCAAACTTCCTGGAACCAAATAAAAGACCCTACAACACTATCATTCCATGCATGATTACTAAGAATAGCAATCTTGTAAGCAGCTTAGGTGTAATGGGGGGATTTCAGCAACCGCAAGGACATTTGCAAGTGATATCCAACTTGATTGATTTCGGTATGAACCCTCAAGAGGCTTTAGACTCTGAAAGATTTAGTGTAAGCATCGTAAATGACACTGTATTTGCGGAGGATTCATTTAATCCAGATGTTATTGCTGCTTTGAAGTTAAAAGGTCACTCTGTATCTATAAATTCTGGATTTGACAGAGGATTATTCGGAGGTGGTCAAATAATTGTTAGAGATAATGAACAAGGGATACTTTTTGGAGGTTCTGATCCTAGGAAAGATGGATTATCAGTAAGTTTCTGAAGCTAATAATTTATATATGTTTTGTTTATGAGCTATAATCGAATCTGGTGTTTGATTATAGCTCCTCACAAACTTAATCCACTTTGACTTATCAAAAATCTGATACTGCTGCACTTTACTCACATCGCTGGCTAATGCTGTCAGGTGTTTGGCTTCTTTATTTCTGTTTCGGTATGACCGTAACTAGTCTAGCCCCACTAGTCCGACCCATCACCGATGAACTAAAAATGAATTATACCGAAATGGGAAGAATACTTGGTTCTTGGCAACTAGTCTATATTGCTACTGCTTTGCCTTGTGGAGTTTTGATTGACCGTCTAGGTTTACGTCGTTCGCTCTTGATTGCCTCAGTCTTGATAGGCATTTCATGTATGATGAGAGCTTTCGCTCAGGGGCAACTCACACTTTTTTTAGCTGTGGCTTTTTTTGGAATAGGTGGGCCACTAATATCAATAGGTGCACCTAAATTGATCAGTATTTGGTTTAAGGAGCATGAAATAAGGTTAGCCATGGGACTTTATATCACCGGTATGGCATTGGGAGGCATCACTACGCTATCAATCACCAATTCAGTGATGATGCCTTGGATGGATGGAGACTGGCGTAAAGTACTTTTGATTTACAGTTTTGTAGTTTTTCTTTCGGGATTGATCTGGCTGCTCATTAGCAGACACCCAGAGAGCATAGAAATGGAAGGGCATTTAAGTAAATTGGAACGTCCTCCGCAAGTTCAGGTCTTTCTGGAGCTTTTCAATCTCTTACCCGTGCGTATTATAATGCTAATGGGCATCTGCGTATTTCTTTATAATCATGGCTTATCTAACTGGATGTATGAAATTCTCCAAACACGCGGACTTGGAGTAGAACGGGCAGGATATTGGGCATCAATACCAACTTTGATAGGTATTTTAGGATCACTAACTATACCGAGGATGGCCTTACCGAAATTAAGATTTTGGATTCTTGCTGGTTTATTTGTAAGTGCGGGAACGTCAGTAATTTTGCTAAAATCATACAGTGAACCAATCATATTAATAGGTCTTGCTCTGAAAGGAATTACACAAGGCTCAATGATGACAATTTTACTGCTAATTTTAATGGAAATACCAAAAGTTGGCTCTCGCTACGCCGGCTCTGCGGGTGGAATGTTCTTTGCTGCTGCTGAAATTGGTGGTGTACTGGGACCACTAAGCCTGGGAATACTATCTGATAACGAGAGAAGTTTTCAGTCTGGACTTACCATGTTGAGCCTGGTCTGTATTATCCTCTTTGCGCTAGTATTTGTACTCAAACATTTGCTTACTGCACAACAAAATGAAATTGTGAAACCGAACAGATAAATATTGTAAATCGCGTGGAAGGTTGCCTGACTGTGAATAATTTTTAGGGGTCAATCACATGAAAAGGACTTACATATAAGAAGTTATACCCATGCAGTCACTAATGCACCTTACAAAATATTTTAGCTGATAATTCTTTTTAGAACTTGAAATTCAGTTCCAGTTTAACTCCGTTTGGATCAACAAGGAATATTTGTCGAATCTGTGTATCAGGGACATTAGAGCAACGAAACTCCCAGTTTTCATTTTCCAAGCGTTGTTTGGTTTCTTCAAAACCTGTGGCTTCAAATGCAATATGGTCAACTGGATTACAAATTACATTCGGTTCACTATCACTGAACACCAGGTGAATGACTGCATTCCCCCCTGCGTAAAGCCAAGCACCAGGAAAATCAAAAGGAGGACGGAATCCATCTGTGAAATCCAACAAGTCTGTATAAAAACTCATCGTATCCTTCATGTTTGAAGTGTTGATGTTGACATGATCTAAACCTTTAATTCCCATGAAATCCTTCCTTTAAAATATCAAATTATCGTCATAGTTAAGGTTACACTGGTATAATGTTTAAACTGTGTTTTTTCATCAAAATCCCTCGGCCCCATTATTGAACCACATAAGTGCAATTAAGCCTGTTTCACCAAATACAATTCCGACCCAGAGACGTTTACCCAGCAGATAGAAACCCAGAAAGGCCAGAGCCATGGGTATCAATCTATGCCAAAGTGGAACCAGTGCCAGCAGTCCAGACGGAAGGATCAGAGTCCGGGCTACCAGTGCGGCAATGATGCCATATGCCAGACAGGTAAACCACTCAAAGATAGGGTGGTTAGCTTCGATCCGGTGGCTGATCATGACCGCTGCAAAACGCCATACATAGGTCGCTAAAACTGCAGATAAGAAAAAGATCCAGGCCGATGTCTCAGCCATTGCCCTCCTTATTGTTCCAAGGTACTTGAAGCTTGTGACGCATCAAATAGGCCAGTGTACCAGAAATCAGCCCGGTCAACACCAGTCCCCATTCAGGTGTCAGCATATGCATTGGCGTCCCAAGAATACAGCCTAAAACAAAGGCGAGTAGAAAAGGTGGATGTACTGTATTTGACATTATCAGCCCAAAATAAACAGGCACCAGAAAAATAAGACAGAGCGATACCGTTTGAGGCATGCTTTCAAAAAGTATGAATCCCTGAAGAACACCAATGATGCCCGCAGTCATACAGGTGAAGGAAAATCCCAGGAAATAGGCCATCCTGCGATCCGCTCTGATTTCAGGGCCTCGATCGAGCATTTCAGTCCATGTATTGATCGATATCATCTGGGCAAGCAAATAATTCCATCGACGATTGTGAGGTGAGTCATCAAAAACAGGCATCATCGAAAGTGTCATCGGCATAAATCTCGCGTTTGCACCTGCCACACCAAGAACGACAGCAATTAAGGGCGCCCCCATACCATAAAGTTCTACGTGAACCACTTGTCCCGGAAGTCCCCAGATCAATATCGTGGACAGCATGGACATATAAAGTGATAACCCCTGTTCCTGGGCAAAAGAGCCAAAGCCTGTCATTGCTGAAAAGAGCAGCAGTGCAGGCAGACCGAAGGCATTTCTGATACCTGCCAAAACAGCTCTTGAATTAGTCTCAAGTTCTTTCATTGGTTTTTGAAAATATCTAAAAAATATTAATGTTAACGTTAAGGACAAATAAAATTGATTTGCAGCACACTGGCTAAAACGACCGAGCCAATTTGGTTCACGCAATACTTAATAGCAATATTGAATTATTGTTAAAAAAGTTACATATTTTTATTGGATAGTGCAAATATTATTACATGAATTTCGAATTATCTGATGTTTATATTCCCTCAGATTTAAAAAGAGTCTAATTATGATTAATTTTCCTCAAATCCTTAAACATGACAAATAAAGTTTTTACAATTTTTAAAAAAGTAGTAAAATCTGTCCAGTTGCAACACTAACCCATTTGAAATAGTTGAGCATGGAACGAGATTTCACTAGTCGCAGCCACCACGACATGGGTGGACTGGAAGCAGGCCATATTCAATACAACGAACACGACTATGAGTTTTGGGAAAAAAACGTAGATGCAATGTTGGTACTTCTGACTTCCATGTCACCAAAACTGATGAGCGTTGATCAACTGCGCAAGGGAATCGAAAGTCTCCCGCCGGATGCTTACGAAAAGATGAGCTACTACGAGCGTTGGATTTTTTCCATCACCCAGGCCCTGCAATACAATGGCGTGCTGACAACCGAAGAGCTCAGCCGCAAGTTGGAAGAAGTACAATCCCGCTACGAGACGGAGGAGGTATGACCCCTCTCTTTCAAACTGGAAATGCCGTGCGGGTCCGCAAAGGTTCGCCTCCAGGACATATCCGCACCCCGTTTTATGTGAGAGGCTGTAAAGGAGTAATTGAACGAGTTGCCGGAGAGTATCGTAATCCGGAGGAACTGGCCTTTGGACGATTCGATACGCCCGTTGTACCCCTTTATCGGGTACGTTTCCAACAACAGGAAGTATGGCCGGATTACCAGGGTAATCCACAAGACTCTCTTGATGTCGAGATTTTCGAATTCTGGTTAGAACCTGCAAATCCGGAGAAAACATGAAAAGCTCCCATGCTACCGCAAACGATGCCAAGCATGCCGTGCCCACAACTTATTACCAATTCCTGGAAATATCAGTCCGTGAGTTGCTGATCGAAAAGGGAGTGCTGAGTGCTGAGGATATCCGGAATGCAGTCAAGGAAATGGATTCCCGAGGTCCGGAACTTGGTGCACAAGTTGTTGCTCGTGCCTGGGTTGATCCTCAGTTCAAGCAATCGCTTTTGCAGGATGCACCATCCGCCGTAAAGACACTTGGACTCGAAATCGGCCCTTTGCAGCTGCTGGTAGTGGAGAACACGCCAGAAGTCCACAATTTAATCGTCTGTACCCTCTGCTCATGCTATCCGCGCTCACTGCTCGGTCTACCTCCGGACTGGTACAAAAGTCGTGAATACCGTTCACGTGCGGTACGCGAACCGAGATCGGTGTTGCTGGAATTCGGTACAGATATTTCTGATGAAGTAGAAGTCCGGGTACATGACAGCACAGCTGATTTGCGCTACCTCGTGCTGCCGCAGCGTCCAGCAGGCACCGGACACCTCACCGAGGATGAACTTGCCGCACTCGTAAAACGTGACTCAATGATCGGCGTCACAGAAGTTTGTTTTAGTGCAATTTAATAAGAATCACTTGTACAGTACATCCTGAGTAGAATAATTATTGATCATAAAATTGCAAAATATGCTTTATCTGCAGGTTCAATAAAACACTTAAATCAGAGTGGTGCTATGAACAAATTACTAATTGCATTTCAGATGTTATTATTAGTATTTTTGGTTGGATGTACAAATGAAGCCGAATATGTAGGAGAACTGCAAAACGGGAAACCACATGGTAAAGGAAGCATTACCTATGAAAATGAGGAAATTTATGACGGAGAATGGAAGGAGGGGCTGAAAGAAGGTAAAGGAACTCTCACTTCACCTGACGGAGGTAAATATGAAGGTGAATGGAAGAATGACAAAATGGAAGGTCAGGGAACTTACACCTGGCCTAATGGGGATAAGTATGAAGGGGAGTGGAAGGATGGAAAAAAGCATGGAGATGGTACTATATTGCTTAAAGATGGAAGTAAAATGGAAGGTGAGTTCAGAGATGACAGTCCCTGGAAAACTACGCTTTCTGACTAAAACACTTTTATTTACATCACTCACTACTCTACCCAACTCGAAAGTCAGTAATTTTGTCGTGTCCTCTCAAACATATGTGAGAGGTCTTGTACAATAACAACATTTTATACGATTTCTCCTTCTGTCGAAATGACAATCCACAGTCAAAAATATAATTATTTTATGGGAACTTATGACTCATGAGCATCTCAAGTGGCTTAAAATATTATAGATGAGTCGTGCAGTAAAGTTACTTACTTATTATAGTATGCTTGGAACTAAAAACCCGAAGTACAAATATTAACGACCATTCATCATCACAATATTTACTTTGTAATATCAATATTTAAGCGAATGCAAAAAAATATCAAATTTCTTAATAATTTTTCCCCCACCATTTACCTCCATCAACTTTGACAGTTTTCAGACTTCCTTTCACTAAGTTTGAATTAATTAATAATTGAGGGTGATACTGCCTTTGATTTATGGCAGATCAACGAATAGCTAAAAGCTCAACAATGTATTTATTTGAAAGATTAGTTAAAAACTATCCGAAACGATTTGGGACTTTTCTTGCCCTGATTGGTGTGCTGGTTCTTACACCTGACACCATGGTAATGAGATTTTCAAATCTTGACCGATGGCCGCTGATGGGCTGGCGTGGATTATTAATGGGAGTTACTCTATTGATTATCTGGCACTTTTTGTTTGTTTCTAATACAAAAAAGAAATGGCGTACGCTTTATACTTGGCCAGGAATAATTGTCATAATTTCTTTTTCCATAAATTCCGTTACCTTTACACTTGGAATTCAGGAAACTTCTGTAATGTTAGTATTAACCGCCTTAGCAACAATGCCGATATTTGCAGCAATTCTATCAAGTTTTATGCTGCGCGAAACACAAGGATGGCTCGGTTGGTTAACTATAATGGCTGCAATGGTTGGTGTCGCCATTGTTGTCAGTGACGGCAACAACGCCATCAGTCAACCCGAAGGGTCTCCGGTATTGGGTGCTGCTTATGGGGCTATTACTGCATTTGGACTGGCACTCGCCTTTACTATGGCGCGAAAATACCGTGATCTTGAGGTGGTCCCTGCAGCTGCTGTTGGAGCCCTGATTAGTGGTATCATTGGTTTTGCCTTTAGTACAGAAGGCAGTATTTTTAATGCGCCAATCTGGACAGTATTCACTATGGGAGTTGTGATACTTCCTGTGTCATTTGCGTTTCTTATTACAGCTCCTCGTTATACAACATCTGCTATTGTAAGTTTAATTATGCTGTTAGAAATGGTAATTGGACCATTTTGGGTCTGGTTTGGTATTGGTGAAAGACCGAGTATGATTATGATTTTTGGTGGCTGCATAGTAATTGTAGTCATCGCTTTTCATATTATTCGGACACAATTCTACTCAAGCAAAAAATA
>Ga0208206_1000112_pt1 | contig 19839 bp, 21 predicted proteins | sample DeeseametaMP1483_FD_184187 | JGI IMG/M metagenome (GOLD analysis project Ga0208206, IMG submission 184187) | Marine microbial communities from the Deep Pacific Ocean - MP1483 (SPAdes) | ecosystem: Environmental > Aquatic > Marine > Oceanic | place: South of Fiji, South Pacific Ocean | collected... | reverse complement strand
GGTTTAGATCCACGAGAGTCAACGCCTCGTTCAAGAGGCGATCGCATGACGCTACACCAACTGCCAGAACAGAACCACAGTCAGTGCGAGTACGGCGACCCCAATCGCAAGGAATCCGAACCACAGCAGCGTGCCCTCGATGTAAGCCATCGTTCACCACCAGGTGTCGAGCACCGTCATGAAGATCAGGAGAAGCACGAAGACGTCGAAGCCATAGAAGGCGATGAGCCGGGGTGACATCCGTTTCTCATCTTCCGAAGGGTCGGCGGGATCAGTCCCGGGAGAAGACCACATCCATTTGACCTTCTTCCTCGGCATTGCGTCACCACTTCCGCCTGTACCCGAGTTTCCGGCGCGTCAGGTGGTAGGCGCAGACGTGCTCCCCGGGCTTCGCTGGATGCTTGCACCTGCCGCCGTCGCCGGTCATCGCCTCGCATCGGGGCTCCGCCTTCTTCTTCGCCTTCTTCCGCACCTTCACGGACGCCTGGCCTGCGCGCCTCGAGGAGAGCACGCGAATCATCGTGGACGTCCGGGGTCTTCGTCCTCGGGAGCGGCCCGGGGCCGGTCCACTGGCGCGAGCCATGTCCGGCGAACCCCCTCACGGCCCTTCGACGTGCCGGCTTATCTTGACCCTCATGAGAGAGCAACTGAGAACGCATCACCGAGGACCGAGAGGGGTGCTCCAAATCCCGGCGTTCGCACCCGAGCCAGGAGGTGGTCGGGTGAATCAGGTGGGAGTGAGGGATTAGCAAGTGCGACAACCGACAACCGACCGATGTCTATCGAGTCTATCGCGCACCAGCCCCGGGTCCCTCAGCCCCCAAGCCCCCGGGGCAACCGGCGATAGGAGGGGGGTTGGTATGAGGATAGCGGCAGTCCCCCCGATCCGCTACCTGCGGACGGACTCGACGGGGACCGCGATCGTCGGCCTGCCACCGCTGCGCATCACCCAGGAGTGCGCCTCGTGCCACGCCTGGCTCGATTTGTCCGCGTACCGCACCCTGGCGGCTGCGTGCCGCTCGTGCGAGGCTGTTGAGGTGGCGGGCCGCATACAACCGACCGCCAGCCGACAAGCAGGAGGCGGCCCTGCCGATACGAGCCGGTCAAGGGCAGTTCAAAAGCCCTCCTCCGGGCGTCCCATCGCGTGCGACGTGCTGGTGGCCAACTTCCACCCGGTCGGCAGCGACGGACGCAGCCGCCCGCTCTGGTTGAATCGTGGTGCCCTGCACCGCCAGGCGGCCTCTGCCCTGGCAGGCGACTGGTACGAGTGCCGGGATTTGAACCCGGGTTCAGGCGTTGGCAACGCCCGGTGATAACCACTACACTACACTCGTGCGGGCTCGGGGAAACGAGGCTCGCTTTTCTAAGCGTCGGTAGGCCTCAGTCCAGCGCCTCGAGGTGGGCGCGAATCTTGTCACGGGTCTGCCTGTACAAGGCGATACTCCCGCCCACGGGATCGTCCAGCCCCCAGTCCCGGTCCATCGGCAGGGCAGGGCACTCCACGCCGCAGCCCATGCTGATGATTCGGTCGAAACCGGTCCCATCGATGTCGTCGACCGACTTCGGGTACTGACCGCTCATGTCTATTCCCAGTTCGCCAACGACCTCGATGGCCTCTGCTGCCACCGCACTTCCCGGTCTAGTGCCTGCAGACAGTGCCTCATGCCCCATACGGCTGGCCAGAGCCTCTGCCATCTGGCTGCGGCAGGTGTTGCCGACGCATACGAACAATAGGCGCATGCTATGCCTGTGATGTTCAGGATTAATGAACTGAACCGCAATATTCCCTTGAGACCCAACTGCGAGCGGATGAACAGGGTTGAAGTACGCCTCATGCCGCCATTGGCTCAATGGCAGATTCACCCATCAGCCACCACTCAGGGGGCGGCGGCGAGCAGCCTGCCGAAGCCGATGCTTCGTCCGAACAGCGCGCACAGATGGAGCAGGCCTACCAGCAGATGCAGCGCAAGCTCAGGATAACCAAGCTCGACGAGGAAATCAAGTACAAGGTCATGGTGCTGTCCGGCAAGGGCGGCGTAGGCAAGACGACGGTTGCGACCGGACTAGCTCTCTCATTCGCCCGCAGGGGGATGAAGGTAGGCCTGATGGACATCGACATCACTGGGCCGAACGTTCCCAAGATGCTGGGTCTCGACGATACCGACCTCAATGTCGAGGACGGCCAGATATTCCCAGCAATCGGCCCACACGGCATCAAGGTCATCTCGATGGCGTTCCTCATCGAGAACCCTGACAAGCCGGTCATCTGGCGCGGGCCGATCAAGCTCGGAGCCATCCAGCAGTTCATCGGGGACGTCGCTTGGGGCGAGCTTGACGCCCTCATCGTAGACTTTCCTCCCGGCACCAGCGACGAGCCTCTGACAGTCAGCCAGAACCTGCCCGGAATCGACGGCGTGGTCATCGTCACCACGCCGCAGGAGGTCGCCCTGCTCGACAGCCGCAAGTCGATCAACTTCGCCAAGACGCTCTCGGTCCCCGTCTTGGGCGTGGTCGAGAACATGAGCGGCTTCACCATCCGCGGGACCGCCGAGCCCAATTCACAGGTCTCGGTCATTGGCCCGGTGGGGACTCCTCTTGAGGCCAATACGGACGAGGACGGGAACTGGTCGCTCACACTGAACATCTTCAAGTCCGGAGGCGGCGCCTCCGCAGCCGGCGAGATGCAGGTACCCTTCCTCGGCGCTCTGCCCTTCGACCCCGGCATCGTCAGAGGCGGGGACGACGGCGTCCATCGCATCATCGCCGAGCCGGAGGGCGAAACTGCGATGGCCTTCAACGCAATAGTGGACAACGTGTTGGCTGCTCTTGAGAAGGGCGCCGGAACGTCGGTCCGCATAACATGACCGCGGTTTTTCGGGAAGGGTCGATTTCATGGCACACTCGCGACCCGAATAGGACAGGAGCATGGCAGCGGGCACTGGCATCTACATCACCTGGATAACAGGTGCAATCCTACTCAGCATAGCGATGATGCCGCTGTTCAGACCGCCTTACGCGAAACTCAGGCTCGACGGCTTCATCGACATGTTCAGACGTTACTGGGCGCACATGGTGGTGGTCTTCTCGGTCTATCTGTGGAAGGACCTGCTGGACGGGGTGGACCGGGTCCTGATGGCCAACACCCAGCTTGACATGACGCCATACGTGTACGCGATAGAGGGCGACATTGTCCTGTGGGTCCAGCAGGAGCTGCGCAACGCCGTCCTGGATCAGACGCTGACCCACCTCTACGTCATGGGATTCATGACGGTGACCTTCGCCTCGTTCCTGTATCCGGTCTACTTCGATGACAGGCACATGGCCGACAGGGTATCGCTGTCGATGTTCTGGGTCTACGTCATAGCGATCCCGTTCTTCCTCTTCTTCAACGTCGGAGTGACCGGGGATCACATTCCCGCTATGCAGACCATCGCATACGACCTCACACCCGAGATCCACAACTGGTTCACTCGGATTGACCCGTTCTCGAACGGCATGCCGAGTCTGCACATCGGTCTCCCGTTCACCATCTGGCTCACCATGCAGAGGTGGGACGAGGACGGCAGGTGGGCGAACTTTCGCAACTTCCTGATTGGCTTCATGGCGGTCACGTCCTTCGCCGTCGTCTACCTCGGGATACACTGGATAGTTGACATCATCGGCGGCATGGCCGTCGGCATACTCGCGGTCGAGCTGACAGCCAAGACCCACTCTTCCTTCTGGAGGGTTGCCGACGAGCGCCTGTTCAGCCGACGCCTCGCCCGTGCCCTCGCAGACCCCGGCAAGTCTGTGCGTGGTACTGTGAGCAGCGTATTCTCGGTCTTCAGGCCGCTCAAGGAGCCTAACAAGAGACAGACCAGCGTGATCATCGCCGCCCTGCTGCTCTCGACGGGCTTCGTTCTGCTGTGGGACGCCACCCATCAGGACTTCCCGGTCGAGGGCGTGGAATGGCCGACATCTGCGGCTGGCTCCGACGGATGGCTGGTCTCGGTCGAGGAGATGCCGGACGGCAGCATTGCAATCAGCGCGTGGAATGTCAGCGACGAGGTCGGCAGCGTGCTCTCAGGGGTGCCTTGGACGAATCCTCCTTCGGTTTCCATCTCAGGGGCGTTCCTAGTGCTTCATGACTCCCACAGGGTGGATTTCTACGAACTCGAATCCGACGAGCTCGAGTTCTCCCCCAAGTTCAGCCGGACTGAGAGCGATTCCGTGCTGGATGTGGCGATAGCGGAGTCGGGCTCAGGCGGGCCGCTGCTGGTGATAGTGCATGAGGACTCGTTGGAGATCATTGACGAGGAACAGAGACTAATCGAGACGGCTTCCTCAGAAGGCCCGTTCTCGATAGTCGCAGCCTCGGGCCAATTACTCGCATGGGCAGACACCACAGCCCCGCTGCCCACTGTCAACGTCACCTCGCTAGAGGGGCCAAGAATCGCTATCAGCCTTGTTTTGGATGCGAGTGCGACCGAATCCCAGGACGAGTACCTCGAGCAGGTTTCGGGAGTCGCGGTGGACTACGAGAACGCCGAGATAGTCGACATCGCCATGGATCCGATGTGGGTGGCTGCGGTGGTCGATGTCGGACCGGTCAACCGGACTGTCTTGGTCAACATCCTGACAGGGGAGCAGTCGATGCTTTCCGATCCAGTGTGGCAGTCATCGTCCCCGAGCGTGGCGCACGGGCGAGTGGCATTCCTGCAGATACCACGCTGGGACCCTTCCGTCGACCCCGAGGAGATCATCACCACGATGGACGTCTACCTCCATGACATCGGGACCAACAGCACACTGGCCATCACGCACGACGATGACGTCGACCAGTCGGACCCGCAGGTCCTGCTGAACAACGTGGCATGGGTCGAGGTCGACGCTGATGGCGTCGCTGTGCTCAAGGTGTATTCGGAGGAGACCTTCCAGCCCTACTCCTCGGTGATCCTGCAATCCGCCATCCTAATGCTGATTCCGTTGCTTTTCCTATGGTCCTATCAGGCCGCTTCGGAGCGCCGGGGCTGATCACTCGGCGAGCCGGAACATCTCGTCGAGGCAGTTGCCCGCTCTTTCGATGACAGCCGACTCAATCTCGATGACCTGCTCGGACCGAGGCTCCCTCAGGGCCTGCAGGATGTCCTCTAGCTGAGTGACCTTCATGTGGCGACACATCACACACGCGCCGATCAGGTTCAGTTCCTCATCGGACTCGGCTATTACCCTGTCAGCCGTGCCGCACTCGGTGATGAGCATGAGGTCCCTCTTGCCTTCCGAGGCGAGTCGAAGAGCCTCGTTTATCAAGACCTCGCTGCTACCGACGAAGTCGCTCTCCTCGAGCACGTCGGCGTCACACTCCGGGTGACTGAGGACCATAAGTTCCATTCCGAGTTCAGCGGTACGCTTCCTCCAGGAGCGAATCTTGTCGCCGGTGAAGATCGCGTGGACCTCGCATTCACCGTCGAATACGATGACCTCCTTCTTCCCAGCTAGCGCGCTCTGGAGGTGCTTGCCCATGAAGCGATCGGGGACGAAGATCAGGCGCTCGCCAGGCAGCCTCTCGCAGATACTCAGGTAGTTGCTGCTGGTCACGCAGACGTCGCACTCGGCCTTGACCGCAGCGCTGGTGTTGATGTAGCAGGCGACCGGAACACCCGGATAGGCCTCCTTCAGGTCGCGGACGTCTCGCGCCGTAATGCCGTCGCTGAGCGAGCAGCCGGCCTCGGGTGAGGGGTGCAGGACCACCTTGTGGGGGCTGACTATCTTGGCCGTCTCGGCCATGAATCGGACGCTCGAGAACAGGATGGTCTGCTGGGGCGCGTCACGGGCCTCCTTGGAGAGCGCGTAGCTGTCGGCGACAGAGTCGGCGACGCCGTATATGATATCCGGAGTCTGATATGAGTGGGCGATAAGGAAGACATCGTTCTCACGCTTCAGCTGGTTGATTTCCAAAGTGAGCGGTGCGATGGCTCTGCAGGTGCTGAGATTCCACTTGACGGGCTGCTTGATGACTCTCTGTAGACGACGTGACTCAGCCTCTATCTCAGCGTCCGAATAAGAGCTCGGAATCAGGCTTCCCCGGGGCAGGGGGGCGGTCAGAAGCTCGATTGTCATGTCTCCCGCCCTCTCGTTAGGTGCAACCGCTTTCAAGGCATCTCATCTCGGGGTGGCATGGCCACGGGCGCCATTCCGATGTGGATGCCGGAGAAAGTGCTCCACGAGGGTGCTGAGGCCACTGTGACTTCGGGGTCGTGGCTGGGCAAGCCAGCGGTGCTGAAAATGCGCAGACCACGAGGCTACAGACACCCAGATCTTGACCGAAGTCTGACTCGTCAGCGACTCTCGGTCGAGGCTAGGGTGCTGGGCAGGCTGCAGACGAGGGAGTTCCCCTCCCCCGCGGTGTACGACCTCGACATCGAAGAGGGGTGGATGCTGCTCTCGCGCATCGATGGCAGGCCGCTGTACGATGCGCTGAAAGACGACTCTGCCGACGCCGCTTCCACGACCCCCGTCGGCGCCCTCATTCGTAACCTGCACGAGGCTGGTATCTCCCACGGGGACATGACGACTCACAACATCCTCGTGGACACGGCTGGCGCCCTCTATCTCATCGACTTCGGACTAGCCCGTATCTCACCCGAGCTCGAGCACCTAGGGATCGACTTGCAAGTCCTGAACGAATGCCTCACTGCGAGTCATTCGGAGCATGAGGGGGCGGTACAGTCGATGGTTGACGGGTATCTTGCGGCAGACGCTGGCGGTGCAGTCGCCAGCGCCGAGGAAGTCGTAGCCAGATTTGACGCAATCAGAGGCCGAGTCCGGTATCACGGGTAGGTGCGCGAATGAGGATACTGTTCGCCACCGGAAACCCCCACAAGGTCGTCGAGGCGGTGCAGATGCTGTCTCCACTGGGCCACAGCGTTGAGCCGCTGCTCGTCGACGGCGAGACGCCCGATTTCGTCGAGCCGCAGGCGGAGGGCCTGGAGGCCGTGGCATTCGCCAAGATCGAACAGGCTCGCATGATGATGCAGGGCACCGAGTTGGAAGGCTCGGCGATAATGGTCGAGGACTCGGGGCTGTTCATCGACTCGCTGGACGGCTTCCCGGGAGCGTATTCCTCCTTCGTCGAGGGAACCGTGGGACTCGACGGCATCCTCCGGCTGCTCGAGGACGCTGGGGACCGCGGGGCCGAATACAGGGCTGTGGCGATAGTCGACTCCGAAGGCAGGACATGGCAGGCCAACGGGATCTGCAGGGGCAGGATATCCAAGGAGATGCTCGGGAGCGGTGGTTTCGGCTACGATCCCATCTTCGTCCCAGCTGAGGGTGACGGGCGCACTTGCGCGCAGATGAGCGCCGAGGAAAAATCAGCCATCTCGCATCGCGGACAGGCCCTGAGGGGCCTCTCCGAGGTCCTCAGTTCTGCGTCAAGGTGAAGACGGAGCGCTGTTGTGGGAGTCCGATAGCCATGGTGTCGCTGACCCGGCTCGTCCTCTGGACCGCGGTTCTGGTGGGCATTCCCCTGTTCCTCGTCCTGCAGGGTGAGGCTAGCCTGATGACACAAATCGCAGGCGGTGCTATACTTCTCGCCCTGATATCCATCCTGATGTTCTCAGGTCGCTCACCTGTCCCGAAGCCATCTCGAAAGAAGGACACTGTGGCAGTGGAGGAGCTCAAGGATGAGATCGAACTGCCGGCCCCGGTACTCGAGCTAGAGGGCGCCAGCGAGCGGCGCGAGGGGAAAATCCAGCGAAGCAGGGGCAGAGTAGCTCAGCCTGCTGTACCACCGATGCCCGCCCCTCCAGCGATGCCTATGCCCCCCCAGGCCGAGGTAGCACCTGATGGCGAGGCATCATCGCTACCTCCGATGCCAGTGATGCCGGACGATGGCAGTCAGGTTGCAGCGCGCTACGTGGCGGCGTCGGACCCTCAGTCAGAACTGGAGACGGAGATCGAGACCTTCGTGGGACAGAGACGCGAGAGGCGCGCAGAGATACGCTCCAAGTTGGAGAGGAAGCGTCGGATGGTCCTAGCCGAGAGACGAGCAGCCAAGGTCAGAATGTGGTCTGCGGTGGAGGACGGCGAGGACCTCGCTGCCATTCTCAAGGACCCGAATCACGGTCTGATAGTGCTGGAGGAGCCCGAGAGCCCCGATACGAGCAAGCCACAAGGAATCTCGTACGTCCGAATCGATGAGAGCCGCGTGCTGAAGCTCCGAATGCCTCTGGAGGTGCCAGAGAAGGAGCAGCCGGCCCCGCCTGAGCCCGAGATGCCAGAACTGCCTCCGCTCCCGCCGCCCGGGGGCATGCCGCCCCCGCCCGGATTGCCACCGATGCCCCCTCCACCTGGCATGCCGCCGATGCCTCCTCCAGTCACTTCCGATGACGCATAGACCGTCGACTGAACGTTGAAGCGCGAAACGACTCTGGGCGAGCCATGAGCGACGAGGTCCTGCTGGTCGAGGACTTCGCAGTGGAGGACTGCAGCCCTTTGGGAGGCGTAATCGCGGTCTGGACGCTCAACCGCCCGGAGAAGCTCAACGCGCTGAACCGGCAGTCGCACATCGCGATCAAGGAGCAGTGCGCGCGCGTCGAGGCCGACGACTCGGTCCGCGCAGTGGTGATTCGCGGCGCCCCCCCTCCTCCGGCGCTCGAAGGCAAGCGCCCCAAGCCGGCCGCCTTCGCCGCTGGGGCCGACATCGCCGAGTTCGCGGGCAAGAACTCAGACGACGTTCGCGAGTTCTTCGGCAACAACGCCTGGGAGGCGATATGGGACCTCAGCAAGCCGACCATCGCCATGGTCGACGGATTCGCACTGGGAGGCGGCACCGAGCTGGCGCTGGCCTGTGACCTCAGAGTCGCCTCGACCCGAGCCAAGTTCGGACAGCCTGAGATTAATCTAGGGCTGATACCTGGCGGCGGGGGGACTCAGCGTCTGTGCAGGCTGCTGGGATACGGCAAGGCGATGGAGATGACCCTGACCGGGGAGATGGTCGGAGCAGAGGAGGCTCTGAGCATCGGACTGGTCAACAAGGTGGTCGAGCCGGATGATCTCGAGGCAGCTGCAATGGCGCTGGCCGAGAACATAGCTAGGAAATCACCTTACACGGTCAAGGTCGCCAAGCGCGCCGTCCGCGCGGCGCTCGATCTGCCGTTCACGGAGGGGGTGCTGGCCGAGCGCTCCGAGTTCGTGGCGCTTTTCGACACCGAGGACAAGGAAATCGGGGTTTCCGCCTTCTTGGAGCACAAGGACGCGGAATGGGTCGGTCGCTAACCGAACCCCAGCAAGCGTCTTGGCCGAGTGGCATGCCCTGAGTCCATGGCGGGCCGCGTGATAGTGCTGTGTGGACCGCCCGGATCGGGCAAGGGCGTAGTCGCCGAGTGCGCCACCGCGCGCGGCTTGGCAGTGCTCTCCCTCGGCGACGTAGTGCGCACGGAAATGGCCGAGAGAGGCCTTCCCGAGACGCCTGAGAACGTGGGACAGACGGCGCTTGCCATGCGCGAGGAGCACGGAGAGGTCATCGTGGTGGACCGACTGATGCCGAGACTTGCCGAGGCGATGGAGTCCTCCGACGTCCTGATAGACGGAATGCGCCAGCCCGAGGAGCTGGAGCGGCTTCGTGAGCACATCGGGGATGTCACCATCGTCGCGCTGTCCGCACCTGCCCAAACTAGGGCTGAGTGGCTGGCAGAACGAGGCCGCGGCGAGGACGGCGGGGACGAGGAGTTCTCCGTGCGCGAGGAGCGCGAGTGGGGCTGGGGCCTCGAGCACCTGATGTCGCAGGCCGATGCCATCATCCTCAACGAGGGCTCGGTGGAGGAGCTTGGCCAGAGGACTGACATGATCCTCGAGACCCTGGGCTTCTAATCACTCGAATGCGTCCTCGACCATCCCGACGGGATCGTCCTCGGCACTCGCATCCATCACGAGCCAAGCGGCTTCGCGTCCGTTCCGCATCATCTCTTCCTGGATCTCGCGAATCCTGCCGAGATTCCCGAGATAGTGAGCAAGACCCCGATTGTTGTGCCTCTCACGCTTCATAATGAACTCCTGGTGCCTGTCCTCGTCCGCAACGTAGAGGACCACACCGCAAGCGACCCCACCGGTCGCTTTCCAGTCATCGAGAATCCAGGCGCCGGGAATCACATGCACTCCCTCGAGCAGCAGGTCGGAACCCTTCATGCTGGCCCGCCTGACGACCGCTGCGACTCCCTCTGAGAGGACCTTGACTGTCTCGTGCCAATCTTGTACGACTCCCGAGCCCGCCGGTTCGAACGAGGAGCGGTGCAGAGCCGGCAGTTGGTCTGCGTCGAATTGGGTCCGCAGCGTCTCGCGAATGGTGTCGGTGGTCGCGATCTTGCTGAATTCCAACGATGCCGCAGCGCGTGCCGAGAGGGTGGATTTGCCTACCCCGCTACTCCCGGTGATGACCAGAAGCCGGGGCTTGCTCATATGTGACCCTCAGCGCTGGATCGACTTGATTTCGAGGTACTCCTCGAGGCCGTGGACCCCGAGTTCGCGGCCGTTTCCCGAGAGCTTGTAGCCGCCGAACGGCGCTGAGACGTTGAACGCACCTCCGTTGATGCTGACTTGTCCGGTGCGCATCTGGCGAGCGACTCGCATCGCCCGCCCCTCGTCACCAGACCAGACTCCGCCCGAGAGCCCGTAGTCGGAGTCGTTCGCGAGGGCGATAGCCTCCTCCTCTGTCGAGTAGGTGGTTATCGAGAGAACAGGCCCGAAGATCTCCTCGCGGAAGATGGCCATCTCCGGCGTCACGTCGGCGAACACCGTCGGCTTGACGAAGTACCCCGAATCAAGGCCATCGGGCATGCCTTCGCCACCTGCGACCAGAGTAGCGCCCTCTTCGATGCCGCTGGTGATGTATGAGGTCACGCTCTCCTGCTGGCGCTTGGACACCATGGGGCCACAGTGTACCGATTCGTCGAGCGGGTCACCTACGGTGTAGCGGACCATCTTGCCCAATATCACGTCGATGACCTCGTCGCGCTTCGCATCGGGAACGAGCAGGCGAGTGAGCGCCGAGCACTCCTGCCCCGAGTTGTTGAAGCAGGCATAGATGGCCGAGCCAGCGGCTCTGCCGATGTCTGCGTCGTCGAGGATGATGTTGGCGCTCTTGCCGCCGAGTTCGAGGGTCACCCGCTTGACGCTGGGTGCAGCGAGCTCGCTGACGCGCACTCCAGCGCCGGTCGAACCGGTGAAACTGACCATGTCGACGCCCGGGTGGCTGGATAGGACCTCCCCTATCTCTCGTCCGTGTCCCGAGACGAGGTTGAAGACGCCTGCAGGCAGGTCGATCTCATGCATGATGTCGGCCAAGGCGAAGGCGTTCAGGGGTGCTTCCTTGGACGGCTTGACTACCATTGTGCAGCCGGCTGCGATTGCCGGGGCGACCTTGCCGATTATCTGGTGGAGCGGGAAGTTCCACGGTGTGATCATCGCGACCACACCGACGGGCTCCTTGACGACGAGCGAGTTACGGACCTTCTCCTCCCACTCAAAGCCCTCGAGTATCTTCGCGTACGAGCGTGAGACCACTCTAGGAGTCCCCACCATGGCCATCCTGCAGTAGTTGATGGGGGTGCCGACCTCTGCTGTGATGAGTTGCGACAGCTCCTCAGTCTGTTCTTTTATCGCCGCCGAGAGCTTGTTCAGATACTCCACCCGCTCATCTTTTGAGGTTCTGGACCAAGAGGGGAAAGCGGCTCGTGCGGCGGCCACCGCGACATCGATGTCAGCCGCCGAGCCGACCGGCACCGAGCCGATTAACTGCTCATTGGCGGGATTGACGACCTCGATCGAGCCCTCGCCGTGCGGGGCGACCCATTCACCCCCGATGTACAGGTGCTCCCGCGTGTGCATGCACGCTCGACTGAGCGACGTCTTATGAGATTCATGCAATTCAAGAACAGCCCCCCCGTCTCGCGAGCATGGCCTTGAAGGTAGAGCGCCATGAGGTGGAGTGAGCGTGCCTCGCAGGCTCATCGTGATGCGCCACGCTGACAGCAGTCGCGACTACCCCAACATGAGCGACCACGACAGGCCCCTGAACGCGCGTGGACAGAGAGACGCTCCGCGGACGGCGGATGCGCTGTCCAAGAGGGACTGGCTGCCCCAACTGGTGTTGGTAAGTAGCGCCAGACGCACTCTTGAGACACTGGAAGGAATGGCACCGCACATGGACGAGGCCAGGATTGACGTCAGGCCGGAGATCTACCATGCCGGCATCAGCACCCTGCTGACCCAGTTGGGGGACATGCTGGGCGGCGGTACGACCATGATACTGGGCCATAACCCGGGCTCTGAGAATCTAATCAATCACCTGACAGGCGAGTGGCGCGAGATGCAGACTGCCGCAGCCGCGTTACTGGTCGAGACTTCCGACGGTTGGACGGTCGAGGAAGTCCTCAGGCCGAGGGAACTCTGAGGCTTCGGACGCAGTTCGACAGATTGAAGGCGGAAACCCTCTGACTTGGTCTCATGAAGGAGTACAGAATCTCGATGAATGACGAAGCCGGCGCGCTCGCCGACCACTGTGAAGCCATAGCCGCTGCGGATGTGAACATACTCGCTGTGGTCGCCATTGGAGGCGACTCTGCATCGGCTGCCATCCTGACTGACAACCCCGATGCGACCTCCGGTGCCCTCGATGACATGGGGGCGAATTACACCGTAGCTGACCTGAAGTCGATCAAGATGGATCACGAACCAGGGGCCTTGGCCTCGTTTACGAGGGGCATGGCCAGTTCAGGTGTCAATCTCAAGTCGCTGTATATCATGTCGATCGACGGCGGCAGCGCTACCATCGGGTACACGACAGACTGAGACGAATTAGCGGGCATGGTCTAGTGGTTATGACAGCAGGTTCCCAACCTGCTAACCCGGGTTCAACTCCCGGTGTCCGCACCATTCCGAACAACCCCGCCTTGAGCAACGCTAATCCGCGATTTGCGATTCGCACACACGCAGGGCCCGTGGGTTAGCTTGGCCTATACTTGGCGCTTCGGGGGCGTTAGACCCCAGTTCAAATCTGGGCGGGCCCACTCCTATAGCGTCTGATCTTCAGTGGACCAGCACACTGCCCTCATCGGAATGGACCAGAATCTCCCTCGTCGACAACCCGAGCATCTTCTTGGAAGCCAGCAGCCCGCTGTAGACCGCACCCATCACCCCATGAGACGTCGTCGAGGCGCCACAGTGGTACAGACGGTCGATCTCGGTCCTTATCGGGAAGCCGAACGGACCGATCTGCCTTGCCGACTTAGCGGTCCCGTAGAGGTTGCCGCGATGCGAGTTCACATAGTACTCGTTGGTCAGCGGGGTGCCCAACTCGCAGAGCAGCAGATGGTCGCGCAGCCCCGGTATCAGTGGCTCGAGCATGTCCAGCATCCTTTCGGTCAAGTCGCGCTTGAACTCTTCGTACTCCTCCGAACGTTCCTCGGTCAGGGTTCCGAACCACGGCCTGAAGGCGTCGTACGAGACGAAGGTGAAGGCCTCCATCGTGTGTACTCCCTGCTTCCTCTTCGAGGGGTCCTTGAGAGTCGTGACGGTCAGAAATGCTCCCCTTATCGGGCCTGCATTGCCCAGATCCTCCTCCTCGGCGTAGCGGTAGATGCCGTCGATATCAGCCTCCTTGCAGATCCAGTAGTTGCCCGAATCCAGGCCCATGGCCTCCAAGTCGAGGTCTGTGGCCATGAACAGACTCAGGCTGGAGACCGAGTACTCGGTTCTCCCCAGACGACGTAGCAGCTTCCCAGACAGGCGCTCGTCTCCGATCAGGTTGTGGTAGGTGACATGTGCATCTGCGTTCGAGAGCACCATTTCAGCAAGGATCTCAGTGCCATCGGTCAGACGCACCCCCGTTGCCCGACAGCCATCCGGCCCATCTTCGAGTAGAATGCTCTCAACCTCGGTGCGCAGCCTGATCTCACCGCCCTTGGACCTCAACCTGCGAATGAATGCCTTCGCGAAGGCACCGCCTCCCCCCTTGGGATACCAGCCCCCGTCCCAGTAGTGTGCATCGATGGCGATGTGCTGTGCAGCGGGAACGCGCTCCGGACTCATTCCATGGTCACCGGAACGCGCCTCGAGTATGGTTATGAGGAACGGGTCACTGACGTACTTCCTGATTCTGCCTGATATCGGCCGCAGCCCTGTGAGGGCTAGCCAAGGTGCGACAAAGAGAGTCTTCAGAGAGGCAAGCGGACCGCGCACCCTCCTGCTGCGACTCATCTCCTCATCGATTCGCTGCATGTAGCGGAAGTACCGCTCGATTCCCCTGCGCTCGTGGGGGAAGCGCTCGCAGAGCCTCTCCCTGAAGGCAGGCATCCCCTTGGGTATGTCGAAACGCTCCTCGCCGACGAGGACGTGGTCGTAGCCGTCAGGGTTCAGCTCGTAGAACTCCATGTCCCCCCCGACTCCTAGCCCCTCTAGGATGGCTCGCATATCGCCTCCCTCCTGCAGACCGCCTAGGTAGTGTACACCGGGGCTGAAGCGATGCCCGTCGAGGGAGAAGGAATGCGTCCATCCTCCCGGCAGGTAGTGCTGTTCTAGCACGAGTACCCGCTTTCCCGCGTTGGCAAGAGCCACGGCCGCAGTCATACCACCGGCTCCCGAGCCGACCACCACGACGTCCCATCGCTCCATGCCGTTCTATGCTCCCCTCAGTGGTCCAAACGTCATCGCTCGACCTTCTCGCCGCTGCTCCAGTCGTAGATTCCCTTGCCGGTCTTCTTGCCGAGGTCGCCCGCCTCGACCAGCCGGTCGAGCATCGGGTGAGGCCGGTACCTCTCGTCACCAAATGCGTCCGCGAGGTTGTTGAGGATGTCCCTGCGGACGTCCAGGCCGACGAGGTCGCCCAACTCCAGTGGCCCCATCGGATGCCTGTAGCCCAAGCGCATCGCGGTGTCGATGTCGCTGGCCGAGGCGACTCCGTCAGCGAGCATACGCATCGCTTCGTTGCCGAGCACGACACCGAGTCGGCTACTCGCGAAACCGGGAACGTCACGCACTAGAATAGTCGTTTTGCCCATCGCAGAACCGATTGATTGTGCGGCTGCGATGGTGTCTTCTGACACAGCGTCGTGGCGTACCAGCTCGAGCAGTTCCATGAGCGGGACTGGATTGAAGAAGTGCATCCCGATGACGCGCTCCGGGCAACCCGTCGCGCCGGCGATGTCCGAGATCGGCAGGCTTGAGGTGTTGGTGGCGAGCACCGCGTGACTCGGTGCGAGCCGCTCGAGCTCCGCGAAGATGCCCTGCTTGAGCTCCATGCTCTCGGGCACCGCCTCGATGACGAGATCAGCGTCGGCCACAGCCTCGGCCACGTCGCTGGCCGTATGCAGGTTATCTGACCACTCGGCCTTCTGATCGGGTGTGGTCTTGCCTCGCTCGATGCCCTTGTCCCAGAAGGCATCGATCGCCGCCATTCCCTTGGCCAGTCCCTCGGGGAAGGCGTCGTACAGCCGTGTCTCCCATCCTGTCTGGGCGCAGACTTGGGCTATCCCAGCGCCCATAGTGCCGGCGCCGATAACGGCAACGGCCCGGACCTCCACTCAATCACTCCCGGCCGTAGGCCGCGAGCGCGGCTTGGAACAGTCGCTGGCGCGGCACATCGTGCTCTAGGAAGCAGGTGAACGGCGCGACCTCCTTCAACAGCTCGATGGCGGTGACGTAGGCGCCGTAGACGAAGGGGTCTGCGGCTTCGGTAGAGGGTATGTCGATGCCGAGTTTGGCCAGTCCCTTGCGGGAGTCCTCGTCCCAGATGGCGTAGGTGTGATGAGTGAAATGGAGATAGGCGGATAGCCTGCGGATGTCCGAGCGGGCCTTGTCGGTCAGGCTCTCTATGAGTAGGGTGTCAGGGTACCGGATCGCATACAGCGACAGCATGACCTCCCTCTGGGTCTCCTCGCGCCAGTCGCGCTTCTCCAGCCCCATCCAATCGTCGATCATGTCGAGCATCTGAGGCGTGTACGGCCTGCGGATCCGATAGAGCAGCCCCTCATACGAGTTCGCATCCTGCTCCTCAGAGTGGTGATGCTCGTGGAAGTACTCAGTCAGGCGGTCGAAGAAGGGCCTGCAGCGCTCCTTGTCGAACGAGGTGAGGGCTATGTGCTGCATGGCGAGGACCCCGGGTGGTTCACTCTCCCTTCCACTCTCGGTACTGGATCCATTCCTGTTGCATGTACTCGTTCACCAGGCGCTCCTCTTCCTCATCTGACGGCATGACCTCAATGAGGTACTCCTCCCAAGCGGCCTCATCGCCCTCGAATGGCTCGCCGTGAACGGTATACCTCTGTCCGGCGTACTTGCCGATTTCACGGTTGAACTTGTCCGAGGGGACGTAGAGGTCTGGCTCGCCCTTCTTGCGCACCTTGCTGATTCGCCGCATCTCGTCGCACAGCTCCTGGTAGTACAATTCGCGGCTGGCCTCGTTCAGGTGCTCCCTGTCCGCAGCCCCCTGCGCCTCGCGCTCGTCGTAGCGCCCCTTGACCCCGTATACGTAGGCCCACTGGGCACTGGTCGAGTTGTCCGTGCCGAACAGGTCGAGGCCGGTGCTGGCCCACTTGTTGACGTACTTCTGGATTAGGGCGCACGGGACCTTTCCCTGCTTGACGATCCGGCGTAGGCCGTTCGCCCCCGTCCCGAGGTGGAACGACTCCTCCTTGAGCATCGGGCCCATGCTCGCTGCGAGAGGCTTGAACGAGGAAGTGCTGAGCATCTTCAGCTGGTACTTGCCGTCGCGGTCGATGAAGTGAGTGAACATGAAGAAGTCCAGCCAGTGGTCTATAGGCTCGTTGAACGAGCCTAGGACCCTGGTGCCCTCCTGTGCGTTGCGCTCGAGCAGCTTGGCAGCCTCACGGATGCCCCGCTCGCCGAAGAAGGTGCACAGCAGATAGGCCATCTGCCAGCCGTGGCGCTGCTCCTCGCACATGATGCGCAGCGCCGACTTGCGGTCGTACTCGGTCGGGGCGGAAGCGAGAAGGTGGTTCTGCTGCTCGACTGAGGCGAACTCGGTGTCGCCCTGGACGCTGACCATGTTGATGATCGCGTCACGGATGGTCTGCTGGGGGATATGCATTCCACGCTCCCATTTGGGTTTGCCCTCGAAGTCCCCGAACTCGATCTGGCTGCCTGCGGTGTCCCAGTCGAACTTGATGTCGAAGCGGTAGTCGCCCAGCCACGATGGGTCGAAGCCGATTCTGGTCTGCCACTCGCTGAAATCCTGAATCCACGCCTCGAAGTTCTGCGTGTAATCCTGCACAATCTCACCGTCTGCCATGCACCAACGGCACTGATAACAGGTATATCAAACGCTGTATCAGGGATTCGCACTCTTTAGAGTGCGATTCGCTCAATTACCCTCGAATTCGGGAACTTTCCTCTTGACGTAGGCCGCGATCCCCTTCTTCGCATCGCCGCTCTGGAACAGATCCGACTGCAGCTCCCTCTCGAGGGCCAGGTGGTACTCCAGCGGTATCTCCATACCGCTCTGGACGCTTCGCTTGATGTTCCCTATTGCCTTGCTGGCAGCGTAGGGCAGAGTGAACTGCCCGGCGTAGTCCATGACGTCCTGGCGAAACTCTTCGAGGCTGCCGGCCCAGACATCGTGGACGAGGTCCATCTCCTTGGCTTCCTCGTAGGAGAACTTGCGACCGGTCACCATGATCTCCATCGCCTTCGCCTTGCCGACTAGTCGGGAGAGGCGTGCGGTGCCGCCGGTTCCGGCGAGCACGCCGAGGGAGACCTCGGGCAGGCCGACCTGACCAGAGTCCTTGCGGCCGATTCGGATGTCGGCGGCCATAGCGATCTCCAGACCGCCGCCGACCGCGTGGCCGTTGAGGGCGGCGATGACGAGCTTGGGAGTCTGCTCGAGCCTGCTGAGGGTCTCATTGGCATGCAGGCAGAAGAAGTACTTGAAGCCGGGAGTGACCGAGTCGAGCATGCTGATGCTGGCACCCGCAGAGAAGAACTTCTCGCCGTGCCCGGTCATCACTATCACGGTGACGTCATCGTCGAAGCGAGAGCGCAGCACAGCCTCGTCGATGTCCCTCATCATGGCGTGGGTGTAGAGGTTGACCGAGGTCTTGCCTTCGACCAGGGGCTCACCCTCTGAATCGGAGCACAGTTCGATGACGGCGATTCCGTTGGCCGTCACTCCGTAGTTCACCAGGTTGTTCGGCATCGGCTCCAGTTCTGGCCAAGAGGTCATGCTCGCGCCACCGAGGGCCGCCATATCAATCAAACGGGCCCAGAGGACGCCTTTTAGGCGTCACTCTCGCCGAACGAGGTCTTGACCCCGCTCCTGCGGATCGCGTCCCACTGAGCACCGATTTCGACGGCGCGGACGCTCGGCTCCCAAATGTCACGGCTCAGCGACTTCCTGAACGGCATGCGGTGCACGGTCCTCCCGTCGGCCAGCCGCTTGCGACGGAGCATCCCCAGTTTCACTATCGGCCAGAGCAGACTCCAGACGATTCCCGGCTTGTACAGCCACCTCATGAAGGCCAGACCGTCCCCCTTCTTCTCTTGGTCGCGCATCCAGTGGTTGGCTACCATCTTGAAGCCGCGGTCTCCGACCCGATTCATCAGGAAGCGATTGATCGCACTGGTCCTGACGAGAGGAACGAGGCGACCACGGACCTCGGTCTCGTAGTCGCACTCGCCTAGGATCGACTTGGCGGCGAGCACGCCGCTGGTGATCGCGTATCTCATCCCGAAGCCCCACATGCAATCCTGCAGCCCGCCGGCCTCGCCGACGTAGTACCGCCCCTCATGGACGTACTTGTTCGGCTGCGCGAAGTCGCCCTTGCCGCCGACCCTCTTGATGGGTCTGCGGTTGAGCACGTAGCGCTGCTCGTACCAAGCGATGGTCTCGTTGAGGTAGCGGGAACTCTTACTCTGCTGGCGCCACAGGCACGTGCAGATCAGTCCGATGCCGTCGATGACGATGAGGTAGGTGTACGCCCCTGGTCCCAGTTTGTCGTTGAGCTGGAAGCTGACCTGGTTGGGATGGTCGGTGTGAAAGATCTCCCCGTACGCCACCGCGCTCGTCTCCTTCGGGCCTGCGGCGATGATATGGCAGTCCCCGGGCTCCCTCCGAGTGTCGTAGTGGATCTCGGCGCCCGCCTCCACCGCCATCCGCTTGAAGCCCTGGTCGATGCAGTGCTCGTCGGTCCCACGCTCGACGATGCGGAATGCGATTCCCTCGGTGTGGACATTGGTGATCACATCGTCCGGGTGTATTAGGTCGACACCGTTGAACGCGTCTGACTTGAATTCCTCCGGGTCGAAGCCCCACTCGCGCATCTCGTCGAAGAAGTCCCGCTCGCTGGTCCAGTTCTCGATTCCTTGGAAATCACCGTCGAACCGAGCTCCGCTGTCGCTGCGTATCTCGTGGACGTGAACTTCGTGGCCGGCCTTAGCCAGATAGGTGGCAGCGGCGAGGCCCGAGAGACCTGCGCCGAGGACGTGGATGGGCTCCTCACTCACGGTAATGCTACCGAACACCCCCGCTTGAACGGTTGGGTGCGCCGTCGCGTTCAAGCGCCGGACCCCGATGGCACGGCATGCACCGCATACACGTGCGCATCGAGCCGGAGCGACTCGACCCGGAGGGGCTGCGCGAGCTGGTCGACTCGGATGGCTGCGGCAGCGTGGTCACCTTCGTCGGGCTTACTCGTGGCGAGGACGACGGAGTGACCGTCGAGAGACTCGAGTTCGATGCTTGGGAGGAGCGCCTACCAACGGTCCTCGAGGAACTCGCCGAGCAGGCATTCGGCCAGTTCGGCGTGAGTTCCGTGGTACTTGCTCACCGGACCGGCTCGGTCGGGCCAG